>Ga0209018_1000113_pt1 | contig 74160 bp, 81 predicted proteins | sample YNPBryBLVA2012_FD_185814 | JGI IMG/M metagenome (GOLD analysis project Ga0209018, IMG submission 185814) | Anoxygenic and chlorotrophic microbial mat microbial communities from Yellowstone National Park, USA - YNP Bryant BLVA 2012 (SPAdes)... ... | reverse complement strand
CACACTTGCGGTGCATTATACACCACATGGCGCACTTCGTGCGCCCGCCATTCCTCCCGCGACTCAAGTCGCGGGTTTCCTTGCGGAGGGTCTATGAAAGCCTTGAAAGTCATCCTGGTCACTGTGCTTGCCGCTGGTATCAGTATCGGGGCGGCCATCGTCGGTCAGCACTGGATCGATGTCGAGGGCACCAACAGCGGCGGACAGGCCGAGCGCCCAAACGAGTCGCTCGACACCCTGCCCGATTTGCGTTTGCAAGACCTTGAAGGACGCCAGGTCTCCAGCAGTGCCTGGGCCGGCAAGGTGCTGGTGGTCAACTTCTGGGCCACCTGGTGTCCGCCCTGTTTGTCCGAAATCCCGAGGTTCGTCGAGGCTCAGGAACGGCTGCGCGAATCCGGCGTACAGTTTGTCGGCATCGCCGTCGATCGGGTCGAGGAGGTGCGCGCCTTCGTCGCCGCGCACCCGGTCAATTATCCGCTCCTGATCGCCACGCCCGAGGTGCTCGAACTCTCGGTGAGACTCGGCAACCGGCTCGAAGTGCTGCCCTTCACCCTGATCTTCGATCGGCATGGGCGGCGTGTCCACAGTCAGATCGGCGAACTGAGCACCGAGGAACTGACCCATTACCTGGACTCGCTGCTCGTGAAGGATGGACCGCACGTCTCACGCACACCCTGATCCTTGCTGGACAAGATCCTGCGAAATCCGCACAATTTGGCATGATTTGCCGCCGATTTCCTCCGGATGGCAATGATGCGTCTCCTTATCTTCTTTGGTCTGCAAGCGATTGGCGCCATGGCCTCGATCCTGGTCCTGAACGGACCCAATCTCAATCTGCTCGGCACCCGCGAACCCGGTCACTATGGGCGCGCCACCCTGGCCGACATCGAGCACCGGCTTGTGGCCATGGCCCGGGAAGCCGGCCATGAATTGACCTTCGTGCAGAGCAACGCCGAGCACGTCCTGATCGAGACCATCCATCAGGCTGGGCGCGATGGGGTGCAGTTCATCCTCATCAATCCGGCTGCCTTTACCCACACCAGCGTCGCCTTGCGCGATGCCCTGCTGGCCGTGGCCATCCCCTTCATCGAGGTACACCTGTCGAACGTGTACGCCCGCGAGCCCTTTCGCACCCACTCCTATTTCTCCGACATCGCGGTGGGCGTGATCTGCGGGCTCGGGGCCGAGGGGTATGCGCTGGCGCTAAGCGCCGCGCTCGGTCGACTGGCCCAGGATCCAACGAACGAGAACCACTGACACCATGGACATTCGCAAGGTCAAGAAGCTGATCGAGCTGTTGGGACAATCCGATGTCACCGAGATCGAGATCCACGAGGGCGAGGAATCGGTGCGCATCAGCCGCCAACCGAGCGGCGGTACGGCGATGCCCTTCTACCTACCCCCGGGGATGCCGATGCCCACGGTGGGCACCGCCCCGCCGCCGGTCGCCACACCGACCGCCCAGTCGGTAGATGACGAGGACGAGGACCAAACCACTGGTCACCTGGTGCGTTCACCCATGGTCGGGACCTTCTATCGCGCGCCCTCGCCGACGTCCAAACCCTTCGTCGAGGAGGGGCAGACGGTCAAGCCGGGCGATACGCTCTGCATCATCGAGGCGATGAAGATCCTCAACCAGATCGAGAGCGAGTACGCAGGGACGGTCAGGCGCATCCTGGTCGAGAACGGACAGCCGGTGGAGTACAACCAGCCGCTGTTCCTGATCGACTGAGGTCTGCCATCATGCCCGCCATGATCGAGAAGGTTCTGATCGCCAACCGGGGTGAGATCGCGCTGCGCATCCTGCGTGCCTGTCGTGAGCTCGGCATCAAGACGGTCGCCGTCCACTCCGAGCCCGATCGCGATCTCAAGCATGTGCTGCTGGCCGATGAGTCGGTCTGCATCGGCCCGGCCCCAGCGCTCCAGAGTTATCTCAATATCCCGGCCATCATCAGCGCCGCCGAGGTCACGGACACGGTGGCCATCCATCCCGGCTATGGCTTTCTGTCGGAAAACGCCGACTTCGCCGAGCGGGTCGAGAAGTCGGGCTTCATCTTCATTGGCCCGCGTCCCGAGACCATTCGGCTCATGGGCGATAAGGTCTCGGCCATCGCGGCCATGAAGGCCGCTGGCGTGCCCTGCGTGCCCGGCTCCGACGGTCCGATCGACGACAACAAAAAGCGGACACTCGAGATCGCGCGCGAGATCGGCTATCCGGTCATGATCAAGTCGTCCGGAGGCGGTGGTGGGCGCGGGATGCGCGTGGTGCACTCGGAGGCGACCCTGCTCAACGCGATCGCCCTCACCCAGGCCGAGGCGGCGGCGGCCTTCAATAACGATACGGTCTATCTAGAGAAATATCTGGAAAACCCGCGTCATATCGAGTTCCAGGTCCTGGCCGACCAGATGGGCAATGCCATCCATCTCGGCGAGCGCGACTGCTCGATGCAGCGGCGGCATCAGAAGGTGGTGGAAGAGGCGCCCGCGCCCGGGATCACCGAGGAACAGCGCCGTGCGATCGGCGAGCGCTGCGCCGCGGCCTGTCGTTCGATCGGCTACCGCGGGGCGGGGACGTTCGAGTTCCTCTATGAAAACGGGCAGTTCTATTTCATCGAGATGAACACCCGCGTCCAGGTCGAGCATCCGGTCACCGAGATGGTCACGGGGGTGGATATCGTCAAGGAGCAGATCCTGATTGCCGCCGGCGAGCCGCTGCGCTATCGGCAGGAAGACATCCAGATGCGCGGACATGCCATCGAGTGTCGCATCAACGCCGAGCACCCAGACACCTTCTTGCCCAGTCCGGGCAAGATCACCGATTTCCATGCCCCGGGCGGTCCTGGGGTACGGATCGATACCCATATCTACTCAGGCTATACCGTGCCCTGTCACTATGATTCGATGATCGGCAAGCTCATCGCCCATGGTGAGGATCGCGAAGCGGCGATCGCGCGCATGTGCAATGCCCTGCGCGAGACGGTCATCGAGGGCATCAACACCAATATCAAGCTCCATCGCTCGATCATGCGCGATGGTGGCTTCCTGGCCGGCGGCGCCAACATCCACTATCTGGAAAAGATGCTCGGCCTCTAGCCGCCAGGGTGCATCGTCTCCGGCAGGCCAAACGCCTCGGCTCGGGAAGAGCCCGAGGCGTCTTTTCAATGTGGACGCGATCGCTCGCGGCCAGACCGCTCACTGGGAGGGCCAGATCTCACGGCTTGGGGTCGCTTGTCGTTGGGCAGGAGCAGCGGGCATCTGGGGCGGAACCGCGCCATAGGGCATTCCATAGCCGCCGTAGGGAACGCCATAGCCATAGCCGCGATTGTAGGCACGGCCATAACCGCGTCCGCCGCCGCTCATATTCATGTTGAAGTCGCCATAGCCATCGCCGAACATGTCGCCTCTGTTGTCCCAGAGGCCGTTGCCATCGCCAGGGCCGCCCCACCAGGCACGTGTGGTGAAGGATGCGCCGGCAAAGAGCGCGGCGATGGCGCAAGCGGCGATCCGATTGGATCGGATCATGGTGTCGTCCTCTGTTGTGGAGCCGGGATGGCCGAACCAGGATAGGGGGCGGGCGTGTCATCCACAATTCATCGACCTTAAAAAGTTTTAACCGCGTCGCTCGATAAAACCTGCAAATCTAATGTCCCGATCGGCCATCCATAGCCGCTGGCCGGGGGTCGCAGGCGTGTGAGATCTATGAGGAGGCGAGCCTTGGAACAAAGCCCCAACCTGGACTCGAACAAGGGGGACTTGAACAAGGGCGCGGACGCCCGGACGAATGGCCAAGCCGCTCTGGCCCGGCGTTTCGCGGCACTGCGCGATCAGATCGCACGTGCCGTCCTCGGGCAACAGGGCCTGATCGAGCGGTTGCTGATCGCCCTACTGGCCGATGGGCATCTCTTGGTCGAGGGGGCCCCGGGTCTGGCCAAGACCACGGCGGTCAAGCAGCTCGCCGCCGGGCTGGAGGGCGACTTCCATCGCATCCAGTTTACACCCGATCTCTTGCCGGCCGATCTCACCGGAACCGAGATCTACCGCCCGCACGACGGCAGCTTTCGCTTCGATCGCGGTCCCATCTTCCACAACCTGCTGCTCGCCGACGAGGTCAACCGCGCCCCGGCCAAGGTGCAGTCGGCGCTGCTAGAGGCCATGGGTGAGCGTCAGGTCACGGTTGGGCGCGAGACCTACCCGCTGCCCGAGCTCTTTCTGGTCATGGCCACCCAGAACCCGATCGAGCAGGAGGGCACCTATCCGCTGCCCGAGGCCCAGCTCGATCGCTTCCTGCTGCATGTGCGCGTCGATTACCCCGATCTGGAGACCGAGCGCGCCATCCTGCGGCTCAATCGCGATCGGGCACGGTCTGTGCCGGACGATACGCCCAGGCTGGTCCTGACCCAGGCCGAGGTCTTTGCGGCGCGGCGGGCGATCCTGGAGCTCTACCTGGCCCCCGAGGTCGAGGACTATCTAGTGCATCTGGTGATGGCCACGCGCCGCCCCGGCGCCTATGCGCGCGCGCTCGACGGCTGGCTGAGATTCGGCGCCAGTCCACGGGCGACCATCGCGCTCGACCGCTGCGCGCGCGCCCGTGCCTGGCTCGCGGGACGCGACTTCGTCTCGCCCGAGGATATCCAGACGCTCCTGCCCGATGTGCTGCGCCATCGGGTGCTCTTGTCTTACGAGGCCGAGGCCGAGGGGCGTCGACCGGACGACTTCATCCAGGCGCTGCTGGCGCACGTCCCGGCACCCTGAGCGAGGCTTGGGCATGGCGGATTCGAACGACCGGACTCAAGCAGGCCTCTGCGCCGATCTCAAGGCGCTCATCGCGCTCCGTGCCCAGGCGCGACGGCTGGATCTGGCCCCGCGTGGTCGGGTACTGGCCACCCGTAGCGGCGGACATCTGTCGCGCTTTCGTGGGCGCGGCATGGAGTTCGACGAGTCGCGCGTCTATCTGCCGGGCGACGATCCGCGCAACATGGATTGGCGCGTGACGGCGCGTGCAGGCACGCCGCATGTAAAGCTGTTTCGCGAGGAGCGCGAGCGCCCGGTGTGGCTGCTGGTCGATCAGGGACCTTCGATGCGGTTCGGGACGCGCGTGGTCTTCAAATCCGTGGTCGCAGCGCGGGTGGCGGCGCTTCTCGGCTGGGCGGCGGTCGATCGTGGTGATCGGGTCGGTGGCCTGGTGTTCGACGAGGCGCGTCATCTGGAGCGGCGCCCGGCGGCGCGCGGCGCGGGTCTGCTGCCGCTGCTCGAACGTCTGGCCACGCCTTTCGATCCGTTGACGGGGGAGGGCGGTTGGACCGGCCTGGCGGCAGCCGCGTCCTCTCTGGCCGCGTTGGTGCGTCCGGGGAGCCTGATCGCGCTCATCAGCGACTTCGCCGATCTGGACGGATCGGATGGCACTTGGATCGCGCGCCTGGCCGCGAAGAGCGAACTGTTGCTGGTGTTGGTCTATGATCCGATCGAGGCCAAGGCGCCGCCCGCCGGACGCTATCCGGTGCTGATAGGGGGGCGACGCGGGATCCTGGATCTGACCAGCGGCGTGGCGCGAATGCGCTATCAGGCGGCGTTCGAACGACGGCTGGTGTTGCTAGAACAGCTGGCACGCCGGCATGGCGCGCATTGGCTCAGGCTGTCGACCGCCGACCCCGTCGGACCGGCCTTGGCACTGGCGCTCGGGGCGCGGCGCGCGATTACGGCGGCGAGACGCGCGTCATGACCACGGATCCGCTGGCCGATCTGCGTGACTGGCATCTGCCCGAGCCGGTCTCCTGGTGGCCGCCGGCACCGGGCTGGTGGCTGGTGGCGGTGGTTCTGATCGCACTGGTTCTGGTCGTGCGCCCTTGGTGGCGTCGGCGAAGCCGAGCCTCCGTCCAGCGGGCGGCGCGACGCGAACTCGCGCGGCTGGGGCGCGAGCTGGCGGTCCATGGCGATCGGCGGCGTTATCTGGCCGAGCTGTCGCATCTGTTGCGGCGTCTGGCCCTGGCGCGTTACCCGCGCGCCCAGGTCGCAGGTCTGGTCGGGGAGGACTGGCTGGCCTTTCTGGATGCGACCGGTGGTGCTGGCGCCTTCAGCAAGGGTGTTGGTCGCGTGCTGGTCGAGTCGGCCCATCGCCCCGCCGACCAGATCGACCTCGAGGTCGAGCCACTGGCCGAGTTGGTCGAGCGCTGGATCGCGGTCGGCGCCGCTGTCGATGAAAAACGATGATCACGCTTGACTGGCCCTGGATCCTGTTGGTCCTGCCGTTCCCCTGGCTGGTGCGCTGGTTGCTACCCCCGGCGCGCACTGAAGGTGGCCCGGCACTGTGCTTCCCGATCCGAGTCGGGGTTGCCCCTGAGATCGGGGCTTCATCCCAGGCATTCTTAGGATCGCGCTGGCATCAGCTGATCGCATTGCTCGTCTGGGGGCTGCTGGTGCTGGCGGCGGCGCGTCCGCAGTGGGTCGGGGAGCCGATCCCGATGCCCTTGGCCGGACGCGATCTGATGCTGGCGATCGATGTCTCGGGGAGCATGGAGCAGGAGGACTACGAGCTTGACGGACGCCCGGTCTCGCGTCTGGCCGTGGTTCAAGCGGTCGCCTCGGCCTTCATTGAGCGCCGCGCGGGCGACCGGCTCGGGCTCATCCTCTTTGGTACCCGCGCCTATCTCCAGACGCCCCTGACCTTCGATGGCACCACGGTCGCCGCCATGCTGCGCGAGGCCGCCATCGGGCTGGCCGGGCGCGAGACGGCGATCGGTGACGCCATCGGGCTGGCGGTCAAGCGTCTGCGCGAACAGCCCGAGGGCCAGCGTGTCCTGATCCTGTTGACCGATGGCGCCAATACCGCCGGGGTGCTCGATCCGCTGGAGGCCGCTGAGCTGGCGGTCCAGGCCGGCGTGCGCGTCTATACCATCGGCATCGGTGGCGGAGAACTGGGTGTGCGCTCGCTGTTCGGGATGCGTCTGCTGCGTCAGGCGAGCGACTTTGATCCGGCCACACTCGAACGCATCGCCGTCATCACTGGCGGGCGCTATTTTGCCGTCGGTAGCCGGCAGGAACTGGAGTCCGTCTATGCGGAGCTAGACCGATTGGAGCCAAGCAAACGCGAGCAGCGTCTCTATCGCCCACAACGGGCGCTCTTTGTCTGGCCTGCCGCCTTGGCGCTGATTTTGTCGCTGTTATTGGTCGTTCTCCACCAGGGAAGCCCGATCCGTCTTCCCAGGGCAATCACCAACCGCCTGCACTGATTCCAGCCCATGCTGTTTCTACGACCACTCTGGTTCCTGGCCCTGATCCCGATCGCCTGGCTGCTGTGGCGGCTGTGGCACCTTCGGGCGAGCGCCGAGATCTGGTCGCGGGTCGTCGATCCGCATCTGCTGCCGCCCCTGCTGGTCGGCGAGGGCGAGCGTGCCCACCGCTGGCCGCTGGTGCTGCTCGGCGTCGGCTGGCTGATCCTGGTGGTCGCGCTCGCCGGACCAGCCTGGCGTCAGCTCCCACAACCGGTCTTCAGCCTGGGGGCGCGTTCGGTGATCCTCCTCGATCTCTCACCGAGCCTGGATGCCACCGATGTCCCGCCTTCGCGTCTGGGGCGTGCCCGCTTCGAGACCCTGGACCTGCTTGAGGCCCTGCGCGAGGGACAGGTCGGCCTGATCGCCTTTGGTCCCGAGCCCTTCGTGGTCTCGCCCTTGACGGCCGATGCCAACACCATCGCCGCCCAGGTGCCGCTGCTTGCGACCGATCTCGTCCCGGTTCCTGGGTCACGTCGCACCGATCGCGCGCTGGAGCGAGCCGGCGAGCTGCTCAGGCGTGCCGGCGGTGGGGCAGGGCATGTGATCCTGATCACGGATGGGGTCGGAAACCCGGCCGGATCGCTGGAGTCAGCGCGTCGTCTGGCCGAGGCCGGACACCGACTCTCGGTGCTGGCGGTCGGTACCCTGGAGGGCGCGCCCGTGCCGCGTCGCGGGGGTGGCTTCGAGCAGGATGGTACAGGTGCGCTCCAGATCGCCCGTTTGGAACGCGACAGACTGCGCGAGCTGGCTCGGGTCGGCGAGGGACGTTATCTAGAGGCCAGCGTGGGCACGGACGATACGCAGGCCTTGATCGCGGCCGCGCCGCGCCCCGAGCGTACCATCGAGGCGTCATCCTTGACCACGGATCGCTGGCGCGAGGAAGGCCCCTGGCTGATCCTGCTGTTGCTGCCGCTGGCGGCGCTGGCGTTTCGGCGCGGCTGGCTGGTTCCGGTGTTGGCGGCTGTGCTGCTGATACCGCCTGATCCGGCGCTGGCGTTCGGCTGGGACGATCTCTGGTGGCGTGCCGATCAGCAGGGCATGCGTGAACTGGCCGCCGGACGTCCCGACGCGGCCGCGGAGCGCTTCAGCGACCCCGCTTGGCGCGCGGCGGCCCACTATCGCGCCGGTCGATTCCAACAGGCACTCGATGCGCTCGATGGACTGACCGGGGTCACAGCCGAGTACAATCGCGGTAACGCGCTCGCGCGTCTGGGGCGGCTCGAAGAGGCGGCGGCGGCCTATGAGCGCGTGCTCCAACAAGACCCCAATCAGTCCGACGCGCGCCACAATCTGGAACTGGTGCGCCGACTACTCGATCAGTCCTCGCCCCGAAACGACCGCACTCAAAACGGCCAGTCTCAGGACGACCCATCCGGAAAAGGCCAGAAATCCTCATCGACATCCGAGCCATCCGATACTTCGAAGCCGAAGGCGTCTGAGCCCGGCGCTCAAGAACCCGATGCCATGAAGCCCGATGCGTCCGAGTCCAGTGAGACGAAACCCAATGAATCTCAGGGGGCGAGTCAGAATCGATCATCCGAACCCGACGCCGAGGCCGATTCCAGTCCGAGCCGGGAACGCGCCGAACAGACGGAGACAAAACCGGACGCCGCTAAGCTGTCGCCGGAAGACAGCGCCCTCGATGATCGGCCAGCGGGGCCGGATTCTGAAACGAGGCAGCGAGCCGGTGCCAAGCCGACTCAAGCGAAGTCGGATGAGTCACCGAATGCGCCAAGGGCTGCATCCGCGGGCCCGGACCACCGCTCGCCCGAGGAGCGTGAGCGCGAGCAGGTCATGGAGGCCCGTCTGCGTCAGGTGCCAGACGACCCAGCCGGGCTGCTGCGCCAGCGTTTTCTTCTACAACATCTACGTCGCGAGGGTCAGTGACCGTGATGACATACCGATCTGGACAGGCGATCCGACTGGCGTTCCTGTGGCTGATCTTGTCGTCCTCAGCCCTGGCGGCTGATTTGAGCGTTCAGGTCGACCGTCAGCGCCTAGAACTGGGCGAGGTACTGGAGCTCAGGCTCACTGCCGAGGGTGACCTGAACGCCGAGCCGGATTTTGTGCCCCTGGAGTCGGACTTTGACATCCTGAGCCGTGGTCAGAGCCAGATCACCAGCATCATCAACGGACGCATCTCGCACAGTCGCCAGTGGAGCCTGCAGCTGGCGCCCAAGCGGGCCGGTCAGCTGACAATCCCGGCGATCCGGGCCGGACGCGACATGAGCCAACCGTTGAGTATCGAGGTCGTGGAGTCGGGTGGGATCAGGGACAGGTCCATACAGACGGATCAGCCCGGCTCCAAGACACTCTTCGTCGAGTCCGAGGTCGAGACCACCACCCCCTATGTCCTGCAACCCCTCACCTACCGGGTCAGGGTCTATTATCGCCAGCCCCCGCAGCGCGCCGTGCTCTCCGAACCCGAGGTCGAGGGTGCCACCGTGCAGCGTCTGGGCGAGGACCGCGCCTATAACGAGACCCGTGCCGGCCAGGTCTATCGCGTCATCGAGCGCCGTTACAGGATCACCCCCCAGCGCAGCGGGTCGATCACCCTGAGGTCGCCGCGCCTCGAGGCCTGGGTGGAGGATCCGCGTCAAGGCGCGTCCCAGGACCCCTTTGCCGAGCTGGATCGCGCCTTTGGTGGGCGACTCTTCCAGGGCCTCCCAGCGCTGCCGGGCGCCACCCCTTCCGGACGGCGCCTAGTCGAGCGCGCGCGCGACCTCGAGCTTAAGGTCCGACCCCAACCGGCGGCCTACCCCGGTGCCCACTGGTTACCGGCCAGCTCGCTTAAGCTCAGCGATGAATGGACGCCAAACCCGCCCCTCTTCCAGGTCGGTGCGCCGATCACCCGCACCCTCAGCATCACCGCCGAGGGGACGAGCGCGGCGCAACTGCCGGATCTCACCCTGGGTGCGCTCGATGGCGTCCAGGTCTATCCCGACCAGCCGCATGGCGAGGACCTCACTGACGGTCCGGCGCCGACAGCGATCAAGACCCTCAAGTTTGCACTCGTCCCGACTCGCCCCGGCCCTCTGACCCTCCCCGAGATCCGGCTCCACTGGTGGGATACGCGCGCGGATCGGGCCCAGGTCGCCGTGATCCCGGCGCGGACCTTCGAGGTCGCGCCCGCGCCTGGAGGCGCGTCCGGCGCCAGTTTGCCGATGGTCGACAATACCTCGCCTGCCCCGGCGCCCAAACCGGAATCGGACGCAACGCCCGCCTCCGAGCCGCGCCCAAGGTCCGACACCGACCAGGTCCGAGGACTCTGGCCCTGGCTGGCGCTGATCGTCCTGCTCGTCGCCGGCTGGGGGCTGACACTCTATCTCTGGCACCGCGAACGCCGCGCCCGGGCGAGCGACCCGAGGGTCACTCATGTCCCCCCGGCACCGCCGCCGGCCGCCAACCGACTCGAACCGGCCCGGCGCGCCCTGCATGACGCCTGTCTCGCCCAGGATCCGCGCGCCGCGCGTGCCGCCCTCATCGACTGGGCGCGCGCCCGCTGGCCTGATCAAAACCCAACCGGACTGGAGGCCGTCGCTGCCTGCTTCGACGATCCAGAGGTGCGCGATCTCCTGCGTGCCATCGACCGCGCCATCTATGCCCCCCCTGGCACCCCTTGGGATGGCGAGGCGGCCTGGAGGCGACTGGAGCCGCATCTCGGCACGACTCATTCGAGCCCATCGGATCGCGAATCGCCGCTCCCCGAACTCTATCCGCGCGCCTGAGCGCGATCCGAAATCCGCGCGATGATTTGCCGGTAACGGATCTCATCGGTCAGCTCGGCGATCGGACGTCCGCGCTCGGGGTGTATGAACTCGGGCGCGATCTCCATGAGGGGGATCAGCATGAAGTCGCGCCGCAGCAGACCCGGATGCGGGAGCTTTAGATCGGGCCTGTCCTCGATCCGTTCGGCATACAGCAGGAGGTCGAGATCGAGGGTGCGCGGACCATTGACCTGGGTGCGTACCCGCCCCAACCGCGTCTCGATTGTCTGGGTCGCGGCCAGCAGGGCCGCGGGCGCCAGGCGGGTCCAGACCTCCACCACCAGATTGATGAACTCCGCCTGCGCCTCCAGCCCCCAGGGGCGGGTGCGATACCAGGACGAGACCGCTGTGAGCCGGGTTGCCTCGATCCCGTTCAATGCCGCAAGCCCAAGCGCGATGTGACGCTCAGGCTCGATGTTCGAGCCGACCGCGATGAAGGCGCGCGTCTCCCGACTCATGCGCCCCAGCCTTGGCGCCGGCGGGTGTCGTTCGTCGCCCAATCCTGAGTCGATGGCCGGTTGATCCCCGCCGGGATCATCCGTCTGTCGCTTCGCTGAATCGAACCGATCAGCGGTCGTTTCACACAGAAAACTAACATGCTATACGTAGTCTCACCCGAAAACGGTTTAGGGAAACACTGAATCAATCGCGTCTTCCCGAATCGCGGCTCAAGCCGCTCCCGCACAATCAATGGGTTGTAGGAGTAACTTTAGCCGCAAACAGAATAAATCAGCGTTTCCTTAAGTGGATCTTTGGCGGATGCGTGCTGTTGCTCCAGATAGGCCTGGGGATCATGACTGAATTTCAAACCGTGTTTTTGGTCGATGACGACCCGGGGATGCGGGATTCCTTGACCTTGATCCTGGAGTTGGCCGGCCATCGTGTCCTTAGCTTTCCCTCGCCGAGTGACTTTCTGGCAAACTTCTCGCCCGACGCGCGCGGCTGTCTGGTGCTCGACCAGCGCATGCCGGAAATGACAGGTCTGGAACTCCAGACTGAGCTGCTGGAGCGCGGCGCGCTCCTGCCGATCATCTTTCTTTCGGCCTTTGGCGATGTGCCAACCACGGTGCGCGCCATTCAGGCGGGCGCGATTGATTTTCTCGAAAAGCCTGCCAGCACCGAGCGCCTACTCCAACGCATCGAGGATGCCTTCGCCGAGGATCGCCGACGACGCGAGGAGGCCGCCACCGAACACGACATCCTCAAACGCCTCCGGCAGCTGACCCCGCGTGAGTATGAGGTTCTGACCCTGACCACCCGCGGCCTGACCAATAAGGACATCGCGCGCCAGCTCGGCATCAGCCCGCGCACCGTCGAGAACCACCGCGCGCGGATGATGGAGAAAATGGGCGCCGCCAACCTGGCCGAATTGTGCCGGATGTCGGCCATCTGCCAATCAAGCGCCGCGCGCCAGACTGCGAATGGCGCCTGACGCCTGAATACAAGGGTGTTCAGCGGCTCCTGAGTGATCCTACGGATAGCCCCTGTCGGGTGTCTCGGCTACTGTAATTTCTCAATGCAGGCAATTGAAATTACTGATCATCGATCGCGCAGACGAGCAGACTATTTCTTAGAGAAGAAGACGAGGAGACCCCTCGGTTCGGATTTCTTGACCCGTCCGAGGAATGACACGCGACAATCACGCACCATAACAGGAACGACGCTGGTCGGATCGACTCCAGGGCAGAGCGCGTTCACCCCATCCCATACCTCGCCGCTGCCGACTTCGGTCCGTGTGGGCGGTGGGGTATTTTTTTATGCGCGAGCTTCAGCGTTTCCAGGGTCATATGATTGACGGTGATCTTGGCCATCGGATAGACTTCACCGCTTATGTTGCCCCTCCTCCCTGATCATATCGACCCCTGGCGCGCCGCCAAGAGCGGTCTGTCGTTTGCGGGTGAGTTGCCCTTGGCGCGTTTTCCCAGACTGCTCGATGTCGGGATCCTCGATGCAGCGGCACGTGTTGCCTACCGACTCGATTTCAGACGCGACGCGCAGCGAAGGGTCGTCATCGAAGGTTGGGCACGGATGCGGCTGCGACTACTCTGTCAGCGCTGTCTGAGCGATCTTCAGCTCGAACTGGACACGCCCTTGGCGCTGCATCTGGTCAGGGCCGAGCCGAGCGCCGGGGCGTCCGAGGGCCATTATGAGAGGCTGGTGGTGGCAGGCGATAGTCTCGATCCTTTCGATCTCATCGAGGACGAGCTCCTGCTCGCAATCCCTCTGTTTCCGCGACATCCGATCGGCGAGTGTCAAGCGCCTGAGCCAGTCAGCAGCGCAGTTAACTCGACGCACAAACTGGATCGCCTGTGCGCTGAGGGACTGGAGCGAGCGCCCAATCCATTCGCCGTCCTCAAATGCCTGAAGCAAGGTTAGATTTTGACACACGACCGGGGGGCGTCCGGATTCCGCTCACCTCCCACACTGGAGAGTACCAAATGGCCGTCCAACAGAATCGCAAGACACCGTCCAAGCGCGGCATGCGCCGTTCGCACGATGCCTTGAGCAAGCCGACCCTATCGGTCGATCCGACTAGCGGCGAGACCCATCGCCGTCATCATGTCACGGCCGACGGTTTCTATCGTGGCCGTAAGGTTCTGGATCGGACCGAGTGATGTCGGCACCGGGCCGTTTCAGCGTCGTCCAATCCAGGGACGAGCGCATCGAGTCCAGTACCGCGCGCCCCCATTGCACGATCGCCCTGGACGCTATGGGTGGGGATCACGGCCCCCAGGTCGTGGTCCCGGCGGCCCTGCGCTATCTGGCCGACAATCCGCATGTCGATCTGATCCTGGTCGGCGATGAGGCACGTATCCTCTCGCTGCTCGGCCACGCACCGCGCGACCGTCTGCGCATCCGCCATACGACCCAGGAGGTCGGGATGGACGAGTCGCCCTCCAAGGCCTTGCGCGGCAAGAAGGATTCCTCGATGCGGGTGGCCATCGATCTGGTCAAGGACGGCGAGGCCCAGGCCTGCGTCAGCGCCGGCAACACAGGTGCCCTCATGGCCACGGCGCGTTTCGTGCTCAAGACCCTGCCGCACATCGACCGCCCGGCCATCTGTACCGCCATGCCCTCGCTCCACGGCCACACCCGCATGCTCGATCTCGGCGCCAACGTCGACTGCACTGCCAAGCATCTGTTCCAGTTCGCCGTCATGGGTAGCGAGCTGGTCGCGGCCGTCGACGGCATCCCTCGGCCCAGGGTCGCCCTGCTCAACATCGGGCAGGAAGAGATCAAGGGCAACGAGCAGGTCAAGCAGGCCCATGAGTTGCTGACTCAAAGTCCGCTCAACTATGTCGGCTATGTCGAGGGCAATGGCATCTATCTCGATGATCTGGACGTCGTCGTCACCGACGGTTTCGTCGGCAATGTCGCGCTCAAGAGCAGCGAGGGCGTGGCCAAGTTCATCGCTCACTCGCTTTCGGCGCAGTTCAAGCGCAACCTGCTCACCCGTCTGGCCGGTCTGGTCGCGCTGCCGATCCTCAAACAGTTCCGCCGCGATACGGACCCGCGCCGCTACAACGGGGCGAGTCTGCTGGGGCTGCGCGGCATCGTGGTCAAGAGTCACGGCAGCGCCGACGAGGTCGCCTTCGAGAACGCGATCTACATCGCCGAAAAGGAGATCCACGCCAACATCCCACAGCGGATCGGCGATCAGGTTGCGCGCCATCTCGGCACTCAGCAGTACAGGGAATCGGCCTGATGACATTCTCCCGCATCCTCGGTACCGGCGGCTATCTGCCCAGCCGGGTCATGACCAATGCCGAGCTGGAAGCGATCGTCGAGACCACGGATGCCTGGATTCGTGAACGCACCGGGATCGAGAGGCGTCATCTGGTGTCCGAGGGCGAGACCTGCTGTGATCTGGCCGAGATCGCCGCACGCCGAGCCCTGGAGGCCGCCGGCCTCCATCCGACCGATCTGGACCTGATCCTGGTCGCAACCACCACCCCCGATCAATTCTTCCCGAGCACGGCCTGTCTGCTCCAGCAACGTCTGGACGTGCATGGCTGTCCGGCCTTCGATCTCCAGGCGGTCTGTGCCGGTTTCGTCTATGCCCTAGACGTGGCCGACAAATACATCCGCTCCGGCGCGGCCCGGCATGTGCTGGTGGTCGGCAGCGAGACCTTATCGCGACTCCTCGATTGGAACGACCGCACCACCTGCGTGCTGTTCGGCGATGGGGCCGGCGCCGTGGTGCTGGGCGCGGACGACGAGCCTGGGATCCTCTCGACCCATATCCATGCCGATGGCGCCTATGCCGAGCTGCTCCAGGTCCCGGGCGGTCACGGCAATGGTCGGCCGGAACTCGCCTTTTTGGAGATGAAGGGTAACGAGGTGTTTCGTTTCGCCGTCACCACCCTCGGGCATATCGTCGATGAGACCCTGGAGGCCAACGGGCTGACCAAGGACGCGATCGACTGGCTGATCCCGCACCAGGCCAACATCCGTATCATCCAGGCCACGGCGCGCAAGCTCGATCTGCCGATGGAGCGCGTGATCGTGACCGTCGCCGAGCATGGCAACACCTCCTCGGCCTCGATCCCGCTGGCGCTCGATCAGGGGGTGCGTGACGGGCGCATCCAGCGGGGCGAGATGCTGTTGATGGAGGCCTTCGGCGGCGGGTTCACCTGGGGTTCGGTGCTGGTCCGCTATTGAGTCCAGCCCGAGCCGGGCGCCTGGCCCCGATCACCGACCACTCACAACGATCAAAGGATGCTGCAAGGCCTATGACGCACTCACTGGCTGTCTTCTTCCCCGGGCAAGGCTCGCAATCGGTCGGCATGCTCGACGCGCTCGCCGAGGTCTATTCGAGTGTCAAGCACAGCTTCGAGGAGGCCTCAGACGCGCTCGGGCGCGATCTCTGGTCGCTGGTCACCCGGGGCCCAAAGGAGGATCTGGATCGCACCGAGAACACCCAGCCGGCGATGCTCGCCGCGGGTATCGCCGTCTGGCGCGTCTGGCAGCAGTCGGGCGGTCCACCGGCGACCCTGATGGCCGGACACAGTCTCGGTGAGTATACCGCCCTGGTCGCGGCGGGTGCCCTGGGCTTTGCCGAGGCTATCCGGCTCGCGTCCGATCGGGCGCGCTTCATGCAGGAGGCCGTGCCGGCGGGTGCGGGCGCCATGGCCGCCGTGCTCGGGCTGGCCGATGAGCAGGTCGTGGCACTCTGTGCCGAGCAGGCCCAGGGTGAGGTGCTCGCCGCCGTCAACTTCAACTCACCCGGTCAGGTCGTGATCGCAGGTGCGTCCACCGCCGTGGCGCGCGCCATCGAGGCCGCCAAGGCCGCCGGGGCCAAGCGCGCGCTCTTACTGCCCGTGAGCGTGCCCTCGCACTGCGCCCTGATGCGCCCGGCGGCCGAGCGCCTGGCCGAGCGCCTGGCCGAGGTAGCGCTGGCCATGCCGAGCGTGCCGGTGATCCACAATGTCACTGTCGCCCCGGCCGCAGACGTCGACTCGCTGCGTCGCCTGTTGGTCGAGCAGCTCTACAGCCCGGTACGCTGGGTGGAGACCATTGAGTCGGTGGTCGCACAGGGCGTGACGACCGCGCTCGAATGCGGTCCTGGCAAGGTCCTGACCGGGTTGAATAAACGCATCTCTGACCATCTAACGACGCTGCCCGTCTTCGATCCGAAGACGCTGGAGGCGGCACTGGAGGCAAGCTCGAATGCTTAAAGGTGAAATCGCACTGGTCACCGGCGCCTCGCGTGGGATCGGACGGGCCATCGCCCTGGCGCTGGCCGAGCAGGGGGCCACGGTCGTCGGCACCGCGACCACCGCGTCCGGTGCCCAGGCCATCGAACAGACTCTGACCGAGGCCGGCCATCCGGGACTGGGGTTGGTGCTGAATGTCGCAGATCCAATCTCGGTCGAGACGGCCCTGGCCCAGATCAGCGAGCGACTCGGCGCCCCGAGCATCCTGGTCAACAATGCCGGCATCACCCGCGACGCCCTCCTGATGCGCATGAAGGACGAGGACTGGGATGCGGTCATCGCCACCAACCTGACCGCGCTCTACCGGCTCTGCAAGGGCTGTCTGCGCGCCATGACCAAGGCGCGCAAGGGGCGCATCATCAACATCGCCTCGGTGGTCGGCGCCATGGGCAACGCCGGCCAGACCAACTATGCCGCCGCCAAGGCCGGGATGCTGGGGTTCACCAAGTCGCTGGCGCGCGAGGTCGGCGCGCGCGGGATCACGGTCAACTGTGTCGCACCCGGATTCATTGACACCGACATGACCAAGGATCTACCTGAGGCCCAGCGTCAGTCCTTGCTCGGTTCCATCCCGCTCGGGCGGCTCGGTCACCCTGAGGAGGTTGCAGCCGCGGTGGTCTTCCTGGCCTCGCCGGGTGCGGCCTACATCACCGGCGAGACTCTGCATGTCAACGGCGGCATGCACATGGCGTGAGGTCTTAGAGGTATTTTTCGTCATTCATTATTGCAAAACAAGACGTTAAATGCCGGAAATCGATGTGGATTCTGGCTTTCATCGCGTCTGGTTTGTCACTAGAATACGCCCTGGCCCAGGGGGGTCGATTTTTGTCATTCGATGAGGAATCAATCTTATGAGCAGCGTTGAAGAACGAGTTCGCAAAATCGTGGTGGACCAGCTGGGCGTGAAGGAAGAGGAAGTCACCCCAGAGGCGTCCTTCGTCGACGATCTGGGAGCGGACTCGCTCGACACCGTGGAACTGGTCATGGCCCTCGAAGAGGAGTTCGAGACCGAGATCCCGGACGAAGACGCCGAGAAGATCACCACGGTCCAGCAGGCCATCGACTACATCAAAGCGCACCAGGCCTGAGACTCGGTGCCTGAGCGAATCGATTTGACGCCAGACGCTGGGCTCCAGCCTTGACTGAAGGGCGCGGCATGGACCGGTCGAAGGTGGCGTTCTGAGCGACGATAGAGGTTAAGTGATGGCAGGCAGAAGGGTAGTAGTCACCGGGTTGGGTCTTGTGGCGCCGGTTGGTCTGGACGTCAAGTCCGCATGGGACAACATCCTCGCCGGAAAGAGCGGAATCAAACCGATCACCCATTTCGATATCGCCCCGTTCAGTACCCGCTTCGGCGGTCCGATCTATGGCTTCGATCCGAGCCCCTATGTCTCGGAAAAAGACGCCAAGAAGATGGACAAGTTCATCCATTATGGCCTGGCCGCCGGCTGTCAGGCCCTTGCCGATTCTGGTCTGGAGATCACGGAGTCCAACTGTCGGCGCATCGGTGTGGCCGTGGGCTCCGGCATCGGCGGTATCACGGGCATCGAGAACAACTACGAGGTCTATCGCGAGAAGGGGCCGCGCCGCATCTCGCCGTTCTTTGTGCCCGCCAACATCGTCAACATGGTGGCCGGCAACCTCTCGATCAAGTTCGGCCTCAAGGGCCCCAATTATTCGATCGTCTCGGCCTGTGCGACCGGCACCCACAACATCGGCGAGGCGGCGCTCATGATCCGTCATGGCTATGTCGATGTCATGTTGGCCGGTGGCGCCGAGATGGCGACCTCACCGGTTGGTATCGGTGGCTTTGCCGCCGCGCGTGCCCTCTCAACCCGCAATGACGACCCTGAGGGCGCCAGCCGCCCCTTCGACAAAGATCGCGACGGATTTGTATTGAGCGACGGTGCCGGGGTCGTAGTGCTCGAGGAATACGAGCATGCTCGAGCGCGGGGTGCCAACATCTATGCCGAGCTGATCGGTGTCGGTATGAACTCCGATGCCTATCACATGACGGCCCCTGCCGAGGACGGGGTAGGGGCGGCCGAGTGCATGCTCATGGCCCTGAACGACGCCGGTCTAAACCCGGACCAGGTCCAGTACATCAATGCCCATGGCACCTCGACCCCGGCGGGCGACATCGCCGAGACGCTCGCCATCAAGCGCGCCTTCGGCGATCATGCCTACAGACTCGCCGTCAGCTCCACCAAGTCAATGACCGGACACATGCTCGGCGCCGCCGGCGGCGCCGAGGCCATCTTCACCATCCTGGCCATCCGCGATCAGGTGGCGCCCCCGACCATCAACTATCACACCCCGGACCCGGACTGCGATCTAGATTATGTGCCCAACACCGCGCGTCAGATGCCGATCGAGGTGGCGCTCTCCAACTCGTTTGGCTTCGGCGGGACCAATGGGACGCTGATCTTCCGGCGCCTCTGACCCTGGTCCCGGAGACAGGGTCTAGGGGCGGTTGGGCAGGGCACGCAGACATGGTATGACCACAACGCTCGAAACCCCTGCCCCGTCTCGGATCCTGATCGACGGTCGGCCCGGTGATCGGCTCTCGGTCCTTGACCGGGCGCTCCACTATGGGGATGGTCTGTTTGAGACCATCCGCCTGGCCGCCGGCGCCCCCTGCCAGTGGCAGCGCCACATGGACCGATTGATCCTGGGCGCGGAGCGCCTCGGCATCGAGTCCCCCGAGACCGCCCTGCTGGCTGCCGAGGCGGCCGAGCTGATCGATGGCCAGGGGGAGGGCGTCCTCAAGCTGATCCTCTCGCGCGGGGACGGCGGACGCGGCTATGCCCCGCCGCCGTCTGCGCCACCCAGGCGTCTGCTCCTGATCTACCCCTTGCCACCCGCTCAGGGTCCTGACTGGCGTCGGGGCGTGGTCGTGCGCCATTGCCAGACCCCCGTCTCGATCAATCCATTACTCGCCGGGATCAAACACCTCAACCGTCTAGACTCGGTCCTGGCGCGTGCCGAGTGGAAGGATCCAGCCATCGCCGAGGGGCTCATGTTCGATGCCAACGGCGATCTGGTCGGCGGTACCATGACCAATGTCTTTTTGTGGGACGGTCGCTGTCTGATGACGCCGCCGGTCGATCGCAGTGGCATCGCCGGCACCGTGCGTGGTCTGACGCTGGAACTCGCGGCGCACCTGGGGATCGAGTGTCTGGTCATGCGCCTCGATCGGGCCGCGCTCGATCAGGCATGCGGGCTCTTTCTGACCAACTCGATCATCGGCGTCTGGCCGGTGCGCGCGTTGGAGGGACGCCGCTTCGATCTGGCGCTGCTGCCTTGGGACCTGCTCGATCGGCTGTATCAGGCCGCCTGTACGCCGGGGTGATCGGCCCAATGTCGAAACGTGTCCTCGTAGGGCTCATGCTCGTCGTCCTTGTGGCTGGCTTCTTGCTGGCCGGGGCCCTGTGGCGTGACTATCAGTGCTTTCTGTCGCAGACGATCCAGACCGACCAGGAGCGCGTTTTGTTCGATGTGCCACGCGGGACCTCCCTGCGCACCCTGGCAAGGCGTTTGCGCGAACAGGGTCTGATCGAACGTCCGATCTATTTCATCGCGATGGTCTATCTCCGGGGTGATCAGGGCCGGATCAAGGCCGGTGAGTATGCCTTCACGCGCGACATGACGCCGCCGCGCCTCCTGGAGTGGCTGACATCGGGTCGGGTGGTCGAATACAACCTCACCCTGGTCGAGGGCTGGACCTTCCGGCAGGCGCTGGCGGCGATCGACAGTCACGAGGTCTTTGCCGGTGGTCCCAGGCTCGCGGATCTCTCCGATGCCGAGATCATGGCCCGGCTCGGACGTCCTGAGGCGCATCCTGAGGGGCTGTTCTTCCCGGATACCTATCGCTTTACCCGTCAGACCAGTGCCCTGGACCTCCTCAGGCGCGCGCTCGCCCGGATGGAGACCATCCTGGCCGAGGAATGGGAACAGCGCGCGCCGAACCTGCCGATCACCACACCCTACGAAGCCCTGATCCTCGCCTCCATCATCGAGAAGGAGACCGCAATGGCGGACGAGCGCCCGCGGATCGCCGGCGTCTTTACCCGCCGTCTCCAGCGTGGAATGCGGCTTCAGACCGATCCGACCGTCATCTACGGCCTGGGCGAGCGCTATGACGGCAACATCCGCCGTGCCGACCTGCGCGAGGCGACACCCTACAACACCTATGTCATCCCTGGGCTGCCGCCGACGCCCATCGCCCTGGTCGGGCGCGAAGCGATCCACGCCGCACTCCACCCCGAAGAGGGCGAGGAGCTCTATTTCGTCGCCAGGGGCGATGGGCGTCATGTGTTCTCGCGCACGCTCGAAGAGCACAATCAGGCGGTGCGTCGCTATATCCTGAGCCGGAACGACGAATGAGACGCGGACGCTTCATCACGCTCGAGGGGATCGAGGGCGCGGGTAAATCGACCCAGATTGGGCCTCTGGCCGAGCTGTTGCGTGCGCGCGGTCTGGAGGTGCTCACCACCCGCGAACCGGGCGGCTCGCCCTTGGCCGAACGGTTGCGCACCCTGCTGCTCGACCCGGACCACCAGGGCATGCCCGCGACGACCGAGCTGCTGCTGCTGTTTGCCGCGCGTTCCGATCATCTCGAACGCCGCATCCGTCCGGCGCTCGAAGCCGGACGTTGGGTGCTCTGCGATCGCTTCACCGATTCGACCTACGCCTATCAGGGTGGTGGGCGCGGGATCGACCCAAACCGCATCGCGGTGCTCGAGGATTTGGTGCAGGACAGTCTGCGCCCGGATCTGACGCTGGTGTTCGACCTGCCACCGGAACTGGGGCTTGGGCGCGCCAAGTCGTGTCTTGGCCAAGGCGATCGGTTCGAGTCCGAGAGTCGGCGATTCTTCGCCGCGGCACGCGCGGTCTATCTCGAACGGGCAAGGGCCAATCCGAGGCGCTATCGGGTGATCGACGCCACGGCACCGCTCGCGGAGGTAAAACGCGCTGCCGCGGCTGAGCTGAACGCCTTCGTCGATGCACTGGAGTTTCGGTCATGAGTGCAACGCGCCGCGAATCCGCGCCATTGCACGTCGCTGGACCTTCGCCGCGAGCGTTCGAGCGTCCATTGCCCTGGACCGAGTCCATCTGGTCGCATCTGCACGCCGCGCGCGCATCCGGTCGACTGGCACAGGGGCTGCTGATCTTTGGGCCAAACGGCCTCGGCAAGCGTGTGCTGGCGCGTGCGTTGGCCCAATCGCTGTTATGCCCGACACCGAACGTCCAGGGCCTGGCCTGCGGTCGGTGTGCCGACTGTCGGCTGCTAGCCGCCGGCAGCCATCCTGATCTGATCGCAGTCGGCCCGGACCCGGAGAGCAAGTCGGGCGAGATCCCGATCGACGCGGTACGCCAGTTCGCCGAGCGCGAATCCCTGACCCCGAGCCGTGCCCCCTACAAGGTCGCCCTGATCGACCCGGCCGACCGGCTCAATCAGGCCGCCGCCAATGCCTTGCTCAAGACCCTAGAAGAACCGACCGAACACAGTCTGCTGTGTCTGATCGCGGAGCGGATCGGACGCCTGCCGGCGACCATCCGGAGTCGCTGTCTGCTGATCCAGGTGCCGATTCCGGACGAAGCGGCGGCCCTGAGCTGGCTCGCCTCACGCGAACCGCGCCCGGACTGGCCGCTGCGTCTGCGTCTGGCGCATGGCGCACCCTTGCGCGCCCTGGCCGACAGCGCCGACGACACCTGGATGGAACAGCGTGTCCAGTGTCTGCGTGACTTCTTAGAGATTGCGCGCGGACGCGCCGATCCGGTCGCGGTCGTTGGACGCTGGAACGAGATCGACACCGGGCGTATCCTCGATTGGCTCGCCGGCGTTATGGTGGATCTGCTTCGACTGGGCGTCTGCGCCACACCGCCCCGGCTCGATCATCCCGATCGACGAGACGAACTCTTGGCGCTGGCGCAAGGGCTCGACCTGGCGGCGGGGCATCGCTTCCTCAAGCGGATCCTGGAGGCACGCGCCCTGGGCGAGCGCAATCTCAATCAACAGTTGCTGCTGGAATCCCTCGCCATTGATTGGGCGCGGATCACCAGTCGGCATCATTAGGGAAACGCTGATTCAATCCCCTCTCCCTGCAAGCGGAGAGGGCAGGCTGAGGTGGTCATCAAATCATGTGCCTATTTTCCTCACCCCAACCCTCTCCCCGAGGGAGAGGGAGTTATTCAGTACTCCTTGGGAGGTCCGGAGGATCGAGTAGATGAGCACACCCAATCCAGCAGGCGGACTCGGCGGCCAACAACGTATCCTGAGCATCGCCATCAAGGACAAGGGCAACCTCTATGCCTCTTACATGCCCTTCATCAAGAATGGCGGACTCTTCATCCCCACCAACAAGAGCTATCAGCTCGGCGACGAGCTCTTTCTGCTGCTCCAGCTGATGGACGAGCCCGATCGCATCCCAGTCGCCGGGCGCGTGGTCTGGATCACCCCCGCCGGAGCCGAGGGCAACCGCACCGTCGGGATTGGGGTCCAATTCAACGATCAAGACAAGGGCGCCACTCGGCGCAAGATCGAGGAATATCTGGCCGGCGCCTTGGTCTCTGAACGCCCGACCTATACCCTCTAGTCTAGAACCGCTCCTTGACATCCTCCCCGGCTTGAAGGTCAGAGATTCCTACGGCGCTTGAGGCACGGCATTGCGCCGCCCCTTGAGTCGCTTCTCCGTGCGCCCCGATCCCGCCCTGAACGGCGGGGCTTGTCGCGCACTGGGTCGATCTCAGGGCGCTGGAACTGGCCCAAAGCGCCATCGAATGCGTTGGAAGAGAAGGCCAAGGCGGATGGCAGGGTCGATGAGGCGACCCTCACCACGCCGGCGACGCGGTTCACTGCATGCCTTAAGACCCAGCGCCGCCAACTCATGGCGTATCTGCGCGAGCCCTTGCCGGTCGATGGTTAAGACTTGTCCTGGACAGGGGAGGCCCGGCTTGGTCCCAGCCCTGGAGATTCGCACAGCCGCGCGACCTGATCGATCAAGCACCCGAGCGCCGCCGCGACGACCGGGCTCAGCTCGCCGTCGGCATAGCCGAAGTAGGATCCAGTCAGGGTGAGCAGATAGGCCTCAGGGGCGCGTCCATACAGGTGGCGACACCAGGCCAACAGACCAGACGGGTCTAGGGTGTGGACCAGCATGGAGTGTGGATCCGCGGCAGGGACCAGAAGCCGTATCTGCACCTGGCCCGGTTTGCCGCCGGTCGCCGCGTCGATAAAGATCGCCCGCTCGCAGTCGGCCAGTTCGGCGGCCAGCTCGATCGTCAGGGCATGGCACGCGATGGCCTCCACATCATTCGGCAGGCCGCGTTCGACCAGACGCTCGACCGCCAGCGGACCGATGACGTCATCGCCCCGGATCGGGTTGCCATAGCCAATGATGAGGGTCTTTCTCAAGGGTCTCGGCGTGCCAGCCGATCGATCACCTGGCCTGCCGCATCCCGCAGCTCGATTGCAAGCGGCATCTGACCGAAGGCATGTGAGGCGCAGGACAGACAGGGGTCGTAGCAGCGGATCACCGCCTCGACCCGATTGAGCATCCCCTCCTCAAGCCTGTTGCCATCGACATAGGTCGCCGCAACCTGGCGGATCGCCTGATTCATGGCCAGGTTGTTGTGCCCAGTGGCGATGATGAGATTGACCCAGGTGATGAGTCCGTCGTCGTCGATCCGGTAGTGATGGATGAGTGTCCCACGCGGCGCCTCGGCGACCCCAATCCCCTCGTAACGGTTGCTGCGGGCACGGGCACGTACCCGCGAATCCAGGATCATTGGATCCTTGAGCAGGCGCTCGATCATCTCCAGGCCGTAGATGATCTCAACCAGGCGCGCATAGTGATAGTGGAAGCTGCTGAGGACGGGGCCAGACTCCTGGAGCAGGTGGAACTCGGCCAGGGCGACATCGGCATAGGGCGTACCGCACGCCTGGACGTTGTTGAGCCGAGCCAGGGGTCCAACGCGATAGATCCCCTGCGGGTAGCCCTGGGGCTTGTAATAGGGGAACTTCATGTAGCTGAAGTCCTCGACCGCCTCGCCGATCAGGCGCCCATAGTCCTCGGGTGGTACCTGATCCTCCAGGATCCGCCCCTGGGCGTCCTTGATGCGCAACACGCCGTCATAGTGCTCGAGCTGGCCCTGGGGGGTGACCAGGCTCAAAAACAGCGTCGGCTGATTGCCAAAGTGCTCAGACTCATCCTTAAACCTGGGGACCAGCGTCTTGTAGAAGGCATAGGTACGCTGGGCGATCTCCAGCCCCTCGGGCAGCAGCCTGAGCATGGCCTCGCGCTTCTCGGCGGTGAGCGCCTCGGACACCCCGCCCGGTACGACCCAGGCCGGATGGATCTTCTTGCCACCCAGGGTCTCGATCAGGGTCTGGCCAATCTGACGCAGCCGGATGCCATCGCGCGCCAGCTCGGGGTTCTGATGCATGACGCCGAAGAGGTTGCGGGTGGCCGGGTCTGCATCCCAGCCGAGCAAGAGATCCGGCGAAGACAGATGGAAGAACGACAGGGCATGTGACTGGACGAGCTGGGCCAGGTTCAGGATCCGGCGCAGCTTGGCGGCGGTCGGCGGGATCTCGACCGCCAGCAGATGGTCGCAGGCCTTGTTGGAGGCGATGATGTGGCTGACCGGACAGATGCCGCAGGTGCGCGCGGTCAGGGCCGGCATCTCGCGATAGGGGCGCCCCTCGCAGAACTTCTCGAAGCCGCGAAACTGAGTGACATGGAGGCGGGCATCTGCGACCCGCCCGTCTGTGCCGAGCTGGAGCGTGATCCGGGCATGGCCCTCGATGCGGGTGACCGGCTCGATGGTGATGGTGCGGCTCATGGCCTGAAACTCCCGGATGAAGCGGCAAGGATCCTCTGTGCCTCAGGCGCCGAAGCGCGTGACGGCAGGTGGGTCCGGCACCCGCCCTGCGATCAGTTCGGTCAACACATACCAGATGGCATCGGCGCTCGGCGGACAGCCGGGCACGAAGACATCGACCCTGACCTCGCTGTGGACCGGCCTGACCGGCGTCAGCAGGGCCGGGACCTCGCGGGTCGGGATCTGTGGCTTAAGCGTCACGTTCTCATGATAGGCGCGATCAAACACATCGGCGAGTTTGAAATGATTGCGCATGGCCGGGACATTGCCGGTGACGGCGCAGTCGCCCAGGCTGACGAGGCGCTGGCAGCGCGCGCGAAACAGCTGCGCCCTGGCCAGATCGTCCTCGGAGCTGATCGCCCCCTCCAGGAGGCCGATATCGACCCGTGCGGGCAGCTCCTTGGCATCGACCAGGGGGCTGTAGACGATCTCGACCTGCTCGATGAGTTCGAGCAAACGCGCGTCGAGATCGAGCAAGGACATATGACAGCCCGAACAGCCATCGAGCCAGGCGGTGGCGACCGTGATCTTGGGTTGGGTGCTCATCGCGCGTGTCTCCGGCGCGCCAGGATCGGCAGGAAGTGTTGATCCTTGACCATCTCGCCCACCGAGGTGCCCTGCTTGACCAGGGCGCCGGTCGGGCAGACCTGCACGCACTTGCCGCAACTGGTGCAGGTCTCGCTCTCACCCCAGGGGCGGGCCAGATCGGTGATGACGCGACAGTCGCTGCCGCGATTCATGACATCCCAGGTATGGGCGCCCTCGATCTCGTCACAGACCCGCACGCAGCGGGTGCACAGGATGCAGCGGTTGTGGTCGAGCCGGAACATCTCATGTGAGCTATCGACCGGGTAGGACACTTGGCGATAGGGCAGGCGGACGTGATCAACGCCGCAGCGTTGGGCGAGCGTCTGGAGCTCGCAATGGCCATTGGAGACGCATACCGAGCAGACATGATGGCGTTCGGCAAACAACAGCTCGATGAGGGTGCGTCGATAGTGGCGGAGCCGTTCGGTATCGGTGCGGACCGCCAGGCCCTCGGCGACGCGCGTGGTGCAGGCAGCGACCAGCCGACCCTGACCGACGAGCTCGACCATGCACAGCCGGCAACCGCCCCAGGGCGAGAGCCCGTCGAGATAACAGAGACTGGGAATGGGGATTTGGTTTTCGCGACAGACCTCGATCAGGGTCTCGTCCTCGCGTGCCGAGAGATCCCGATCGTCGATGCGGAGGGTGACGACGCGCACATTGGGCTGGGTCGATCTGGGCATGAGTGGATCCTCAAAGACGGCGCTTAAGCGTCTCTCTGCAACTTGGCTTCATACTCGTCACGGAAATGGCGCAGTGTGCTGAGCACCGGATTGGGCGCGGTCTGGCCGAGCCCGCAGAGGCTGGTCGCGCGCACCACCTCGCACAGGTCCTCGAGCAACGCCAGATCGGCACGCGTCCCCTGGCCCTTGGCGATCTTGGCAAGGAGTGCATGCAGCTGCCAGGTCCCGGTGCGGCAGGGGACGCACTTGCCACAGGACTCACTCATGCAGAACTCCATGAAGAAGCGCGCCACATCCACCATGCACGAGGTCTCGTCCATCACGATCATGCCGCCCGAGCCCATGATGGTTCCGAGCGACTTGAGGCTGTCATAGTCGACTGGGATATCGAGATAATCTGCCGGGATACAGCCGCCCGAGGGGCCGCCGGTCTGGACCGCCTTGAAGCCTTTGCCGCCCGGGATACCGCCGCCGATGACCTCGATGATCTCGCGCAGCGAGGTCCCCATGGGCACCTCGATCAGGCCGGTGTTCCGGATCTTGCCGGCCAGGGCGAAGACCTTGGTCCCTTTGGAGCCCTCGGTACCGATCGTGGCAAACCAGTCGCCGCCGTTGCGGATGATCGGGGGGATGTTGGCGAAGGTCTCAACATTGTTGATGAGGGTCGGGCAGCCCCAGAGACCGGACTCGGCGGGGTAGGGCGGGCGCGGGCGCGGCTGGCCGCGCAACCCCTCGATCGAGGCCATGAGCGCGGTCTCCTCACCGCAGACGAAGGCCCCGGCCCCGAGCCGAAGTTCGATGTCGAAGGCAAATTGGGTGTCAGCGACCTTGGTCCCCAGAAAACCGGCGCGTCTGGCCTTGCGAATGGCGGTCTCGAGGCGCGCGACGGCGAGTGGATACTCGGCGCGCACATAGACATAGCCCTTACTCGCCCCGACCGCATAGCCCGCAATCGCCATGCCTTCGAGCACCCGATGGGGGTCGGACTCCAAGACGGCGCGGTCCATGAAGGCCCCGGGGTCGCCCTCGTCGGCATTGCAGACGATATACTTCTGGCCGGCTGGCATCTTGGCAACGGTCGACCACTTGAGCCCGGTCGGATAGCCGCCGCCGCCGCGCCCACGCAACCCGCTCGCGGTGACCTCGCGCACCACTTCAGCGGGCGTCATCTCGGTGAGGGCCTGGACGAGCGCCGCATAGCCGCCGACGGCGATGTAGCCGCGCAGGCTCTCCGGGTCGATCACGCCCGAGTTTTCAAGCACGATCCGCTGCTGACGGGTGAAGAAGGGCTGATCGGTCGGGCACTGGAGACGCGCGACCGGCGCACCATAGACGCTGGCCAAGATCTCGGGTGCGTCGTCTGGTGTGACGGCGCGATAGAGCACGGATTGGTCAAGGCCGGCGTCCTTGTCGGCCACCGCAACCAGGGGACCGGCCGAACACAGCCCCATGCAGCCCACGCCCTTGACCTTGCATCTCCCCTGACCCTGGGCCTCGCAGGCGGACCTAAGCGCCTCCAGCACCGGCAGCGCACCGGAGGACTGACAGCTGGCCGCGACACAGACGCGGATCTCGCGCTCGATGTGCGCCTCCTCGGCGCGATACTGGGCGGCCTGTTCGGCCAGGTCTTCGAGATGCATCAGCTCAACCCCTCCAGGGTGGTGATCAGGGTCTCTGGGGTCTGCTTGCCCAGGACCTCGCCGTCGATGACCACAGCCGGGGCCAGACTACAGGCACCGACACAACGCGCCGTCAGCAGCGAGAGCTGGTCGTCGGCGGTGGTCTCGCCCGGATTGATGTCATAGCGCCCCTGGAGTCCCTCGATCAGGCCACTCGCGCCCTTGATGTAACAGGCGGTGCCGATGCAGACCACACAGGTATGCCGACCCTTCGGTTTGAGCATGAAGATATGGTAGAAGGTCGCGACCCCGAAGACCTTGCTGAGCGGCAGGTCGAGCGAGGCGGCGACGAAACGCAGCGCCGTCTCGTCGAGATAGCCAAAGGCGTCCTGGACGCTGTGCAGGGTCTCGATCAGGGCGTGCCCGGCGTAGCCGTTGCGGCGCATGGTGGCATTCACGAGCTTCCAGCGCGGATCGTCGCTCGGCAGCGGCGGTCTGGTAGGCGGCAGTGTCATGGATCCTCCGCTTCGAGGGTTGCGGTGCTTGCTATCATGTTTGCCACGATGTTTCGCTAACCGACAATAGATACTATGGACGAAACCCCGGATCCACGCAAAACCCATCGCGGTATCTATCTGCTGCCAAATCTGTTTACAACCGCCGCGCTCTTCGCCGGCTTCTATGCCGTGCTCTCGGCCACCCAGGGACACTTCGAGGCCGCGGCCATCGCGATCCTCACGGCGCAGTTCCTCGACGGCTTCGATGGTCGCATCGCGCGTCTGACCAATACCCAGAGCGCCTTCGGGGCTGAGTACGACAGCCTCTCCGACATGGTCGCCTTCGGAGTGGCGCCATCCCTGGTTGCCTATCACTGGGCCCTGGGGGCCTTGGGCAAGATCGGTTGGTTGGCGGCTTTTATCTTTACGGCAGCGGCGGCGCTGCGTTTGGCCCGTTTCAACACCCAGGTCGGGATCGCCGACAAGCGGTATTTCCAGGGGTTGCCCAGCCCGCCGGCAGCGGCCATCATCGCGATGGGGATCTGGACGGCCCAGGAGTTCGGGGTCGAAGGACAGGACGTGTCCTGGCTGGCGGCCTTCTTGACGGCAGGGGCCGGACTCCTGATGGTCAGCAACTTCCGCTATTACAGCTTCAAGCAGATCAACCTGCAGGGGCGTGTGCCCTTTCTGCTGGCGGTGATGATGATGCTCGGCTTTGCCGTCGTCTTCATCCATCCGCCGCTGGTGCTGTTCCTGATGGCCCTGACCTATGCCGTCTCCGGGCCGGCCTGGACGCTGTTTCGGCTCAAGGGAAATCGCGATCGTCGCCGGCGTGAGCCGCCGGCTTGAGGGGCCGATCAGTCGGCGAGGCAGCCATCGCCGCGTCCACGCCGATCGCCGCCGAGACCGCGTCCGCGTCCCTGTTCGAACTCGGCGCGCTGCTCGGCGGTCAGGATGGCAGACATCCGCTCATACAGCTCGGCGCGGGTCAGCTCCGGATTCTGGCGCTGCTCGGTGAGGAGCGTCTTGATCCGGTCGGCCTGTTCGTTGCTGAGCTCGAGCCAGTCGGTCAGGCGTTCGACCTGACGGTTCACGGCCCTCGCCTGGCGCTCGGCGCGCTTGGCCTTTTGCTCCTCGGTCAGCAGGGCTTCGATCTGGGCGCGACTCTCCTGGCGCAGACGCCTCTGTTCCTGGCGGGTCTGCTCCAGGATGGCGCGCACCTGGGCCTGCTGCTCCGGGGTCAGATCGAGACGTTTGGCCATGGATTCGATCTTGGAGCCGACGTCCATGTCCGGTCCGCCTTGCCAGTCCAGGCCCGGACAGGCCTGGACCGTTGTGGTGCCGATAAGCGTGGTGGTCAGGATCAGGCCGAGTGCGGCGCCGGTGCGGGGCAGTCTGGTGTGGACCAGTCGATCGTTCATAGCATGGTTCCTCATCGGATGAGTGGACGCGGCTCGAACAGTGACGAGCTGCCAGGACTTGGAGCGCGATAACCCCGGCGGGTTCAGATTAAAGGCTCAGGTTGGCACCTGGGTGCAGCGAATCGACAAATACCTTTGATTAAAGAAGCACGACTGCCCAGCCTGAGCGGGTCATAAGTGAATCGCTTTTTAATCCTGAGGGCTTGCGCTAGTATCGCCACGCGCCCGCCCACTTTGATGAAGGTCATGGTAGGAGTGTCCGATGCCCCAAGTCCTCTACGACGCCCATCCCTCGCTGCTGCGTACCCGTCCATTCGGTACCCTGCTGACCGTTCTGCTCATGCTCGGCGGTATCCTGATTGCAGTGACCGGCGATCAGCTCGTTCCGCCGGAGCTTAGGTCTCAGATTCAGAGCGACGGGCGGACGCTCCAGATGATCGGCATCGGCGTCTTCGTGTTCTTCACGCTCCAGCTCCTGACCTGGTGGGTTGCAACCCTGAGCGATCATCTCGAGATCACGTCCGATGAGATCCTCTGGACCCACGGTCTGTTCAGCAAGCAGTACACCGAGATCAACATGGCCTCGGTACGCACGGTCCGGGTCACACAGACGCTGTTTCAGCGCATCATGAATGCCGGCGACATCAGCATCTACACCGCCGGCGATACGCCCGAGCTGGTGGTGCGCGGTCTGCCTGATCCGGGACGGATCCGCGAACTGATCAAGGCGCAACCGGCCTGCGGGGCTTGAGTATCATGGGCGCCGGCGATCGCGGTGATCTCAAGTGGCTGGCGGTGGTCGTCCTGATGGCCGTCCTGGTGTTGGCGCTCCTGGTCCTGTTCCTGCTGCCGGCCGCTACACCCATCATCGGTACGCTGAACGAAGGGCTGGGACTGCGGGAGTCCGTCCCCTGGGGCTTTGGTCTGACCGTCGCACTCATCGCCTTCTTCGCGCTTGTGGCCGGTGATGGGTTGATCGGCGAGCTGCAATTCATGCTTGGCGCCTTCTTCTCCTTTTTTCTCATCCTGACGCTGCTGATTGCCTGGGTCTTCTGAACCAGGTGTGCGGCAAGTCCCAAACCAGTCGATCCGGCGTTGCGCTATCAAGCCTCGATGAAATGGCTCCCCTGACCGAACGGCGCCTCGTGGTCGACCTCGACACCCAGCGACTGACGCTCTTGGTCGGTGCGCGTCCGATGCGACGCTATCCGGTCTCGACCGGCGCGAACGGCGCCGGCGAGGCATTCGGCAGCGGATGCACCCCGCGCGGTCTGCATCGCGTGCGGTTGCGCATCGGCGATGGCTGTCCGATCGGCACCGTCTTTCGCGCACGGCGTCCGACCGGCGAGATCTATGATGAATCCCTGGCAGCGCTCTATCCGGGGCGCGACTGGATCCTGACCCGCATCCTCTGGCTCACGGGTTGCGAACCTGGGCGCAATCGCGGCGGGCAGGTCGATACGCTGCGCCGCTTTATCTATATCCACGGCTGCCCGGACTCCGAACCCATGGGGGTGCCGCGCTCGCATGGCTGTATCCGGATGCGCAACCCAGATCTGATTGAGCTCTTCGACCAGACCCCCAACGGCACCCTGGTCGAGATCCAAGGCGGCTGACTATTCCGAATAGCCGCGCCGACCCGAGCCGCGGATGTCGCGCGCGAAATAGCTGACCTGTCCCTGGGGGATGACGGTCACGCCGCCCGGACTGACATGGAAGCGCTCGGCATCACGGGCGCGGTCGAAACCGATCTCATCGCCCGGGGCGATGAAATTGTGGCGATCGACGATCACCCGCCGCAGCCGCGCGCCCCGGCTGATCCGCACATAGTCCATGATGATGCACTCGTCCAGCACCGCATCTTCTTCGATCACCGCCTCGCGTCGGATGATGGAGTTGCGGAGCCTCGCGCCTGGATAGACCAGGGTCGCGGCGCCAAGCAGGGTGTTCTCGATCTGGCCGCCGAGCACGCGCGCCACCGGGCCCTGATAGCTGCTCGAATAGATCGGCCATTCCGGATTGAAGACATCGAACACGGGTTCGGCGCCCAGCACGTCGCGATGGGCCTCGAAATAGGCATCCAGGTTGCCGACGTCGCGCCAGTAGACCTGAGTTTCATAGGGCTGCACGCCGGGGATGCGGTTGGTGGCGAAGTCGTAGGCGAAAAGCCGATGGGTGCGCAGTAGCCGCGGCAGGACGTGCTGACCGAAATCGGTCTCACCGGCCTGCTGAGTCTGGTGCAGGGCCTTGATCAGGACGTCCGTGTTGAAGATATAGTTGCCCATGGAGGCGAAGGCCATGTTTGGATTCACTGGCATGGGCGTTGGCTGGGCCGGTTTTTCCTCGAACGCCTGGATGCGTCCGGTCTCATCGGCGACGATGACGCCGAAACTGGAGGCCTCGTGCAGCGGCACCGGTAGGGCAGCGATGGTGACATCGGCCTGGCGCTCGCGATGGAAGTCGACCATCTGGCGGATATCCATGCGATAGATGTGGTCGGCGCCGAACACCGCGACCAACCCTGGGCGATGCTCCTCGATCAGGTTGATGTTCTGGTTGACCGCATCGGCCGTACCCTGGAACCAGTGCTCACCGGCCATCATCTGCGGCGGCACCACGGTGACGAACTGATTCTGGAGGAGCGGCGAGATGGTCCAGGCCTTGCGCACGTGCTCGATGAGCGACTGTGACTTGTACTGCACTAGCAGATAGATGGTCTGGATCTGCGAGTTGACCAGATTGCTGAGCACGAAGTCGACGATCCGGTAACGCGATCCAAAGGGCACCGAGGGCTTGGAGCGTCCGGTGGTCAAGGGCTGGAGCCGGGAGCCTTGGCCACCGGCCATGACGAAGGCGATGATACGGTCGTTCTGCATGAGTCCTCCGCGGCCCCGTCTCGCGGATGGGGCGCTAATGCTTCGTTTGTGGGGGGAACCGGAGGCCCAATGATAATCGCAAGCCGGTGCGCTTTTCCGAACTTCCCGCAAAAGCAGCCGCGCGGGCGGCTCGGGCGCCCGGCCAAGATCGGCGATTCGATCTGGCATGGCCATTCTCGTTCCACGCCTCGGACCGCCAGCATGTCATACTTCTGGGCCGATCACCTCCAGTCGGTCCCAGGTTCGCGTTGTCCTGTATTTTGAGTCGCCATGCGCCGTACCGTCTTCTTTGTCTCCGAGAGCACCGGCATCACCGCCGAGACCCTGGGCCACAGCCTGCTGTCACAGTTCGATACCGTCGAGTTCGAGCAGGTCTATATGCCCTATATCAACACCGAACTGCGCGCGCAGGCCCTGACCCAGCGCATGCAGGAGGCGGCCGAGCGTGATGGCGTGCGTCCGATCGTCTTCGCCACCATGCTCGACGACGGCATCCGCGCCATCCTCAAGGGCGGCAATTGCTTCTATATCGAACTGTTCGAGGTCTTTGTCGAGCCGCTGGCGCGCGAGCTCGGGGTGCCGCCGAGTCTCAAGGCCGGTCGCAGCCACGCCATCACCAAGCCGAGCTACTACACCAAGCGCATCGAGGCGATCAATTTCGCCATGTCCAACGACGACGGCGTGCGCCCCGAAAACTTCCATCGTGCCGATGTGATCCTGACTGGGGTGTCGCGCTCGGGCAAGACCCCGACCTGTCTCTATCTGGCGATGCATTATGGCCTGCGCGCGGCCAATTATCCGCTCACCGAGGAGGACTTCGAACGCGGCGATGTGCCGCAGTTACTCTACGACTGCAGACACAAGCTCTTTGCCCTCACCATCGATCCGCAGCGCTTACAGCTCATCCGCGAGGAACGTCGCCCCGGTAGCCCCTATGCCTCGCTCAAACGCTGTCAGGACGAGATCCGCCTGGCGCATCAGATCTACAGGCGCTTGCAGGTGCCGGTGCTCAACACCACCTCGCAGTCGATCGAGGAGATCTCCTCGCAGGTCGTCAAGGCGCTCAAGGAGAACCAGGAAGGTCAGGGGGCCCTGACCATCGTCGAGACCGGGTTTTGAGGTGTGGTCGCGATGGGCTTTCTTGACAAGATTCGTGCCTGTAACGCCTGGAATCCGGGCGATTTCGTGCCCCTGTGGCTCAATGGGACCCAGATCGGCTGGTTGCATCGCCGCGCCCGCGACCATCTGCGGCGCTGGCCGAGACAGTTTGGGGTCGAGTCCGAGGCCGTGATCTGGTTCGGCGCGCCGGAGGGATTCGCAGCGCGCACCGAGGTGTTGGATACCCTCTTTGCTGCCCTGGCCGAGGAGGGCGTGGTCGGCCCGCCGCACGGCGAGCGCTATCCCTTGACCGCCGGCACCCGCGACCAGGTCTGCTGTCTGATCGACCGCGCCTATGCCCCCTTTCTCGGTGCACGCGCCTTTGGCCAGCACCTCAACGGCTATGTCCGCACCCCACATGGGACCGAGATGTGGGTCGGGCGGCGTGCGGCGGATCGGCGTCATTATCCGCTCCATCTGGACAATCTGGTCGCCGGCGGGCTCCCGTATGGGTTGAGTCTGGCGGATAATCTGCGCAAGGAATGCGCCGAGGAGGCCGGGATACCGTCTGTGCTCGCCGATCGGGCGGTGGCGGTGGGCGCCATCACCTATTGCCGCGCCGCGCCGGAGGGGCTCAAGCCGGATGTCATGTACTGCTACGATTTGGAACTGCCGGAGGACTTTGAGCCGGTCTGTACCGATGGCGAGGTCGAGTCCTTCCGGCGACTGCCGCTGGCCGAGGTCGCCGCGCTGGTGCGCGACACCGAGGCCTTCAAGCTCAACTGCAACCTGACCATCATCGACTTTCTGATCCGGCATGGTTTCATCGCCCCGGATGAGCCGGATTATCTTGAGATCCTAGCCGGGCTGCGCGCACCCCTGCCTTGAAGACCGCCTGGATCAACCCCCTTGTGTCCCTTATCGCCGATGTAGAACGAGTCGCACCCATGAGCCAAACCAACACCCCCCAGCGCCGCCCGACCCTACCCGTGACCGTCGGCCACCTGACCATCGGTGGCGGAGCACCGATCGTCGTCCAGTCCATGACCAACACCGACACCGCCGACATCGAGTCGACCGTGCGTCAAGTGATCGAGCTGGCGCGTGCCGGCTCCGAGCTGGTACGTCTGACCGTCAACCATGAATCGGCCGCCAAGGCCGTCCCGGCGATCCGCGCGGCGCTCGATGCCCAGGACTGCTCGGTCCCGCTGGTGGGTGACTTCCATTTCAACGGCCATCGGCTGCTGACCGACTATCCCGAGTGCGCCCAGGCCCTGGCCAAGTACCGGATCAATCCGGGCAATGTCGGCACGGGCGAAAAGCGGGACAGCCAGTTTGCGACCCTGATCGAGCTGGCCTGCCGTTACGACCGCCCGGTGCGGATCGGGGTCAACTGGGGGAGTCTGGATCAGGAGCTGGTGGCGCGGATGATGGATGACAACGCCCGGGCCCCCCAGCCCAAGGACAGCGACCAGATCATGTACGAGGCCATGGTCGAGTCGGCCATCAGCAGTGCCGAGCGTGCGGTGCAACTGGGTCTGCCGAGGGATCATATCGTGCTTTCGTGCAAGATGAGCGGGGTGCAGGACCTGATCCGGGTCTATCGGATGCTCGCGGCCCGCACCGATCACGCCTTGCATCTGGGTCTGACCGAGGCCGGCATGGGCACCAAGGGTATCGTCGCCTCGACCGCGGCCCTTGCCGTCTTGTTACAGGAGGGGATCGGCGACACCATCCGCGTCTCGCTCACCCCGGAACCGGGTGAGTCGCGCACCCGCGAGGTGGTGGTGGCACAGGAGATCCTACAATCCATGGGGCTGCGTGCGTTTGCGCCCATGGTCACCGCCTGCCCCGGCTGCGGACGCACCACCAGCGACACCTTCCAGCACCTGGCCAAGGACATCCAGGGCTATCTGCGCGCGCGGATGCCTGAATGGTGCACCCGGTATCCGGGGATCGAGACCCTGAAGGTGGCGGTGATGGGCTGCGTGGTCAATGGACCGGGCGAGAGCAGGCATGCCAACATCGGCATCAGCCTGCCCGGCAGCGGCGAGCGTCCGGCCGCGCCCGTCTATGTCGATGGCGAGAAGGTCGCCACACTCAAGGGCGAGGGCATCACCGAGCAGTTCAAGCGCCTGGTCGATGCCTACATCGAATCGCACTACGGGCGCGGACGTGGGGCCTGAGACCTCAGCGCCGCGGTCGAAGCCGCGTGGGCCGCGAGCGCTTCGGCCTTTCTTTCGGCGCGGCACCCGATGAGCGGCACGACTGATGCGTGGCCTCGTCCTCCTTTGGCTCCTTGGGCGCGTTGGCGGCAGTGTCGCGGCCGAAACGCGGCTTACGCTCGCCGATGTGGTGTTGCATGGCGTCTTGCCGCTCAGCGAACTGCCCCGTGCCATCGCCCCGGCCAGCGACCCGGACTGTCTGGCCAGTTATCTCGCCGGCGTGGCGCCGCACTCGCCGCTGTGGCGGATGTCGCCGCCCGCCTCGGCCGAAACCGCCCTGCCGTTGCTGCGGCGTCGCCTGGTCGAACAGATGGTGGCCGTGCTGGGTGAATCGGTGCGCGATGAGGCAACGGCCTTCGCCCAGGACTTCCCGCTCGCCGTCGAGTGGGAAGGCATGGTCGACAGCCCGCTTGCCGAAGCGGATTTCGTCGCCGACTGGCTCGCCGCCCATGCCGACACCGCCATCGCCCCCTTTCTGCATCTGCTGCTCGCCCATCGCCTCCAGGCGGCGCAGCGCTGGGCACCGCCCCAGATGCAGGCCGGGCTCTCCCGTCGTTTCGAGCAGGCCCTCGCACCCGTACTCGTCAGCCGCCGGCCAGCGGTCGCCTGTCTGGCGCGCGAGCTGCAAAAACGCCAGCCGAGGCAACCCTGATGCGCCGTTTTGTCCTATCGCGCCGTTGGTGGCTTGGCGCCACACTCCTTGGCGCGCCTGTCATCGCGCTGGCCTGCTCCTGTGCCTGGCAGGGCAACTTCCTCGAAGTCGCCAGGAATGCGTCGCTCATCGTGCATGGCCGCATCCTGCGCCACCACGCCGGGCCGGAAGCGAAGATGAGCGTGCAGGTGCTGGACACCCTGCAAGGCGGCCTCCTCGACAGCGGCCTGCTCGTCGCCATGGGCGATGGCATGCACTGTCGTCCGCCGATGACCGACTTTCCGCCCGGTACCGAATGGCTGCTGGCCTTGAACGGCCCCGGTGCCAAGCCGGGCCAAGGCTGGGCGCTGTCGCACTGTGGCGAATACTGGTTGCGCGTCGATCATGGCATGGCAAGCGGCAAGATCTTTGCCGACGCGACCGATAGCCAACGCCTGCCGCTTGCCGAACTGAAAAAGAGGCTGCGTCCACCCGCCTTCGATCTGCGCATCCGCGGCCACCTGCGGGCGGGCGAGACATTCCGGCAACGCTTCGGTGGCCGCTTCGAGTTCCGTCTCGAACCCCGACCGCACGGCTGGGAGATCGTGATCCGTGAGCATGGCCAGGAGGACAACCTCGCCCGTCTGACACCACCCTGGCACTTCATGCCCAATCCGCGCGACATCGAAGGCTGGCACTTCCTTGCCGACCCGCAGCGCTGCACCACACGCGATTACGGCGCGGAGGCCGGCCCGGAAAACCCGCGCCGCTTCATCTTCTCACCCAAAGTCGCCACTGTGCGTGCGCCGACCGCCGCAGACATCGCCGACATCGAACGCTTTGGCCGCGGCGCGCTGAGGGTCGAGCAGGTCGAGCTGACCGAGCCGGACGCCGCAGGCTGCCCATCCATCCGCGCACTGGGTTTTACCGTGCACCTCGTCGGCGGCAGGTGAAGCATGGACCGGACCCTCGACGAAGGTCCAACCGCTCCGCCGGCGGGCGCACGGCAACGTGGTCGGGGCGCACTCAGCAACGCCAGCGGTCGCTTCGAGGCCTGGCAGCGGCAGGCCGTCGATGACGGCTGGCGACACGCCGAAGCCGCTGTCGACACCGTGCCGACCGAACTGACTTTCGAGACTGCCCGCACGATCATCAGCGGCAACGATTCGCCGGACGTGCCTTTTGCGCAGTCGGCCAATCCCTATCGCGGCTGCGAACATGGTTGTATCTACTGCTATGCCCGACCCTCGCATGCCTATCTCGGCGACTCACCCGGTCTCGATTTCGAAACGCGACTCATCGCCAAACCGGCGGCGGCGGAGCTGTTGCGCCGTGAGCTCGCCCGCCCCAGCTATCGCTGTCAGCCGCTGGCGCTCTGCGGCAACACCGATGGCTGGCAACCCATCGAGCGCCAGCTCGGCCTGACGCGCGCGCTGCTGGAAGTGCTGGCCGAATGCCGGCATCCGGTCGGGATCGTCACCAAATCGGCGCTCATCGAACGCGATATCGATCTTCTGACCGATCTGGCGCGCGACGGGCTGGTGCACGTCAGCCTCTCGCTCACCACGCTCGACGGCACACTGGCGCGCCGGCTCGAACCGCGCGCCAGTGCGCCACAGCGCCGGCTTGCCGCCATGCGCCGCTTGAGCGAGGCCGGCGTGCCGGTCGGCGTCATGGTCGCCCCGATCATTCCCGGCCTCAACGACGACGAACTGGAGACGCTGCTCGCTGCCGCGCGCAAGGTGGGCGCGTGTCGGGCCGACTGGCAGCTTGTGCGCCTGCCGGGTGAGGTGGCCGGTCTGTTCCAGCAATGGCTGCACACTCACTACCCAGGGCGTGCCGCCCGTGTGCTCAGCCTGATCACCCAGATGCGCGGCGGAGCGCTGAACGATGCCCGTTTCGGCCGGCGCATGCGCGGTGAAGGGCCGCTTGCTGACCTGCTCGCGCAGCGTTTCCGCCTCGCCTGCCGGCGCTTGGGGCTCGACCAAGACTGGCCGGCGTTACGCTGCGAGTTGTTCCAGCCACCTGCAATGCAAGCATCGTCCATAGCACAACTGAAACTCTTCTGATCCGCTCGCCGACCGGAAGGCCGCTGGGGCCGATTCACAGCCATCATTGCCCCCTCTGCTCCCGCCGCCCGGCGCTGCCATCGCCCTGCGCTGCGTCCATCCGACACTGCGGCGATTCACAGCTCGCGTCTCTCCCCTCGAGGGGCAGACCTCAGGGCGATTGCATCAAACATCCCGTCGTCCCAACAGGTGGCGCGATAAGAGTCGGATGAAAGGCGAAGTTGTGTATCGTTCCTTCTGTCAATTCCGTTTTGGCCGCTGGTAGGTGCTCGATGCCGAAGAGCTGCCAGGAACTGGATACAGGCAGCACGGGAAGGCCAGTTGGCGACAGTTGGCAAGGCGCATCTGGCAGGGGCTTGAGCGATCGTCACCGTCCGGGATGTAGGCACACCAACGGGTTGCCGGCTCCTGCACGGCCGCGACGAACTCGGGCGTGACCGGGTCTGGCAAGGACTTCGAGGCAAGGAAGCCCCTGATCAGATCTCGCTGTGCGGCCTTCAGCAGCTCGAAGTTGGCCTGGATGATCGGATCGTCGAGGTTGTCCAGCAGGGTTTGCCGCCATCCATCGAGCAGGCGATCGAGCTCGTCGTCCAGCGTCTTGAGCACGTTGGCCGCCGGTAGCAGCTCGCCCTGCTCGTTGGCGGGGCGGAAGCCGCAGTGCGGGCAAACCGGGTTGGCGGCCAGCTCGGATTCGACCAGGGACGCGCAGATCTTGAGCTTGTCCAGCTTGTCCTCGAAGGTGGTCGGCTGCCCGGTGGGCATGAGCGAGATGCCGGCGAGCGCCCGCAGGGTCGCCATGCGCGGGTCGCGGCGCAAGTCCGGCGCCAGATCCGCGAAGTGGGCGCCGAGGGCCAGACCAGCGGTCACGTTGACGATGTCGCGGTAGCTGACACCCTGGTTCTCCCAAGCAGGATCAGCTTGCTGTGCAGGGCCGCGATCTCGTCGACCAGACGGTCCAGTCGAGTGAGCATTTCCGGCTGCCCTTCAGCCATTTTCGCCATGATGTCCGCCAGGACCCTTATCCAACTGTTCCGGGTGGTAGACAGCAGCAACAACGAGTACTGCCTGGAGGCAATCTCGCCGACGACGCCCATCGACAAGCTCGATAAGCGCCAATTCGAACCCGATGGAACACCTCGGACGGCTCTGGGCGAGATGATGGCCTTTTTGGGTGTAGACAGCCTGCCGGCGCCCTCCCACATGATTCGGCCAACCGACAAGGGCAAGCCGGTTTCGCCGGGCTGGGTGCAGGTCTATCGGGAGCTGGTCGAGTGGGCGATCTTGTTTGCCATCCTCAAAAAGGACTTTGGCGCCGACACCTTGATCGTCTGCGACGGTCTGTTGCGCAGCGCGGCGCACTGGGTTTTACCGTACATCTCGTCGGCGGCAGGTGAAGGGATGGAGCCTAACCCTGGCCCTGGCCAGGGTTGTTCTGGGGGCCTCAGACCAGCGCCGCCCTGATGCGCTCAAAACGCCGCTCGAGCGCCGGATCGCGCGGTGCCGGACCCAGCAGATACCAATCGTCGAGCAGCCGCAGACCGCCCTGGAGAGAATCCTCCTCGCCCTCGCTCAGACGCTCGGCCAGACGCGCGACCTGAAGCTCCAGGCGTTGTTTGGCAAACTCGGGCGGGGTCTCGATCCCGGCGGCGATCTCGAGTTGGAGACAGAGCTGGGCGCGGCGCGGCCCATTGTCCGCAAACGCCTGGCGCAGGGCATCGCGTTCGGTCGCATCCCCGATCGCCTTCAGGGCCCGCTCGAAGCGCGCCGCAATCGCGCGCTGCAGGCCAGGGTCCTCCTGGGCGGGCAGTTCGGCCCATTCACGGTGCAGCGCCTCGGGGTCGAGTCCCTCGGTCCGTCCCTCGATCAGCGCCAGCTCCAGACGCTCGCAGAACGCCGCCTGATGCTCCAGACGTGCGAGTGCGTCCAGCCGTTGGCGGCGCTCGATGGCCTGGCGCCGTCGCTCCAGGGCCTCGCGACACGCCTGCCAGCGGCGCGCGCTCTGGGCCGCAGCCTGACGGGGTACCGGCAGTGACTCGGCCTCGCGCCAACGCGCGCTCAGATCGCGCTGGGCGGCGGCCAGTCGTTTCGGATCTTGCTCCTCTGCGGCCAGACGCTCGGCCTCCTCGCAGAGTGCCTCGCGCAGCGCCAGATGCTCGGCCAGCTCCTGGGCCTGGGCCCGTTGGCGTAAGGTGCGCCGCGCGAAGACGGCGTCACAGGCGGACCTGAATTCACACCAGAGCCGGTTTTCTTCCTTCTGACGTGCCGGGACCGTGGTGTGCCATTCGCGTTGCAGTGCCTTGGTCTGTTCGATCGCGGCATCCAGGTCAGGCAGATCGACCAGGGCCTGGACGCGCGCGATCAGGTCGCGTTTGAGTGCCTGATTGCGCGCGCGCTCGGCATCCAGATGGCGATCGAGGATGCGCAGCGACTGATGGAAGCGGCGTTCGAGGGCCTTGCGCACCCGCCCCTCGGTCGGACCTATGGCCGCCCAGTCCTGACGCAGCTCGCGCTCGGTCTTGAGCACCTGCTTCCAATCCACCTGGTCCCAATCGACCTGGGTGAGAAAAGACTCAAGCTGTTCGCACAGCCGTTCGCGGGCCAGGCGGTTGTGTTCGCGTTCAGCCGCCTGGGCCTCCATGAAGGGCCGACAGCGCGCATAGACGCGCTCGGAGGCGGCATGGAAGCGCTCCCAGAGGGCCTGATTGGTCGGAGAGCCGATCTGGTCGAGCCGCTTCCAGTCCATCTGGAGTGCGTGCAGCCGCTCGGCGAGGGTGGCGGGTTCCAGGTCCTCGGAAGCGAGCAGCGCCTCCATCTCGGTGCAGAGCATCTCGCGGTGTTGGTCGGCACCCCAACGGCGCCAGTGCTGGAGTTCGCGCAGACGCGGCGCCAGGGCGCGCAGACGGCGGTTGAAATCGGCGGCCTGACGGGGGTCGATGCCGCTCGACTGGATGAGCTCAAGCGCCGACAGCAGGCTCTGATGCAGGGGTTCGGCCTGTTTGAGCTCGCCCGCGTCCAGATGGGCCTCCAGCTCGGCGAGCCGTTCGGGGAATTGACGCAGACGCTGCTCGGCGTGTTTGTGCTGGGCGCGCAGACGCGCCTCCAGCCGCTCGGCGAGCGACTGGAAGGCGCGCGCCGGCTCGGAGGTGGACCAGTGCGTGGCCAGGGCGTATCCCTGGTCGAGCAGCCGGCGTGCCTGTTTGTGGTCGAGCGGCTTGGAGGCCCTGAGCATCTCCGCGAGCTTGGCGCAGGTCTTCTCTAAACGTTCGAGTGCGCGCGGGTCGTCCGGACGCGCAAGCGGTTCGGCCTTGGGCGACTCGATCAGGCCGGGGGCGGGCGCGTGCGCTTGGGGGCTCGAACCCGTCTCGGGCCGGCTGGATTCGGTCGGTTGGGGCTCGGCACGGACGACGGCGCGCGCCTCGGTCGCGGCCTGGCGCCGGGCCTGTTCCTGGAGATGGGCAGCATAGGCGTCGAGGAAACGCGCCCGTTCGCGCTCGAAACGGTCCCGGTAGTGCGGCTCGGCCTCGTCCTGGAGCGCGCCCCATTGGCGTTCAAGGTGTTCGAGCAGGGCGCGGTCCTGGCTCCACTGACCGAGCCGACCGAGACGCTCGACCTGGGCGCAGAGCTCCTCGCAACGCTCGCGTAGGACCTGCGGACGTTGCTCGCCCTCGGCGATCCGACGCAGCTTCTCGCGCGCCATGCGATAGACGCGCTTGTCCTTCTTGCCGATGCGCCGCACGACCTCTTCGAGCGCGGCCTTGTCGTCGATCCGTTCGAGCGCGCGGGCGCGATGGGCGGCCAGGGTGTCGTGGATGGCACACTCGACGAGCACGGAAGGATCATCGAGCTGTTCGATGGCCGCGAGACGCTGAGCCGGATCCGGGTGCAGACGCGCCCTCTCGGGTAGGGTCTCAGGGAGACGAGGCTGGGGGGGCGGGGGGGCGGGTGCCGCCCTGGAGGTGTCGGGGGTCTGGTCGGCGTTCGCCGGGTGCCGTTTGAGCCATCGCTGAAATAGCATGGGATTCTGCTCCGAGAATTCGTGCCCAAGGGGAGCACCGATTCAAGCGGCGCCCCCCGTCTGGGGCAGGATGCCCCGGCGCGAACCAGGGCTTAAAGGCCCTGGATTCGCTTTAAGCCCGTCCCGGGACAAGGCGAGCTGAAAAGATCCATAGATGGATGTTTTCAGCATTTCCCAAGCCAAGTCCGATCGGCCGGGCATGGTATTGCGTCTGGGATCCATCCGGATGGATCCACGCGGTCTAGCCCGGGTTGCGGTCGCCGACGAAGGGGTTGCTGCGTCGCTCCTCACCAAAGGTCGACATGGGGCCATGACCGGGGATGAAGCGCACCGCATCGCCGAGCGGAAACAGCCTTTGTCGGATCGAGTCAAGGAGCTGAAGATGATTGCCGCGCGGAAAGTCGGTGCGTCCGATCGAGCCGCGAAAGAGTACGTCGCCGACCTGGGCCAGCTGCGACCGCGGATCATACAAGACGATGTGTCCGGGTGTGTGTCCGGGGCAATGGATGACCTCCAGGCTCTCCTCGCCGACCGCGATCCGCCCCCCTGGCTGGAGCCAAAGATCCGGCTCGAAGGCGTCGATCCTCGGAAAACCGAACATCCGGCACTGCTCGGCCAGTGACTTGAGCAGAAAGGCATCGTCTGGATGCGGCCCCATGATCGGAATCGCCAACCGCTTGGCCAGCTCGACAGCAGCCCCGACATGATCCAGATGACCATGGGTCAGCAGAATGCGCTCGGGTTCCAGCGCGAGCTGGTTCAGCCGCGCCTCGATGCGATCCGGTTCTCCGCCCGGATCGACGATGACCGCCCGGCGCGTGCGTGCGCACCACAACAGGGTGCAGTTCTGCTGCAAGGCGGTGACAGGTAGGATCTGGAACTCCAAGGTCGTCCCGTTAGGCCCGAATCATCTCCGAATCATCTCATAGAGCCTGTCCTTGAGATAAAGGCGCTGTTTCTTGAGATCCTCGATGGTCTCGTCGGCCACCGGAGTACCCAGTTCCTCAATCTGGCGCACGCGCGCATCGAGGCTGTCGTATTCGTCCATGATCCGTGCGAATTCGGGGTTATCGACGCGCAGCGCGGCGATCTTCTGCTCGAGATCGGGGAATTCATGAAGCAGATCGTGTGATTCACCAAGCATGGAGTCCGCTCCTTTGAGTCGGTCCGGCGCGGTTCATCCGCGCGCGTTAGGGGAGTGACTCCGAGACCCACCTCGGAGCCGATCCGGACCTCGGGCGAGGCGGGACGCCCAAGGCGTCTGGAGTATAGCCCAGCGGCGCCCCGCCGAAACAGTCTGGTCACGGAAGTGTTCGATGAACGGTCATTTGGTCTTGGCATCCATCTGCTGAATGACCTCGGCCGTGATGTCGAGCCCCTCGTCTGCATAGAGCAATCCACCGACATTGCGCTCGAACACCATGCCGAGCTTTTTCTTTTTGGCGACTGCATTCAGTGCCTCGCGCGCCGGTTCTAGGATCTCGCGGCCCTTTTCTTGCTGGGCCTTCATCAGTTCCTGCTGGATGGGCAGGGTCTTTTTCTGATAGGTCTCGATGCGTGTCTTGATTTCTTGTTCCTTCTTGGCGATCTGCTCGTTGCTCATCAGCGGCCTGTCCTTGGCGAGGTCCTGCTGCATCTGGGCGATCTCGCGCTCCTCGTCGACGAAGCCCTTGGTACGCGGCTCAAACTCGTCGCGTAATTGTTTCTGCAAGCGCTGACCAAGCTTGCTCTCCTCCAGCACCCTTTGCATGTCGACGAAGCCGACACCCTCATTGGCTAGGGCCTGGACGGACAGGCTCAGGGCCGCGATCAGGGCGGCCAACAGAAGCAGACGGGACATGGATGCACTCCAAATTGGTTGGCGTAGTCGAAGGCGTTGGTCATTGGACCAGGAATCGAATTGTAACCGTCGTTCGGTTCGGGCAAAACCACCGGCGCTTCGCGTCCGAGCGGGCTTGCCTCCAGCGACGTGCTGATAGATCCTCTCGCGATCACGACTCTATCCATCGTTCGATCCCGGAGATCCCTTGCCGTGGGTAACTCACTTCAAGAGCAGCTGCTCAAAGCGGGTCTGGTCAATGAGCAGAAGCTCAAGCAGGCGCGCGCGGACAGGCGTAAACAGATCAAACAGACCGGTGGCCGACCGACCGCCGAGGCCCAGGCGGCCCAGGCCGCGGCCGAGCGTGCGCGTGCCGAGAAGCTCGCGCGCGACCGCGAGCTCAATCGTCAGTATCAGGAAAAGGTGGCGCGGCGCGCCGCCGAGAACGAGATCCGGCAGCTCATCCACACCCATCGCGTCGTGCGCGATGGCGGGGATCTGGCTTACAACTTCACCGACGGCAGCACGCTCAAGCGGCTCTATGTCAACAAGGATCAGCATGCCAAGCTGGTCGCCGGGCGCTTGGCGATCGTGCGTCAGGACAACTTCTATGAGCTGGTCCCCGCCGAGATCGCCGAGCGTGTCCAGGCACACGATGCCTCGCTGGTGCTGGTGTTCAATCGCTCCAGGGATGAGGCAAAGCCCGACGATCCCTCTGCTGACGATCCCTATGCCGAGTATCAGGTCCCTGATGATTTGATTTGGTAGTCAAACGTCCGGCGATCAGCGACGACCGATGCGATGTTGATCGACACCCATTGCCATATCGATGTGACCGAGTTCGACGCCGATCGCGCGGCGGTGTTGGCGCGTGCGCGTGCATCCGGGGTCGAGGCCCTGGTGGTGCCCGCCATCGATGCCGCCGGCTGGGAGGCGTTGCTGGCGCTTTGTGACTCCGCGCCGCCGGATGGACCGAGTCTGCATCCGGCACTGGGCCTGCATCCGGTCTATCTGGATTCACATCGAGATGCCGATCTGGCGCGGCTCGAGACCCTGGTCGCTGAGCGAGACGTGATCGCGATCGGCGAGATCGGGTTGGACCATCATGTCGATGGGCTGGATCCGAAGCGCCAGAGGCGGCTTCTGGAACGCCAATTGGCGATCGCGCGCGCCGCGGGGCTACCTGTACTGCTCCATGTGCGCAAGGCGCACGATGAGGTGCTGGCGCTCTTGCGTCGTCACCCCATCCCGGCCGGCGGCATCGCCCATGCCTTCAATGGCAGTCTCCAGCAGGCGCATCAGTATCTTGGGTTGGGTTTCAAGCTGGGTTTTGGTGGGATGCTGACCTTCGAGCGCTCGCGCAAGCTCAGGCGGTTGGCCAGTGAGCTACCGCTCGAGGCCCTGGTGCTCGAGACCGATGCGCCCGACCTGACGGTCGCCTCGCATCAGGGCGGACGCAACAGTCCGGAATATCTGCCCGAGGTGCTGGAGGTGCTGGCGCGTCTGCGCGATCTGGAGCCATCGGAGGTGGCCGAGCAGACCACGGCCAATGCGCGCGCGGTCTTGAGCGGCTTGGGGTGATTGGCGCGCCCGAGAGGACTTGAACCTCTGACCCCAGCCTTCGGAGGGCTGTACTCTATCCAACTGAGCTACGGGCGCGTGTCGTGAAGGGTGGTCATTATCACCCTTGGCGCTCGATTCGTCAAAGGCTGCTCGGCCTCACCTGGACGCCAGTATCGTCTTGAGTGCGTTCAGATGCGCTCGGCCACGCGCCTTGCGGTCCTCAGGGCTGTCCTCGCGGCGCTCGCCGTTCCAGTCGAGCTGATCCTGGGGCAGTTCACTGAGAAAGCGACTCGGCTCGCTTCGGACCCATTCGCCATAGCGTCGTCGCCGACGTGCGAGTGTGAAGGTAAGCGCCTCGCGCGCACGGGTGATGCCGACATAGGCCAGCCGTCGCTCTTCCTCGAGGCTGTCTTCCTCGAGGCTAGTGCGATGCGGCAGCAGTTCTTCCTCCATGCCGACCAGGAACACCTGCGGAAACTCTAACCCCTTGGCCGCGTGCAGGGTCATCAGATGTACCCGATCGCCACCCGCGTCCTCGTCCTGCCGGTCGAGCACGTCCATGAGCGCGAGATGATCGACCAACTCGACGAGCGAGGTCTTGGGCGACTCGCCCTGATGCAGACGTCGGAGCCAATCGAGCAGATCCTCGACGTTCTGATTGCGTCGCTCGGCGACCGGCTGACTGGAGGCAGTCTCGCGCAGCCAGCCCTTGTAGCCGATGGCCTGGAGCAGCGCGCGTGCCGCGCCGACCGGATCGGTTCGGCCCCGTTCGCGGTGTTCGGCGATGAGCCGGGCGAAGGCGGCGAGCCGCTCGCGCTGACGCGGATTGAGATGCTCGTTCAGCCCCGGGTCTAGGCACCCGGCGAGCAGGCTCAGGCCCCGCCGGCGACTGTGGTCGGCGAGCTGTTCGAGCGTGGTCGAGCCGATCTCGCGCCGAGGCGTGTTGATGATGCGCAGAAAGGCAGTGTCGTCGCTCGGATTGGCCAGCAGACGCAGATAGGCCATGACGTCCTTGATCTCGGTGCGCGCGAAGAAGGACGTCCCACCGCTGAGGAAATAGGGGACATTGTGCTCGCGCAGCGCCTGTTCGAAGGGGCGTGCCTGATGGTTGCCGCGAAACAGGATGGCGATGTCGCCGAAGCGACGCCTCTCGGCGAACCTCAGATGCAGGATCTCAGAGACCACGCGCGCGGCCTCATCGCTCTCATCGCGACAGCAGATGACGCGGGCGCGCTCACCGGGGCCATGCTCGCTCCATAGCCGTTTTTCGAACACACGCGGATTATTGGCGATCAGGGTATTGGCAAGCCCTAGGATACGCGCACTGGAGCGATAGTTCTGTTCCAACAGGATGACCCGCAGGGCCGGATAGTCCTCCTGTAGACGCGCCAGGTTCTCGGGACGCGCTCCGCGCCAGGCATAGATCGACTGATCGTCGTCGCCGACCACGGTGAAGGCCCCGCGCGCGCCGGTCAACTGGCGCACCAGCTCATACTGGGCGCTGTTGGTGTCCTGATACTCGTCGACCAGCAGATAGCGGATGCGGCGGCGCCACTGCTCCAGGATCGCCGACTCGGTGCGGAACAGGCGCGTCGGCGCCAGGATCAGATCGTCGAAGTCCACGGCATTGTAGACGCGCAGACGGCGTTCATAGTCGGCATAGAGTGCCGCGAGCCGGGCCTCGAAGGCATCCTCGGCGAGTTGGGCCGCGTGCTCGGGATTAATGAGATCGTTCTTCCAGCGTGAGATCCGGTGCTGCACCGCCCCCGGACTGAGCGCATCGGCCTCGGCCAGATCGCGCAACCCCTCCTTGAGCAGGGATTCGGCATCCTGGGCGTCGAGTAGGGCGAACCCCGGATTCAGCCCCGCGGCCTCGGGATGACGGCGCAGGATCTCCAGTCCCAGCCGATGGAAGGTCGAGATGGCCAGACCGCGCGTCTGGGTAGCCCTGAGCTGTCGGCTCACCCGCTCGCGCATCTCGCGCGCGGCCTTATTGGTGAAGGTTAGGGCGCGGATATGGCGCGGCGCGAGTCCGATCTGCTCGATCAGGTATGCGATCTTCTGGGTGATGACGCGCGTCTTGCCAGAGCCTGCGCCAGCGAGCACCAGCAGCGGGCCTTCCGTGTAGCGCACGGCCTCGAGTTGTCGCGGATTGAGTTCGACCATGATGTCGGTGTGCGGGGGCGGGGAGGGGCATTATGCCCGATCGAGCGAGCAATCAAGCGCGGATCGTACTAACATTCGGGCCATGTTCCCCGACCTGGCTGATGATATCGTGCTCAACCGACGACTTGCCGTTTTGATTCTCGCGTCCTGCCTGACGGCCGTCCACGCCCAAGACGAAGCGGAAGGACAGGATGCGGGCGGCTTCCTGCAGGCCCCCGAGGTCGTACCGTCACCCGTCACGGGCGAGGCGGTCGAACCGGACATTACCATCCGCGAATCTGGCGGCGAGATCTTCTACGAATACCGGGTGCGCGGCGTCCTCTACATGGTGCGGGTGCAGCCGCCGTTCGGTCCGCCATACTATCTCTATGACCTCAACGGGGACGGGCTGATCGATGCCCAGGAGCGGGCGGCGCACAACATCTCGGTGCCGCAGTGGGTGTTGTTCGACTGGCGCTAAAGCGCGCCCGAATCGGATCCCGCTCAATCCGCGTGACTCTAAGTTCAGGCGGCGCTCAGTCCTGGGCCGGTCTTGGTGCCGAAGGTCGTGAGCGGCATGGGAGACGAAAGCGACTCGGTGTTTGCTTGCAGAAACTCGGGATGGGCGTCACGGAACATGACGCCGATCCCGGTATCATCCTGGTGAACTACGGTGGCTGGGATGCGCCACTCGTGGTCCATATCCCGGACCTCAAGCACCACCTGGGTGCCTGTGGGCAATGTCAGGTTGCTGATCTCGAGATACATGCCCTGGTCGGAAAGATGACGCCCCCTGGCGCTGTGAAAGCGGCGGTTGCGGTACTGGATCTGGACTTCGATATCACTCGCGCGGCGCGTGCGGTAGCACTGTTCGACATTCATGGTCGGCTCCGGATGTATCCTCGATGTCTTTTAGAGATATGTTAGGCGCGGATCTTGACGATTGTATTCAGCGCCCGTGACGAGCACGTGAACGTGAACCCATCGTCAACCCTCGAGTCAAACGCAAGGGTCTGTGCATTCCCCATGAGCGCCTCCTGTGGCGGGCCCTGTATTCAGTGCGATCCGCCCCTACATTAGGGCGCTGTCGCAACGTTCCACGCCTCTTCGGAATCGATTCATGGCATTACACATCAAGAGTCACTGGAAGGACGAGTCGCGCGAGCGCTCCCTGGCGGAGATTGCCGGCGCCCTGGCCTCTATCGCCTGGCGCATCGCGCTCGATAAGGCCATCAATCTGCATTGCGAGCGCTTCGTCTATCGCGACGACGCGCAGCGCCTGGCCGTGATTCAGGAGTATCTGGTGTTCCTGGTCCAGATCGCCGACCGCTTGGCGCATGCCGAATTGGGCGAGGCCGACCGGCGTACCCTGATCGTCGAGTTCGCCAAGAAGCTCTTCGGCCATGTGCAGGACAACAGCCAGGACCTGCTCGGTCCAGGCGATTATGGCGGCCCATTCATCGCGCTGCTCGATACGCGCTCGGGCGAGTATGCCGAGTTCCAGTTCGCCGAAGACGGACCCAGCTACGCCTTTTTGCGTCATCTCGGTCATGAGATCCAGTCCATCATGGGCGAGTCGGAAGAGAACCGCTGGGTGATCGATCAGGTCATGGACAAGGACGGCTGGGACGCCTACAGGCACTTTGCGCGTGCCTATCGCAACCTCTTTGAGTGATTCGATCTTGCATTTCGCGCGCTCGGACGCCATGATCCACCTACCGTCGCGCGACTCAAGCCGCGCCCCCTTGCGGCCTCTAGAGCCACTTCAGCGACGTGTTCAATCGACGAGGCGTTTGCCCTCGAAGTCAATTCGCTCGATCTACGTCGTCGCGATCGCACGCGACCAGACCGGCGATCGAGCCCATGGAGAGTATCATCTATGGTCCTAAAGATAGGCGGCGATCTGCTGGCGTTGGATGCCGCTATCCGTCGTCAGATCGAAACAGAAGCCCGTAAACTCAAGGATCGTTTTCCCGGCGAGTCGATCGAGGCCCAGGTCAATGTCCAGGAAGAGTTCGACCCATTGCACGGTCATCGCGTGCGCTGCGAACTGAGCGCCAAGCTGGGTTCAGGTCGTCAGGTGGTCGTGCGCGAGGCGCGCAAGGTGGCCGCCGAGGCCATCAGCGAGGTCTTTGCCGCCGCCCGTCGCAGTGTGCGCCGGCTGCGTCGCCAGACCGTCCTCGATCTCGCGCCTACTACGTCCAAAACGTTCACCGCCGGTGCTCAAATCCTGACCCACTGACGCCCAGGATGCTTGGGGTGTCGTTTTGCCTTGAGCCTCTGGTCCTCTGCACCCATCTCGTTGGGATTCCGGATCCAAACAGGGGAAGGCCTACAATGAAGGTTGCAATCATCGGCGGGACCGGTTTTGTCGGTCTGCACATCACACGTCAGCTGCTGGCGTCCGGGCATGTGCCGCGCCTGCTGGTGCGTCCAGGCAGCGAGTCGAAGGTCGAGCAGCCTGCGTCCTGCGAAATCGTCCACGGCGAGGTGCGCGATCTGCCCTCGTTGGTGGAGTGCGTGCGCGGCTGCGACGCGGTCATCTATCTAATCGGCATCTTGCGCGAGTTTCCTGCTCGGGGCATCACCTTCGAGGCGCTCCAATATCAGGGTGTGGTCGATACGATCGCCGCCGCGCGGGAAAATTGCGTCGGGCGTTTCATCCTGATGAGTGCCAATGGCGTCCGTCCTGATGGCACGGCCTATCAACGTACCAAGTACCGGGCCGAGCAGGCGCTCAAGGCCTCGGGGTTGCGCTGGACGATCTTCCGTCCGTCGGTGATCTTCGGCGACCCCGAGGGGCGGATGGAGTTCTGTTCGCAGCTCAAGAAGGACATCATCGACAGTCCGCTGCCGGCACCCCTGTTTCATGCCGGTCTGCTGCCGACCAAGGCCGGGCTGTTCGAGCTCGCGCCGGTCAGTATCAAGGACGTGGCCGCCGCCTTCGTGTTGGCGCTCAGCGAGTCGCGCACTGAGTCCCAGACCTATTCGCTGTGCGGTCCGGAGCGACTGAGCTGGAAGGCGATCCTCGAGACCATCGCCGCCGCCTCGGGGCGGACCAAGTGGATGGTTCCGGCACCGGCCTTGGCGATCAAGGCGGCGGCGGGGTTGTTCGACCGCTTTCCCTGGTTCCCTATCTCACGTGATCAGATCCAGATGCTCATGGAAGGGAATGTCTGCACCGAGAACGACAGCTTCGCCCGTCTCGGGTTGACCCCAACCCGTTTCGGCATCGACCAGCTCGGCTATCTGACGCGCTGACGCGCGGCGATTGAGTGGTCAGTACGGCTCGCCCTTCCTGGAAATCGCCTCAGAGCGGGGGCTGGGCCTTGTAGCCGAGGATCAGGTCCATGACGTTGGTTCCGGTCGGTCCGGTGTAGATGAGATCACCGCTCGCCTCCAGAAAACGCCCGGCGTCGGCGCGCCTCAGGCAGGCGCTGGCATCGAGATCGAATCCGGCGAGCGCGGCCCGTTTTAGGGTGCCGCCGTCGACCAAGGCCCCGGCGTCTTCTGTTGGGCCGTCGCTGCCGTCGGTGCCAACACTCAGCAGCCAGACGTCGTCGCGCCCGGCAAGCTCGATCGCGGCGGCCAGCGCCAGATGTTGATTGCGTCCGCCGCGTCCCGGATGCTCGGGGGTCTGAACCGTGGTCTCACCACCCCAGACATGCAGACCGGGCGCACCCTCGATGAGCGTCCGAGCGAGCGCTCGGCCCTGGTCGGTGGCATCACCCGCGATAAAATCCGGATGCAGCCAGACCCGCCAGCCACTGGACGCGGCGGCCTTGGCGGCCGCCGCCTTGGCCAGCGCCAGCGTGGCGACCAGTTCCATCTCAGGACCGCGCTCAGGGGGCGTGCCGCGCTCGGCGAGTCCACGCAACACCCAGTCTTTCAACCAATCCGGCAGCGCGAGTCGCCCGACCTGATCGGCCAGATCCGGCACGGGCACCAGCGGCCCGGAGCCAATGACATCTGGATGGTCACCAGGCACATCCGAGATGGCCAGTTGGCGGACGGGATGCCCACCGAGATGATGCAGCAGACCGCCGGCCTTGAGACGCGAGACCGACTGACGCACGCGGTTTATGGCGTCGATCGGCCATCCGCAACCGAGTAACCAGGCATTGAGTGCGCGCAGTTCGGAGAGTCCAAGACCACTGACCGGCGCCTCGATCAATGCCGAGGCGCCGCCTGAGAGCAGGAACAGAATTTGTTCCCCGCTGGGAAGGGCGTCTAGCTGCCCCAAGAGCCGTTCACCGGCTACAAGACTGCCGGTATCGGGGAGCGGATGGCCGCCGAAATAGACCTCGATCCCAAAATCCCGAAAACGGCTCGGATCGGCGTGTCCGGGCTTGGTGATGAGCATCCCGCCCCGGCAGGCGTCGCCAAGCACCTCGAGCGCGCCCAGTGTCATGGATTCGGCCGCCTTGCCGATGGCCGCGATCCAGACCGGCCCGATGATCGGACGGACATTGAGCGCGCGCCGGACCGAGCGCGCGCCGGAGACGGCATCGAGTGCAAGGGTCAGCAGATCGAGGAGTGTATGACGAGGGTCTGGCGTGGTCTGCATCGATCGTCATCAATTGAATGATTTCAATGTGTTCGCATCGACTCTGGGTGCAGACTGTCTGCCCTCGGGCGATCGGACGTCGCTCGTTTCGTCACGCCGTGCGTCCTGGTCTTGGGAGTGTCCGGGGCAGCCGTCTTTTTGCCCAATGGAGCCGTACCTGAATGAATCTCTGTCCCAAATGCGACCGCCCACTCTGGCCGTTCGCCGTCATCCTAACCATCACCGCTGTCATCGCCTTTCTGACCTGGCTGATCCTTGGACTCTCGGCGATCGAACCCTGGCAGCGTCTCCTCGCCACGCTGATCGCCTTTATCGTGGTTGGTGCAACCTTGCTGTACTATGTCGTCAGTTGTCTGAGACGCCACTGCCGACACAACCAGCCGGTTGCTCAGGGCCGCCCCTGAGGGGATCCTTGAGACGGGCGCGTGACCTGGTCGCGTAGATAGACCGGGAGCGCCTGCTCGGCCGGGACCCAGCGACCGGACGCCAGATCGGCGGCAGCCAGGCGCGCGATGTCCTGCGCCTCGCAGACCGCGTCCGGATTGATCCCGCTCAGGGCCGGTCCGAGTCGCCGTGTCAGCGTCTCGCCATATACCCCCCAGCCTGGACCCACACCTTGCCAGCCCTCGCCCCCTGGCCAGCTGACCTGCTCGGGCGCGCAGACCCGCTCGGCGCAGCACGGCTCGGCCAGATCGCGCGCGCCGATCTCATAGCAGCCCCAATAGACCTCGTCCATGCGCGCATCCAGGGCCGTCAGCAGGCGACGCTGTCCCTCACGTCGGAACTGGCCCTGGGCCATGGCGGCGAGCGTCGAGACCGGGACTACGGGCAGCTCGGCACCGAAGGCCGCGCCCTGGATCACAGCGGTCGCGATGCGGATACCGGTAAAGGATCCCGGACCACAACCGAAGGCTAAGGCATCCAATTGATGCAGCTCCAGACCCGACTGATCCAGCAGTCGCTGCATCATGCCGAGGATGAGCTCACCGTGGCGGCGGGGGGCAAAGCTGAGCGCCTGAACCAGGTCCCGGTCGATGAGGAGCGCAGCCGAACAGGTTTCGTTGGAGGTGTCGATGGCGAGGAGTTTCATGGGCCTCAAAGACTGACGAGTTCGAGCATCTGGTCGCCGAGAATCCCCGCCTCGAACCGGTCGCTTGCAAGTTTTTGGAGATAGAGGGATGGAGGTTGCAGTACCCAGCCGCGGAAGGCCGTGTCCAGACTACCCATGAGCTGGCGCGGCGGCCTGTCGGCTGAGACCTCGACGATGAATAGGCGCATCCGGCCCAGCAGGCGGTGCGGATCCTCCAATCGGGTTTGGGCCGCCCAGGCCGGCAGCGCCTGCATGAAGTCTTCGCTCTGTGCCAGCGCGTCTTTGAGCTTGGCGGCAAGGCCCAGCAGCAGCAGGGTCTTGTACTGGACCTCGTGATCGAACTCGCCGACGGTCATCGGAGGTCGGTCGAGATCCCAGAGCGACGTGGGCCGGCGCAAGGTCAGATAGAGATAGAGCTCGTGCAGCTCACGCCACTGGCCTTCCGGCAAGGCCTTTTTCCATTGGATCGCGTAACGGATCTGGCGGTTGGCGAAGCGGAACAGGTTGCGGATCAACCACAGGCGTTGGTGTTGCTGGCGTTCGTTCGGGACAGGATACTCCTTGTCGAGCTGGTGCAGCGCGCGATCGAGGTTGACGAACATCAGGCGTCCGAGTCGCTGCTCCATGGTGAGACCGCGGGCACCTCCGGGCTCGTTTGCGTAGGGTTTTGGCAGTCCGGCACAGGTCTTGAGTACAGGAACCTTCAGCAGCGACAGGATGCTGATCCGGCGTCTGGCCGATAGATCGGCCTTACGCAGACCTTCCAAGGCCAGGACGAGCGCCGGACCGGCCTGATGTCCGCCGCGCGCCCTGAGTCCAGACAGCCAATCCTTGAGGGCCTCCAGGTCGGTATCGAAGCGCAGCCGCGCATATTCGCGGATGGCGAGCGGCGAGGGGATGGATTCGGCGTCGAAGCTGGACATTGGACGACTCCTGTCATGCGAATCAGCCCTTGGTCATGCCTGAAGGGCCTGGAGCCCATAACCGGACCATGGATACCTGATCGCCATGCTAGCTTTATTGGGTCGCGCGATGTGTCGACTCGGTCGCAGTTTTGCGACCGGACGGCACCTCAGAAGTCCTTTAGGATGGCCTGGATCACTTCGGTCGGGAGGCGTGGCCCGAGCGTTGTCACCAGTCTGGCCGAGGCCGTAGAGGCGAGATCACCCGCGCGTTGGAAGCTTAAGCCCTGACTCAGGCCGTAGAGGAAGGCCCCGGCGAACATATCCCCAGCACCCACAGTGTCTACCGCCTCGACCCTGACCGGTGCGATCTCGATCAGGCGCTCTCCATCCCAGACCAGGGCGCCGGCGGGGCCGCGGGTGATGACGAAATGGCGGGCGAGGGTCTTGAGATAGTCGGTCGCCTGGTGCAGATCGTCCGATCCGGCCATACCCATGGCCTCAAACTCGTTGGCAAACAACAGGTCCACCCCCAAGCCGATCATCTCTAGAAGCCTTGGCTTGAAGAACTTGACCATGTTGGGATCTGAAAGCGAAAGGGCGGTCTTGACGCCTGCAGCCTCGGCGATGCGCTTGGCCTCGAGCACGGAGGCGCGTGCCGAATCTGAGGTGGCCAGATAGCCCTCGGTATAGAACCACTCCGAGTCGCACAGCGCCTCGACGACCAGTTCTCGAGTCGAGAGGTTACCGCTCACACCCAGGAATGTACACATCGTGCGATCGCCGTCTGGGGTCACCAGCACCACACAGCGTCCGGTATGACCCTGATCCTTCTCGCTATGGTGGTTGGTGTCCACCCCAGCTGCGATCAGATCCTGCATATAGAAATGGCCCAGTTCGTCATCAGCGACCTTGCAGGAATAGAAACACTGACCGCCGAACTGGGTGAAGGCGACGATCGAATTGGCCGCCGAGCCGCCCGAGCCGCGCCGATGTGGGTGGTCGCGCAGGTGATGCATGATGTCGAGCTGCTGGCGCTCGTCGACCAGGGTCATGACGCCCTTGTCGAGGCCGAGGATGCCCAGATCCTCGGGCTTGACCTCGTATTCCATGTCGACCAGGGCATTGCCGAGGCCATAGATGTGATATCTCGCCATGATGTCTCCAGGGGTACAAAAGAGGGCGACCATTGTACCCGGCCCTCTGGCCCAGGGCGCGCGCGGTCTCCATTCGAGCGCATTTAACGGTATAGTTGACCAGCGAGGCCCGATATGCTGGAGACCTCAGCCTTTGGACCGCCACTTCGGGATAGATATGAGACGCAAGCTGAATCTATTGTTGATGATCGGGCTGATCGGGACCCCAATCGCCGGGACTCAGTTCGGCATGGACTATGGCCGCGCCCTCTGGGGTGAGACCCAGATCTGGTGGACGCCCGCCGCGATGGCCCTGCCGTTGGAACAGACTGGAGGACACTTCCAACTCCTGATCGATGGTGAACCCCTCGGCAACCATCTGGCTCGCCACTCGCTCACCGCGCTCGGTTCGGAGGGGCTGGCCTATTTCGTGACACCCGACATGGTCCGGGTGCGTCTCAACAACTGGCCCGAGGTGCAGGCCGGCATGCTGCACATGGCGGTCTACTCGGCGCTCGGTCTCGGGGTCTCGCTGACCTGTCTGGTCCTGGGCCTGATCGAGTTCTTCCGTCAACCGCCTCTGCCACGGCAACGCACCGAACCCCAGACTGTGCGTCCGGTGCGCCGTCGCTACCCCGAGATCCCCTAGCCTTGCGTCCGTCCGCCCGCTTAGAGCGGCAGCAGATGGGTCTGTAACGCGCTCGGGATGACCGAGACGTCACCGCGCGCCAACTCGCGCCCCTGGTCGAGCACCAGGACCTGATCGACCCAGTCCAGTCCAGCCGGACGATGGGTGATGAGCAACACGGTGCGTCCGACCATGAGGGTGTCGAGCGCGCGCATCAGCTCGCGCTCGGTGTCCGCATCCAGACCCTCGGTCGGCTCATCGAGGAGCAGGATCGGGGCGTCCTTGAGCAGGGCACGGGCCACGGCGATCCGGCGCCCTTGACCGCCCGAGAGCCGCACACCGGTCTCACCGACCCAGGTGTCATAGCCCTCGGGCAATCCGGCGATGAAGTCGTGGATCTGGGCGACGCGACAGGCGGATTCGAGCGCCTCCTGGCTGGCCTCGGGGGCGGCGATCCGCAGATTCTCGCGGATGCTGGCCGCAAACAGATGGGTGTGCTGGCTGACCACGGCGATGGAGCGGCGCAGGTCATCGCCGTGGAAGTCCAGGATGTCGTAGCCACCGAGATGGATGCTCCCGGCGTCCGGCGTCCAGAAACGCAGCAGCAGATTGAACAGCGTGCTCTTACCCGAACCCGTGGCCCCGATCACGGCCACACGCCCGCCCTGAGGGACCGCGAGCCGGATCCCAGAGAGCGCCGGACGGCTGGCGCCCGGGTAGGTGAAGCTCACGTCCCTAAACTCGATGTCGAAGCGTTCGGGTCGGGGCGAGGGCGCGCTCGGCTCGCTCACCGCCGGTTTGGTGTCCACGATGGCGAACAGTCGGCGCGCGGCGGCTTGGGTGCGCCCGAGCATCTGGAATGCCGGGGCGAGGGGGGCGACGGACTCGAAGCTGGCGAGGGTGAAGAGCGCCAGCATCGCCAGGTGCGGCGGCATGAGCCGTCCGTCATCGACCAGGGGGATGGCAATCCACAGCAGCAGCCACAGGCTGAGGTTGGCGCACAGCCCGACGCCGGCCTGGGTCAGCCCCTGGTCGCTGCTCAAGCGCCCCTGCTCGGCGATCAGGTCCCGGCTGAGTGTCGCGATCCGCTGGGCCTGATGCTCGGCGGCGCCATAGACCCCGAGTTCGGCCAGACCCTGGACGCCATCGATCACCGCTGCCCGCAAGGCCGCCTCGTCTGCGGCGATCCGGCGTCCGGGCTCCCGACCCCGCACCTGCGACCAGAGCGGGAGCCCAACCCCAGCGAGCAGCCAGAAGCCCAGACCGGTGAGCGCAAGGACTGGATGGTGAAAGAGCAGAAAGCCGGTGAACAGCAGGAGGCTCAGACCGGCCACCGCCAGCGGGATCAACACCCGCACATAGAGGGTATCGAGCGCATCGATATCGGCGCGGATGCGGCTCAAGAGATCGCCGCTGTGATACTGCTGAAGCCGTGCCGGGGCCAGGGGTTCGAGGTGTCGGTAGAACCAGACGCGCAGGCCGGCGATCAGCCGGAAGGTCGCCTCATGGTTGATGAGCCGTTCACCATAGCGTCCAACGGTTCGGAGTATGGCGCTGCCGCGGATCAAGGCCGCCGGGGTGAAATAATTGATGGTCACGCCCGCGGCACCAGCGGTGGCCATGGCAGTCAAGAACCAACCGGCGGCGGCCATGAGGGCGACATTGGCCAGCAGGGTGAGGAGCGCGACCAGGGTCCCGAACAGCATCCAGCCGCGATAGGGGCGAAAGAGTCGCCAGAGAGGTCGTAGTTCGTTCATCCACCGCATCCCCCCTGCTGAAGCGGACCCTGGGCAGCAAGCATCCGCGCATAAAACCCACCGGCAGCGATCAGTTCGTCGTGTGTCCCTTGCTCGATGAGCCGCCCCTGATCGAGGACCAGGATGCGATCGGCGCGGCGCACCGTCGAGAGCCGATGGGCAATCACCAGCAGGGTGCGGTCACGGGCCAGTTCTGCGATGCCCTCCTGGACCAGACGCTCGCTCTCGGGGTCGAGGTTGGCGGTGGGCTCATCGAGGATCACCAGAGGCGCGTCGCGCACGAAGGCGCGCGCCAGGGCGATGCGTTGGATCTGCCCGCCCGACAGCCCTGTACCACGCTCGCCGACCGGGCTGTCATACCCGAGCGGCAGGGTCTCGATGAAGGCGTCCGCCCGGGCCCGCCGCGCCGCCGCGCGCACTGTCGCCAGATCCGCCTCGGGTCGCCCGAGCCGGATGTTGTCGGCGATGGTCCCCTGGAACAGCCGCGGTTGCTGCGGGACCCAGGCCAGATGACGGCGCCAGTCGTCCAGGTCGAGCTCGGCGAGCGACTGCCAGCCGATCAGGATGCGCCCGCGGGTCGGGACCAGGAAGCCGAGCAACAGGTTGATGACGGTCGTCTTGCCCGCCCCGCTGGGGCCGATCAGGGCGATGCACTGCCCCGGCGGGATCTCGAGGCTGAGACCCTTAAGCACCTCGCGCCCCGGCCCATAGCTAAAAGACACCTCATCGAACCGCACCCCGAACGGAGGGGTCGCTGCCAATGGCTCCTTACCCGGATTGATTTGACTCGGTGGGGTGTCCAGTATCTGGATCAGCTGTTCGGCCGCCGCCACCGCGCCCAGGCGCGCATGGTATTGGGTGCCGAGATGGCGCAAGGGGGCATAGAACTCGGGTGCGAGCATCAACACGAACAACCCTTGCAGATAGGTCAGCTTCGGGATTGGGATCCAGTCTGGCACCGGCAACGCCAGGTCATAGAGCCGAAAGCCGATGAGGACGGCCACCAGGGCGATCCCGACGCTGGCGAAGAACTCCAACACCGCTGAGGAGAGGAAGGCGATGCGCAACACCTGCATGGTGCTGTGGCGGTATTCATCCGAGATGCGGGCAAGGATCTCGATCTCGCGTCGGCTGGCGCCAAAGAGTTTGAGCGTGGTCAGACCCTGGATGACGTCGAGAAAGTGTGCGCCCAGGCGCACGAGCCGTTGCCATTGCTGCCGATTGCGCGCCTCAGCCCCCGAACCGATCAGGATCATGAACAGCGGGATCAGGGGGGCTGTGATCAGCATGATCAGACCCGAAAGCCAATCCATCGGCATCACGGCCACGAGGATGGCGGGGGGCAGGATCATCACCAGGGCCATGGCCGGGACGAAACGGGCATAATAGCCTTCGAGGTCATCGATGCCCTTGGTCAGGGTCTCGATCAGGGCGCCGCTCTGCTGTCCAGAGAGATAGGCCGGGCCGAGCCGTTGCAGATGGCGATAGACCTGATCGCGCAGCTTGACCCGCACCGAGGCCGCGGCCTGGAAGGCCGCGCGCTCGGCGTGCCAGACGATGAGTGCCCGCGTGGCGAAGAGCGCAAGCAGACCCCAGAGCCAGGAACGGACCTCGGTGAGATCGGCGTCCTTGAAGATCACGGCATCCAGGATCACGGCCAACGCCCAGGCCTGATTGATGGCCAGAAGGCCATTGGCGGTGTTGAGCCAGATCGCCGACACGAGCGACCTGTCCGCCAGCGGTCGTTGTGCTTTGAGCCAGGCGTTGACTGACATGTACGCTTAAGTTCCCTAAGGGACACTGAATCAATCGCGTCTCCCCGAATCGCGGCTCAAGCCGCTCCCACACAATCAATGGGGAGTCGATGGGGGAGGATACGGGCCGGCGTCCTTCCGGGCAATGCGTGTTTTGCGTCATCCCAGGTCGCTGAGTCAACTCCGGACTTCCATTTTGCGCGCAATTCTGTATATTCGCGCGTTTACCCGAAGGTCTTCTTCGGGCCTTCCATTGAGCTCTTGAGCCAGGACAGCACATGGTTAAGATTCGTTTGTCACGTTGTGGTTCCAAAAAGAACCCCTTCTACCACATCGTCGTCGCCGATATCCGCTCCAAGCGTGATGGTCGTTACATCGAGCGTCTTGGGTTCTTCAACCCGAACGCGCGCGGCGGCGAGGTCCCGCTGCGGCTCGATACCGAGCGCGCCCAGCACTGGATCCGTCAGGGGGCGCAGCCGACCGATCGTGCCAAGCAGCTGATCAAGCAGGCAAAGCGCGCGGCGGCGGCTGTTTGATTTTAGGTCAGTCGGTGTGTCTGGGGCGTCGTCATCCGTTCGGGTCGTGCTCGGGCGCGTTTCGGGGCTCTATGGCGTCAAGGGATGGGTCAGGGTCTATTCCGAGACCGATCCACGCGAGGGCATCCTGAGTTACTCGCCCTGGCTGCTGGGGCCGGAGGCTGTCTCACGGCGCCTCATCGAGGGGCGGGTGCACGGCAAGGGGCTCATCGCCAGACTAGAGGGCTGTGATGACCGCGACCAGGCCGCCGCACTGATCGGGCAGGAGATCGCGATCCGACGCGATCAGCTTCCGCCGCCGCGCCCGGATGAGTTTTACTGGATCGATCTCGAGGGTCTGACCGTCGTCACCCAGACCGATGTCGAGCTTGGACGGGTCTCGCATCTGTTTTCGACCGGTGCCAACGACGTGCTGGTCGTCCAGGGTAAGCGCGAACGTCTGATCCCCTTTTTCTGGGGCGACGTGATCCTGGACGTAGATTTCGACCGCGGTCTGATCCGGGTTGACTGGGATCCCGCGTTCTGAGTCTGTGTTCATGCGCTTCGACGTCATTACGCTCTTTCCGGATCTGTTTCGCATCCTCTCGGATCAGGGTGTGACCGGACGGGCGCTGGCGCGCGGTCTGGCCGAGCTGTATCTGTGGAACCCGCGCGACTTCACGCACGATGTCCATCGCACCGTCGACGACCGTCCCTACGGTGGTGGTCCGGGGATGGTGATGAAGGTCGAGCCACTGCGCGCAGCGATCCGGGCCGCGCGGGCAGCGGCACCTCAGAGCCGCGTGGCCTATCTGTCTCCTCAGGGTCGGGTGCTGGACCAGGCCGCGATACGCGAGATCGCGGCATATCCGGGCTGGATCCTGCTTGCCGGGCGCTATGAGGGGGTCGATGAGCGCCTGATCGAGGCCCATGTCGATGAGGAATGGTCGATCGGCGACTATGTCCTGAGCGGTGGTGAGCTGCCGGCGATGGTGGTCATGGACGCGGTCATCCGTCTGTTGCCGGGTGCGCTCGGTCATGCCGACTCGGCGCGGCAGGATTCTCACATGGATGGGCTCTTGGATTGCCCACATTACACCCGCCCGGAGCGGATCGAGGAAGGCTCGGTTCCCTCCGTGCTGCTCGGCGGCGACCATGCCGCCATCGAGCGTTGGCGGCTGCGGCAGGCGCTGGGACGGACCTGGCGGCGCCGCCCGGATCTACTTAAGCGCCGCGGTCTCAGTGAGACCGAGCGCGTATTACTCGATGAATTCATACTGGCCCATCGCGAGGGTGGCGCCGGCTGAGAACAGGAGCCAAGAAAACCATGAGCAACATCATTCAGCAGCTCGAACGAGAGCAGATGACCCGCGAAATCCCGGATTTCGCCCCAGGCGACACCGTCGTCGTCCAGGTCCGGGTCAAGGAAGGCAACCGCGAGCGCCTGCAGGCGTTCGAGGGTGTCGTCATCGCGATGCGTAACCGCGGTCTGAATTCATCCTTCACCGTGCGCAAGATCTCACACGGCGAGGGCGTGGAGCGGGTGTTCCAGACCTATAGCCCAGCGATCGCCGCGATCGAGGTCAAGCGCAAGGGCGACGTGCGCCGCGCCAAGCTCTACTATCTGCGCGATCTCACCGGCAAGGCCGCGCGTATCCGCGAGAAGGTGTAAGCCCGACCTCCAGACCTGGGGGTCCGGCCCATGCCCGAGACCTTCTACTGGCACGATTACGAGACCTGGGGCGCCGATCCGCGCCGCGATCGGCCCTGTCAATTCGCTGGGATCCGCACCGATGCCGATCTCAACGAGATCGGTGACCCGCTCATCCTTTTCTGTCGTCCGAGCGAGGATGTCCTTCCCCATCCGGAGGCCTGTCTGGCCACGGGTCTCACACCTCAGCGCGTCGCGCGCGCGGGTCTGATCGAGGCCGAGTTCGCGCGCGCCATCCATGCCGAGCTGAGCCGGCCCGGGACCTGTGGCGTCGGTTACAACAGCCTGCGCTTCGACGACGAGGTCACCCGGCATCTGTTCTACCGCAATTTCCTCGACCCCTATGCACGCGAATGGCGCTGCGGCAACTCGCGTTGGGATCTGATCGATGTGCTACGGCTGGCGCATGCGTTGCGTCCTGCAGGGATCGAGTGGCCGCGCAGCGATGAGGGCACGACCTCGTTCCGGCTGGAGCATCTGACCGAGGCCAATGGCATCCCGCATGGTCAGGTCCATGACGCCCTGGCCGATGTGCGCGCGACCATCGCCCTGGCGCGTCGACTGCGTGCTGCCCAACCCAGGTTGTTCAGTTATGCCCTAAGCTTGCGTGACAAACGCCGGGTGCGTGCGCTGCTCGATGAACGCCGACCTTTGCTGCATGTCTCGGCGCGCTTTGCGGCGGCGCTCGGCTGTATCGCGCCGATCATTCCAGTCGCCGCCCATCCGACCAACGGCAATGGCGTGATCTGTTTCGATCTACGCGCCGATCCGGCGCAGCTCCTGGATCTCTCGGTGGACGAGATCCGCCACCGGCTCTTCACGCCGAGCGAGGATCTCCCCGCAGGCGTCGAGCGCGTCCCGCTCAAGACCGTGCATGTCAATCATGCGCCCATGCTCGCACCGCTTGCCACCCTGACCCCGCAAAGCGCCGAGTGCTGGCAGATCGATCCCGATCGAGTCGTGTGGTATGCGCGCTGGATTGCGAATTTAGCCGGCGAAATCGAACAGCGCGTGCGCGAGGTCCATCAACGACCGCCTCCGGCCGAGATCGACCCTGAGCTGATGCTCTATTCGGGTGGTTTCCTCTCCGATGCCGACCGTCGTGCTTGCGATCAGGTCTTGCGCTCCAACCCCACCCAACTGGCAACGGCGCCGCCGTCTTTCAGCGACCCGCGTCTCGGCACGCTGCTGTTTCGCTATCGCGCCCGCAACTGGCCAGAGACCCTGAGTCCACAGGAACGCGAGGACTGGGATGCCTACCGCCTCGCGCGCCTCACCGACCCTGAGGGCGGTTCCAGTCTTCAGATCCATGAGTATGAGGCACGGCGTGCCGAACTGGCTGAGATCCATGCTGAGGATCCGGCCAAGCTGGCGATTCTCGATGCCTTGGGTGATTGGGCTGAGCAGGTGCTCGACGCCGGCTAGGCCAGGGTGTCGGCGAGGGCGCCGCGTAGCGGCTCGCTGGTGAATGGCTTATCGGCGCCTTGTCCTCTGTCCGAGTTGCATTTGGACAGGGCGCGCGCCCCGCTGGTCGCCGGGTCATACCACATACAACAATTGCGCCCGGCATCCTTGGCCGAATAGAGCGCGAGATCGGCTTGAGCGACCAGGATGTGGCAGAACTGCTCGTCGCTCGGCACCATGGCCGCGATACCGACACTGATGCTGACCCGGCCGATACCGGGGGCGGCGGGGTGAGGGAGGTTGAGCTGTTCGATGGTCAGCCGCAGCCGCTCGGCGATCGCGCAGGCTGATGGTCCATCGGTGTCGGCCAGCAAGATCGCGAACTCCTCGCCGCCATAGCGCGAGACCCGATCGCCATCGCGTCGCAAACCATCGCGCAGTGTCCGCGCCACCTGGATCAGGCAGGCGTCGCCGCCCTGATGGCCGAAGTGGTCGTTATAGGCCTTGAAGTTGTCGACATCGATCATGAGCAGGGCGATCGAGCGCTGCCTGTCTTTGGCCTGTCTGAAACGCTGCGCCAGATCCTGATCGAAGCGGCGACGGTTGCCGACACCCGTGAGCGGGTCCTGATAGCTGCTTTCGATCAAGCGTGTCGACTGGGCGCGCAGACGCCGCTCGCGGCGCAGAGCGGACGTCATGTCATGGATCTGGATCAGGCAGGCGCAGTGATCATGACGCAGCGGAGTGACATAGATGAGCTGATACATGCGCTGGTCGCGCTGGCGATCCGCCGCTCGATGGTAGAGCGGAAGCAGGTTTGGATTGAGGTTCGGCGCCAGCATGGATGAGAGCTTGAAGCGCAGCGTGTCCGAGATGCTGGATTCCAGGCGGCTGCCGCTCACCTCGGGGAAGAGTTCCGCGAGTCGCCGACCGGCGACATCGGCGAGTCCAAGACCGCTGTGGCGCTTCATCCAGCCGTTCCAGGACACCACGCGACCCTCATGATCGAGCAGGATCAGCCCGACCTGCAGGCTGTCGATCAACTGAGCGCCGAGTTCGATGTCCATCAACGCATTCCAAGCCGATCGAGATACGCATCGAGACAATTGCGCAGATCCAGTAGTGAGCCGACGCCCATTAGAAACACCAGATGGCCCTGAATCAATTGCTGACGCATGGTGAGCTGGATCTGAAGCAAGAGAAGCCGTTGCTCGGCGTTGCCGCCGACGAAGATCGGCAATGAATCGGTGTCGCTGAAATAATGCTTGGGCAGACTGCCGTACAGCTCGATGCCGAATTCGTCGGCGAGCGCGCTCATGCAGGCGTTGAGGATGACGTTACCGATCTCGCACATGGCTTCCTGCTCGAACTCTGAGACCTCCTCAGGCGTCAGATCCGGATCGAGCATGTTGCTGAGGATGGCGAGCGCATTGCGCTCTGGGAACAGCAGGATGGCCTTAGAGACGAACGGCCCCTCAAAGTCGATGGTCACCATGCTCAGTTCCCTGAACTCCGAGCCGATCAGGACAGCGCTCACTTCATGGGCCTGGATCACATCGACGAAGGGCGCCGACAGTTCGATCTCGTCGCGCACCATCTGACTGAGGCTGTGTGCCGCGCGCCCAACCCCAAGGTTAAACAGCTCGCTGAGTGCATCGCGATGGAGCTCGCTGAGTTCGGACACCGATTCATTCCTCGAAGAAGGCCACCATGCGCACCACGGATTCGGGTGTGATCGGCTTGGAGACAAAGTGCACGCCGGCCTTCTCGGCCGCCTGGCGCACATAGTCCTGGATGTTGGCGGTGCAGATGACGACCCGGATATCGGGGTTGTGGAGTCGGATGCGCCCGGCGGTCTCCAGTCCGCTCATGCCGGGCATGTTGATGTCGAGACTGACCAGGGTCGGTGGGTCGCGCTCGATCATCTCCAAGGCCTCGTTGCCGCTCGCCGCCTCGGTGATGCGCCAGTCCGGACGCAGATCCGCGATCAGGCGGGTTAGCATCATGCGTGATATCCGGCTGTCGTCAACGATGAGGAGTGAGTGGTTGTGTGTGCCCATGATGTTACAGAGTGCCTCGAGGTATCTTTAAAGATCTCCCAGACTGGTCGTCGGAATGATCGCATGGTTAGGTCGAATAGACCAGACGAGACGGTTGCGCCTAGCGGGACTCAGGGGGCTGGGTGAATCCTCGTCACCTCGATGTGCCCGGCCTCCAGACACCAGCGGATGTCGAACTCCATGAGCCGCAGACCAAATTCGCGTCGCTTTGGGTAGCGATCCATATAACCAGGGCGCGGGTCCTGTTCCAGGACCTGGGTGATGAGTGTGCGCAGGGCGCGTGTGCCGTCGGGGTCGAGGCGTTCCAGATCGGAATCGGCCATCGGGCTGAAGCGCACCTCGCGTGGGTCGGATGGCGGTGCGACGGCGAATCCGCCGCGCGCCTCGGGGATGGCGTCGGCATAGGGCACATAGGGCTTGATGTCGAGCACGGGCGTGCCGTCGAGCATATCGACACCGCGCAGGCGCAGCGCCAGCCCGCGCGCGTCCCGAACCAGACCCAGGTGCTCGACCGCCGAGAGTCCGATCGGATTGGGCCGGTAGGGGGCACGGCTGGCGAAGACCCCGACCGATTCGCGTCCGCCGAGCCTTGGCGGCCGAACCGTTGGATTCCAGCCGGCCTCCGGACAATCCTGATGGAAGACGAACAGGATCCAGACATGCGAGAAGCCATCGAGCGCCTTGAAGGCCTCCTCACGCGCGAACTCGGGCCGCAGTTCCAGCCGCGCCTCGGCGGCCTTGACCAGTCCGGGCTGGCGCGGGATGCCGAACTTGTCCGTATAGGGCGAGCGGATATACCCGATCGGCTCAAAGACCATAAAGACTTACAGCAAAGGAGATGGAAGTGCCACGTGTGACATCAGAGATGGGATCTCGGTGCCTTCGCCGGACTCACATCGAGGATAACGGGTCCTGGGTCTGCGCGTCGATGCGACGCCTAGACGGTTGTTACCCTTGGACCAAAAACAGTCGGAGGCGGCATCATCGTGCGATTTTCTTGTCCCCGAGCGCGTGTTGCTCAAGTCTTATGCCAAATCCGCTGCACCCCGAATGCCCCTCTGACCATCGCCGCCGTTTCAGCGGTCCGACACGACTCTATGGCAAGGACGGACAGGCCCGGCTCGCGGCGGCCCATGTCTGCGTCGTGGGCATCGGTGGTGTAGGTTCCTGGGCGGCGGAGGCACTGGCGCGCAGCGGTGTCGGTCGTCTGACCCTGATCGACCTGGACCATGTCGCCGAGTCCAACATCAACCGCCAGGTCCAGGCCGCCGATTCCACCCTCGGTCAGGCCAAGGTCGAGGCCATGCGTGCGCGCATCGCCAGCTATGCACCGGACTGCGTCACGACCCTGATCGATGACTTCCTGACCCCTGAAAATGCCGCCGAATACCTCGATAACGACCTCGACTATGTGATCGACGCCATCGACTCAGTCAGCGCCAAGGTGGCCATGATCGCCCTCTGTCATCGGGCGGGCATCCCTTTGGTGACTTGCGGTGCGGCAGGGGGCAAGACCGATCCGACCCGAATCCGGGTCGATGATCTCGCCCGCACCATCCAGGATCCCTTGCTGGCGCGCGTGCGCGCCCAGTTACGCAAGAGGCACGGTTTTACGCGCGCACCGAACAAGAGATTCGGCGTTGCGGCGGTCTATTCCATCGAACCCGTGCAGACCCTGGCTGCCGGGATGATCTGCGACACGAGCCGTTCGGGGTCGAGCGGACTCAACTGCGCGGGTTTCGGTTCGGTGGTCACGGTCACGGCCAGTCTGGGGCTGTTTGCGGCGGCGCGTGCCATCAATGCCCTGGTCAAGCGGCCCTCTCATGCAAGGGGCATCTAATGGCTCTGGCCTTGGCGGGTTAGTAAAATTGAAAGCCGTTGCCTCCATTCGCCTTGGCGCGATACATGGCGTTGTCGGCATGCTGGACCAGCTCGTCGACCGTAGTGCCGTGCTCGGGGTAAAGGCTGATGCCAATGCTGGCGCCCAGAAAGATGTCATGCCCCAGCACCTTGAAGGGCGTCTCGAACAGTTTCAAGATCTTGCGCGCGATCACAGCGACGTCCGGATCGCGCCGGATGTGATTGAGGATGACGATAAACTCGTCGCCGCCCAGGCGCGCGATGGTATCGTCCTCGCGAAAGAGCCCGCTGAGCCGATCGGCGACGTCTTTTAATACCAGGTCGCCCTGGCTGTGATCAAAGGTGTCGTTGACCTCCTTGAAACCATCGAGATCGATGAAGAGAACGGCAAAGCGATGTTTGTTGCGATGGGCGCTGTGGATAGCCTGACTGAGACGATCGGCGAACAGCAAGCGGTTTGGCAGGCCGGTCAGGGGATCGTGCTGGGCCTGATGGGCATAGCTCAGGCTGCGCTCGCGCAGCTCGTCGACCAGGGCGAGATGCGCGCTGATGTCGCGCAAGACCTCGATGATACCGCGTAACTCGCCGTCCTCGCCGAACAGCGGACTGGCCGAGACCTCGTAGCGGCGCGTTACGCCGTCCGGGGCGCGATAGTGGCGAATCAGCTTGCAGGGCTGATGGGTCTCCTGAATGGTGCGCAGCGCGCAAGTATAATTGTCACCGTTGTAGCAGCGACACCGATTCTCGGTGACCTGAAAACAGGTCGCGTAGTGCTCGACTAGTCCTTGATTGTCAGCAAGTTCGCGTACGGCCCGGTTCATACGTAACACCTGATAATCGGTGCCGATGACGAGGATGGGGTCGTCGATGCTGTCGATCACGTTCTGCAAGAATTCGCGTTCCTTCCTAAGCGCCTCCTCGAAACGCTTGCGGTCGGTGATGTCGCGTCCGAGCACGATCAATCCCTTGCGCCGACCGTCCGGCTCAAACACCGGCGCCTTGATGACATCATAGACCTTGACGACGCCGTCGGGACGCGCGATGACCTCTTCGGTGCGTGAGAGTCGTCCAGCCTTCCAGGCGATCTCGTCGCTTGTCTCACAGGTCAGGAACGATTGGCGATAGATCGGATGGGTATAGTCGGCCAGCTCGCTGTCGGTCTTGCCACGATAGTCGACCTCGGTCAGGGCGAAGAGCTCGAGATCGGCCTCATTGGCTTCGAGCCAGCGCCCGGCGCCGTCCTTAAAGCAGATGATGTCGGGTGTGGAGTTGATGAGCACGCGTAAACGCTGCTCGCTCTCCATCAGTTCCCGTTCCATGCGCCGGCGCTCGCTGATGTCCTGCGCGAAGCCGCAGATCAGAAGACGGCTGGCGTGCTCAACCAGTGACAGCGTGACCTCGACCGGATAGAGAGTGCCATCGCAGCGATGGTGCTCTGTTTCCAGACGCATGTATCCCTCGTGCCGCAAGGTCTCGACGAGACTGTTCCAGCGTTGCGGCAACAGGTTCGGATCGACATCCCAGAGTGAAAGACCGCACATCTGCTCGCGGCTGTAGCCAAGCGCGCGCAAGGTCGCTGGGTTCGCCTCGACGAAGCGTCCATCGAGGTCGGCCCAGTAGATCTCTAGTGGCGTATGCTCGATGGCAAAGCGCGCCATGTCATCGGATAGCATGGAAAGATTCCTGATCTTCTGGTGCTGTGTAGATGTATGCGGATACGTCTATATCGGTTTCGCGCAGGAGACTCAGGGCCAGACGGCCAAGATCAATGACTCCCTTGCGATTGGGGAGACCGCGAGCTGGAAGGGATCGACCCTGAACGAGGTTCCGCCGACTCCCGATCGTCCGGACGCCGCACCGGTCGGCGCGCGAGCTCGCGAAGCCTCGGCAACAGCAGTGCCCCGATGAGCAGCACCGGCAGCCAGTAACGCTCGTTCCAGATCCGGGTGCGCGCATCGCTCGCCTCGGGCGGCAGACGACTGATGGTCGCTGCCTCCAGGATGGCCTTGGTGTCGCCGTTGCGATAGTCGGCGCGCCGATAGACCCCACCGCCGGCCTGGACCAGTTCTTTGAGCAGGGGTTCGTTTAGGATCGAGCGCACCGGTCGGCGTTGCGGATCGCTCGGATCGACGATCACGCCACCCTGAGGCGCGGGCACAGTCGCACCCTCAGGCGTGCCTATACCCAAGGCGTGAAAGCGTACCCCTTGCTCCGCCAACCGGGCGACCTGCTCGCGCAATCCGGGCTCGTCGAAATCCCCATCCGAGATCAGCAGAATGGCGCGCGCGCTGTCCTCGGGCAGCCCGGCGAGCAGGGTCTCGGCACGCATCAGGGTGCGGGTCAGACTGCTCCCCTGAAGCCCCGGACTGGCCAGATCCGCCGCGAGCGCCGGCAGGGCATTGAGCAGGCTCGTCGTGTCCTCGGTGATGGGCGCCAGCACATGGGGCACGGTGGCGAACACGATCAACCCCAGTCGCACCTGACGGTTCTGGACGATCAGATCCTGCAACTCCTGACGCGCGCGCCCGAGCCGGTTTGGACTCACGTCCTCGGCCAGCATCGAGCGCGACACATCGAGCAGCACCAGCAGGTTGTTGCCCGGATGGAATAACCGCAGATCCGTGTAATCCCAGCGCGGCCCGGCCATGGCCGTCAACAGGAGCGCCCACAGCAGGCTCCAGTGTAGAAACCGTCCCCAACGTTCGGGGGCGCTCAGATCGCGCGTCCCGGTCAGATGCGGCAACAGATGGGGATCGGCATAGCGATGGATGGGGGCACGCGCCGCCTGGGCCGCGCTACGCGCCAGCCACAGGGCCACCAGGGGGATCAACAGCCACCCCAGAAACCACAGCGGTTGCTCGAAATGAAAGCCTCGGTCAAGCACTGGCAAGCCTCCGCGCGAAGCGTTTGCGACCCTCGGGGAACAGCCCCAGTCCGAGCAGGGCCAAGAGGGCCACCCCCAGGGGCCAACGATAGAGCGGTCGGGGCAAGAAGGCGGTGCGCGCCTCGGCCTCGGTCTTTTCGAGCCGACCGATGCGCGATGAGATCTCTTCCAGGGCGCGGGTGTCGGTCGCGCGGAAGTAGCCCCCGCCGGTCAGGTCGGCGATCTCCTGGAGTGTGGCCTCGTCCATGGTCAGGTCGTCGCGATAGCGCACACTGCCGTCCTCCAGGATCGGGATGCTCGGCTGTTTGCTGCCGACGCCGATGACGTAGATCCGCGTCCCGGTGGCGCGCGCCAGCAGCGCCGCCTCCTTGGGCGCGAAGCTGCCGGCGTTGTTGTCACCGTCGGCGATCACGATCATCACCCGTGAGCCCTCGGGGCGCTCGCGCAGCTTGCTCACCCCGAGCGCAATGGCATCGCCGAGCGCCGTGGCCGGACCGGCGATGCCCGGCACAATGCCATCGAGCAACTGGCGCGCGGCATGGCGATCGAGCGTGAGCGGCGAGAGGATAAACGCCTGGGTGCCGAAGACGATCAGCCCGACCCGGTCGCCTTCGCGTGCGTCGATGAAGCGTCCCATGACCCCCTTGACCACCGCCATCCGGTTGACTTGTCGCCCCTCGACCGTGAAATCGAGCGCCTCCATCGAGTGCGAGGCATCGACCGCGATCATCAGGTCGTAGCCCGGGGTACTGACCTCGGTATAGGGTGTGAGCCACTGCGGATGCATCAGGGCCGCGACTAGCGCGATCCACAACAGATAGAGCAGGGCGCGATAGAGCCACGTAGCGATCTGGCGCCCGGGGCGCTGGGCGGTGAAGGCCGCGCGCAGATCCGCGAGGCGCGGATGGAGCAGGGTCTGGCGCCGGCCCTCCAGGGTCTCATCGCCCGGCGGGCGCCGATCCGGCCATAGCACAGGCAGGAGCCAGGGGAGCGGCAGCAGCAGTGCCGCCCAGGGCCATGCGAACTCAAACATGGCGCGCACCTCGCTTGGGATCCCCGGTGCTCACCCAGCCCGCGGCGGCGGCGATCAGCGCCTGGAGCTCAGGTACTTGAATACCGGGCGGTGCATAGGGCGCCACCACCAACGCCTGTCCGCGTTCGTGCCAAGGAAAGCCGTTCGGATCATTGGCCGCCAGCCAGGCGAGCCAGTCGGTTCCGGTCAGACCGGCACAGGCCGAACGCCCGAGCCGTGCCATGGCGATGCGCCGCATCAGTTCTGACAACTCGCCGGCCAGGGTCTTGGTATCCTGACCGGCACGCGCCCGGCGGTGCAGATCGCGCAGCGCCTGGGCTGCCTCCCAGCGCCAGGTGCCGAGCGTGATGCCCGGAATGGGCACGCGCAGACTGAGCGGAACGCGCCAGCGCCAGAGGGCGTAGCCGAGCGCGCAGAGGGCCAGCGCCAGCAGCCACCAGCCCGGCGCCGGTGGCCACCAGGGGAGCGGTGGGAGGTCATGGATGTCGCGCAGGGCCGGAATGGGCGGTTCGATGGGGGTGAGGAAGGGATCCGTATCCATGTCAGACTGCCCGCGAGCGCGCACGCTGTTCGAGGTGACGGATGAGGCTGAGATGGATCTCGGTGTCGGTACGCACTGGCAGCAGCAGGATGTGCAGCCGCTGCGCCATCGCCTGGAGCCGGGCGCGTCGATCCTCCCACAGTCGTCGATAGCTGCGCGCGGCCTCGGGATCGTCGGTGTCGATCTCGATCAGCTCGCCATCGGTGCCGGCGAAGGTCACCACCCCCATGGCTGGGATCTCCCAGTCGGCCGGGTCATCAACCGGGATCAAGACCACGGTGTTACGCTGACAGAGATCGCCCAACACCTGTTCCAGCCCTGCCGCCTCACGGTTGAGATCGGCAATCACGAACACCAGCGAGCCGGTCGGCAGCCCCGAGGTCGCACGTCGCAGCGCCCCGCTCAGACAGTCGATCGAGGGGTCCATCTCGGCCCCCGGTTCGGTCAGGGTCCGTAACATCTGCCACAGCGCACGGCGTCCGCGCGCGGGGCGGAAGTGTTGTAGCCCGGCTTGGGGATCGCCGAACACCAGCCCGCCGACCCGGTCATTGAGCCGACTTGCCGCCCAGCCGATCAGCGCCGCGGCACGCGCTGCCTGCACTGATTTGAAGGTGCCACGGGTACCAAAGCTCATGTGCGGCCCCTTGTCGACACAGAGCACCACCGAGCGCTCGCGCTCCTCGCGGAAGATCTTCATATGCGGCTCATTGGTGCGCGCCGTCACCTTCCAATCCATGTAGCGGATGTCATCGCCCTCGCGGTATTCGCGTACCTCCTCGAAGTTGACCCCTGCGCCCCGGAACACCGAGGCATAGAGTCCGGCAAAGGCCGAGTTGACCAGATGATGCGAGGGCAGACCCAGGGCATGGGCTTGATGGCGCAGTTCCAGTAGATCGTCGAGTCTGGGGTAGAGGCTCATGGTGTGCACCGCGTTCGGGGTGATCGAGTGTCCGCATCTTTGCGGGGCGGTGAAGTCGCGCCTGTGAATTGTTGGTGCTCGCGCAGACATGGATGGATTGCATACTTCTGTTGATCCCCATGTCAAGTGACCGAGCGGTCATCCCGCTCGGCGCTGATGCCTTGGCGCGGGTGCGCGGGCTTGAACAGCTTCCATGAAAGCTAGTCTTCCTTGGGTGGCCTCGTTTTAGTGTCGTCTCGAAGGTTTTCGTCGGCTCGACAGGCGATGTCAACCCGTTCCCGCTGGACGAGACGACCCCAAGGGTAGAGCGAGTTCCGCCCGCCTGCGCGCAGCGCGCTCAGGAGCGAGTTAAGTCTAAAACAGCGGGTTACCGCCGACATGACTTGCCCTACGGACTGGGGCAAGGCTGTCGCAATCGAGTAGGGGACGGGGTTACCCCCGTCGCCCTCTCACACCACCGGACGTGCGGTTCCGCATCCGGCGGTTCATTGAACACACTGGAGTCGTCGCAT
>Ga0209018_1000112_pt1 | contig 74478 bp, 67 predicted proteins | sample YNPBryBLVA2012_FD_185814 | JGI IMG/M metagenome (GOLD analysis project Ga0209018, IMG submission 185814) | Anoxygenic and chlorotrophic microbial mat microbial communities from Yellowstone National Park, USA - YNP Bryant BLVA 2012 (SPAdes)... ... | reverse complement strand
TTGGAGGGGCCGGGACACGACCCGGAGGTTTCCACGCGCGTGCAGGCGGTGGTGGATTTCTTCGGGCCGACGGATTTTCTCCAGATGGATGCGCATGCGCTGCCGGGAGGAATGAGGCACGATCCGCCGGAGTCGCCGGAGTCGCAGCTGATCGGGGGGCCGATCCGGGAGAATGCGGAGAAGGTGGCGCGGGCGAACCCGGTGACGTATGTGGACAGCGGGGACGCGCCGTTCCTGATCCTCCACGGCGAACGCGATCCGCTGGTGCCCGTGCACCAGAGCGAGCTGTTGTTCGAAGCGCTGCGGAAGGCGGGAGTGGCCGCAACGTTTCACAAGATTGCAGGAGCAGGGCACGGCGGGCCTGAGTTTCAGAGCGCCGTGGCGCGGGCGGTGGTGCTGGCGTTTCTCGATGAACGCCTGAAGGGCACAGCGCCAGGTTCGGGACGGTGAACATGAGAGCGGAAGAGATCTGTGATCTGCGGACGGCGCTCGAGTATCTGGCAAGCGTGCAGGGCGAGCTGGTGGAGACGGGCGTGGAAGTGGACCCGGAAGCCGAGCTGGCGGCGGTGTACCGGCGCGTGGGGGCGGGCGCGCCGGTGATGCCGCCGGCGCCGGCGGGTCCGGCGATGCTGTTTCGTCAAGTGAGAGGATACAGCGTGCCTGTGGTGGCGGGCGTGCTGGGCACAAGGCGCAGAGTGGCGCTGCTGCTGGGGACGGAGCCGGAGCGGGTGGGCTTCCGGTTGCTGGAGGCGCTGGAGAGGCCAGTGCAAGCGACAATGGCGGAAGAGGCGCCGTGCCAGGAGGTGGTGATCCGCGCGCCTGTGGACGTGAGGCGGATCGTGCCCGCGCCGACGAACACGCGGCTGGATGCGGGCCCTTACATCACGATGGGGCTGCTGCGGGCGCGCGATCCCGAGACGGGCGAGGCAGACGTCACCATTCACCGGCTGTGTGTGCAGGGGGCGGACCGGCTGAGCGTGTACTTCGCGCCGGGGCGGCACATCGACGTGTTCCGGGCGAAGGCCGAGGCGCGCGGGGAGGCGTTGCCGGTGTCGATCAGCATCGGCATGGATCCGGCCATCTACCTTGCGGCGTGTTTCGAGCCGCCGGCGACGCCGCTGGGATTCGATGAGCTGGCCATTGCAGGCGGACTGCGGGGGCGGGCGGTGCGGCTGGCGAGGTGCGTTTCGCAGCCGGTGGAGGCGGTGGCGGATGCGGAGTTTGTGATCGAAGGAGAGATTCTGCCGGGCGAGCGGATCCGCGAAGACGTGCAGACAAGCACAGGCTACAGCATGCCGGAGTTTCCCGGCTACATGGGCAAGGCGCAGGCGGCGCTGCCGGTGATCCGGGTGACGGCAGTGACGCACCGGCGCGAACCGGTTTTGCAGACCATTGTCGGCCCGGGCATGGAGCACTGCCAGCTGGCAGGAATTCCGACCGAGGCGAGCATCCTGCAACTCGAGGAGCGCAGCATGCCGGGCCGCGTGCGCAACGTCTACTGCCACCCGGCGGGCGGAGGGAAGTATCTGGCCATTCTGCAATTCCGGAAGGCGGAGCCGCGCGACGAGGGGAGGCAGCGGCAGGCGGCGCTCGTGGCCTTCGCCGCGTTCCCCGAGCTGAAGCACGTGATTCTGGTGGACGAAGACGTCGACCTGTTCCAGACAGACGAGGTGCTGTGGGCGATGACGACGCGCTATCAGGGCGACGCGAGCACGGTGTTCATTCCCGGCGTGCGGTGCCACCCGCTGGATCCGTCGCAGTCGCCCGGGTTCAGCCCCTCGATCCGCGCGGAGGGGATCTCGTGCAAGACGATCTTCGACTGCACGGTTCCGTGGGCATTGAAGGAGGAGTTCCGGCGGGCGGCGTTTGACGAAGCGGATCCGGCGAAATACCTTGGACGCGGGTGATGCGGCGAGGAAATTCGGTTGAAATGAGGGTGGGATATACTGGGAATGCGCGAATCCGGCCTTCGGGTGCGCGCCGAGATCCAGATTTCCCGGGAGGACGATGAGCAAGGAAGATTGCATTGAAGTGACGGGCACGGTGGTGGAGAAATTCCCCAGCGGGCTTTTCAGCGTACAGCTCGACCAGGACCAGAGCCGGGTGGTGCTGGCCCATCTGGCGGGGAAGCTGAGAAGGAACCGCATCCGGGTGCTGGCGGGCGACCGGGTGACCCTGGAGATGTCGCCGTACGATCTGACCAAAGGGCGCATCACGTACCGTCACAAGTAAGCCCCCTCTGAACCTCAGGGCCGCACGCCGAGCCGCGCGGCTGACCCGATGAAACGCTACAGGGTTCTTTTCGTTTTTGGCACGCGTCCCGAGGCGGTGAAGCTGTGTCCGCTGATCCTGGAGATGCGCGAGCGCGAAGAATTCGAGGCGCGAGTGTGCGTGACCGCGCAGCACCGCGAGATGCTCGACGCCATGCTCGGGCGGTTCGGGGTGGAGCCGGATCACGATTTGGACGTGATGGCGCCCGATCAGCCGCTGAACGCACTGACGGCGCGGATCCTTGAACGGCTGGACCCGGTGCTCGTGGCGGAACAGCCGGACTTCGTGCTGGTTCAGGGCGACACGACGACGACGATGGCGGCATCGCTCGCCTGCTTCCACCGGCGGATTGCTTCGGGGCACGTGGAGGCGGGGCTGCGCACCGGGGACATGACGCAGCCGTTTCCGGAAGAGATGAACCGCGTGATGACCGGGCGGCTGGCGGCTCTGCACTTTGCGCCGACGCCGCGTGCGGCGGAGAACCTGTTGCGGGAGGGCGTGGAAAGGGAGCGGATCTTCGTGACGGGCAACACGGGGATCGACGCTCTGCTGTATGTCCGCGAGCGGCTGGAGAGGGGCGAGTGGCAGGGTTTCGACGGCAGTGTGCCGGCTGCGGGCAGGAAGCTGATCCTGATGACGGCGCACCGGCGGGAGAGCTTCGGCGAAGGGTTTGTCCGGATCTGCGAGGCGGTGCGGAGGCTGGCGGGACGGGGCGACGCCGAGATCGTCTACCCGGTGCATCCGAACCCGAACGTGCGGGAGGTGGTGGAGCGGATGCTGGGCGGGGTGGAAGGCGTGCGGCTGGTGGAACCGCTTGACTATGTGCCTTTCGTGGACCTGATGCGGCGGGCGGACATTCTGCTGACAGACAGCGGCGGAGTGCAGGAAGAGGGGCCGTCGTTTGGCAAGCCGGTGCTGGTGATGCGGGAGAAGACGGAGCGGCAGGAGGCGGTGGAGGCGGGGGCGGCGATTCTGGTGGGGACGGACCCGGAAAGGATCGTATACAGCGCCGGGCGGCTGCTGGATTCGGCGGAGGCGCGGGAGGCGTTCACGCGGGTTCGCAATCCTTTTGGGGACGGGCGGGCGAGCGAGCGGATTCTGCGGGCAATTCATTCATTTCTGGCGGCTTCCGGGGCCTGAGACGCGGCGGCTCCAGAGTGTGGAGCGGGGCTGGAGGCGGCGGGGCGGTTTGCCCGGCGCGTGTACAATGCGCGCGGAGGTGAGAGGCGCGCATGCGAGCCCCTGTGATCCCGCTGCGGCGGGAGGAGCCGGCCGGCGGCCCGCCGGCGCTGGCGCACCGCCTGTTGAGGCGCGTGGTAGGCCAGGAGGAGGCGATCCGGGCGATTGTCCCGTATGTGGAACTGTACGAGGCGGGGCTCAGCCCGGCCGGGCGGCCGGTGGGAGTCTTCCTGCTGCTGGGCCCGACGGGCACGGGCAAGACGCGGACCGTGGAGGCGCTGGCTGACGCGCTGCACGGGAGCGAGCGGCACGTGCTGCGGATCGACTGCGGGGAGTTCCAGCTGGAGCATGAGGTGGCGCGGCTGATCGGGGCGCCGCCGGGCTATATCGGCCACCGCGAAACGCAGCCGATGCTGACGCAGACGAAGCTGAATGCGGTGGCGAGCGACCGTTCGAGCCTTTCGATTGTGCTGTTCGACGAAATCGAGAAGGCGGCGGCATCGCTGGGGCGGCTGCTGCTGGGAGTGCTGGACAAGGCGGCGCTGAAGCTGGGGGACAACACGACGGTGAACTTCGAGCGCAGCCTGATCTTTCTGACCTCGAACCTGGGCGCGCGGGAGATGGCGCGGCAGACGCGGCAGCGGTTCGGGCTGGCGGCGGCGGCGCCGGCAGGGGCAGCGGAGCGGACGCTGGAGCGGGTGGCGCTGGGCGCGGTGAAGAGGCGCTTTTCGCCGGAGTTCGTGAACCGGATCGACCGGATTCTCACCTACCGGCCGCTGGACGAGGAGGCGTTCGAGCGGATCCTGGACCTGCAACTGGAGGAGCTGCACCGGCACATCGAGGGCCGGCTGGGGGAGGCGGCGTTCCGGTTGTCACTGACGAGGGATGCGCGGCGGTTTCTGCTCGAGCAGGGGACGAGCGCGGAGTACGGGGCGCGGGAGCTGAAGCGGACGATGCACCGGCACGTGATCCAGCCGCTGGCGCGCGTGGTGCTGGAGCGGCTGGCGCGTCCGGGCGAGGTGGTGCAGGTGGAGCCGGCCGAGGATGGCGAGCGGCTGTGTTTCCGCGCCGGGGCGGGCAGCTACACGGCGGCGTGAGCGCGAGTCAGCGGCGGAAGAGAACGCGGGGGAGGCGCAGGGTGTGAGAGGCGCTGATGATGAGGTTGAGGAGGCCGAGGCCGCTGACGGCGCCGCGGAAATAGTTGCTCATAAAGACCGGATGCCATTCGGGCACGAGGTGGAAGAAGAAGTTTTGCGACCAGACGGGGTGCATCCACGGATAGATCAGCAGGAAGAGCCCGACCTCGAGGGTGAAGATGCAAAAGACGGCGTAGGAGAGTTTTTCGAACCAGTTGAGGCGCTCCTGCGGCGGTGGGGGGGAGGGAGGCGAGGAGCTCATAGCACGCCTTGCAAGGCCTCCAGGACGGGCGAGAAGCTGCGGCGGTGGAGAGGCGTGGGGCCGAGGGCGCGCAAGGCGGCGAGGTGTTCGGCCGTGCCGTAACCCTTATGGCGGGCGATGCCGTAGCCGGGATAGCGCGCGTCGAGCTCGAGCATCAGGGCGTCGCGCCCGGTTTTGGCGAGGATGGAGGCGGCGGCGATGCAGGCGACCCGGGCGTCGCCCTTGATGAGCGCCTGATGCGGGACGGGGCAATCGACGGGGAGCGCATCCACAAGAAGATAATCGCACGGCGGGCGAAGGGCTTCGACGGCGCGGCGGATGGCCAGGCGGGAGGCTTCGCGGATGTTGAGGCGGTCGATTTCGGCGGCGGAGGCCGATGCGACAGCCCAGGCGAGGGCGCGCTCGCGGATGAGGATGGAGAGGGACTGGCGGCGCTCGGGCGCAAGCGTTTTGCTGTCGGCGAGACCGGGCACCGGGCGCGCCGGATCGAGGATGACGGCGGCGGCGAAGACGGGGCCGAAGAGGCAGCCGCGGCCAGCCTCGTCGGCCCCGGCGACGCGGGAGAATCCCTCCCGGCGCAGCCGGTCTTCCAGCAGCGTGGTGCAGCGCACGGCGGCGCTTCCCGGCTTACTGTTCGCGCTCGCGCAGGCGCGCGGCCTTGCCGCGGAGGTTGCGGAGATAGTAGAGCTTGGCGCGGCGCACGCGGCCGCTGCGCACGACGTCGATATGGTCGATGACGGGCGCGTGGATGGGGAAGATGCGCTCGACGCCCTGGCCGAAGCTGATCTTGCGAACCGTGATGGTTTCGCCGAGCCCGCTGTTCTTGCGGGCGATCACGGTGCCTTCAAAAGCCTGGAGGCGTTCCTTGTCGCCTTCCTTGATCTTGACGTGGACGCGCACGGTGTCGCCGATGCGGATCTCGGGCAGATCGGTCCGCTTGCGCTTGTTGATCACTTTGCTCAGGTACGGGCTGATCATGGGACGGATTCCTCAGTGTTCGCTTCTTTCTATGGTGTCACATTGGGGCGTCTGGCTGCCGGACCCGCCGGCCGGGGGCGGGGACCCCTGCGGCGCGAGCAGGTCCGGGCGCATTCGCCGGGTTTTCTCTTCGGCGGTCTGGCGGCGCCATTTTCGGATCTCGGCGTGATTTCCGCCGAGCAGGACCTCGGGGACGCGCCAGCCGCGGAACTCGGCTGGGCGCGTGTAATGGGGGCAATCGAGGATGCCGAGGGGGCGGTCCGGATCCGGGGAGGAGAAGGACTCCCATTCGGAGGATTCCTCGTTGCCCAGCACGCCGGGCAGGAGGCGCGCGGTGGCGTCGATGACGACGGCGGCGGCCAGTTCGCCGCCACTCAGGACGTAGTTGCCAATGGAGAGCTCCTCGTCGGCCAGATGCAGGCTGACGCGTTCGTCGACGCCCTCATAGCGGCCGCAGATGAGGACGACCTCGTCGAAGGCGGCCAGCCGCTGCGCATCGGGCTGGGTGAACAGGCGGCCCTGCGCCGAGAGCAGGACGACGCGGTGGCGGGCGGAGTCGCGCGCGGGGAGGATGGACTCGACGGCGTCAAACAGGGGTTCCGGCTTGAGCACCATGCCGGCGCCGCCGCCGAAGGGACGGTCATCGACGGTGCGGTGGAAGTCGTGGGTCCAGTCGCGCAGGTTATGGACGCGGATGCCGAGCCGGCCCGCGGCGATGCCGCGGGCGACGACGCCGTGCTCAAACGGGCCGCGGAAGAATTCCGGGAATATTGTCAGCACGTGAAAGATCATCGCCGGGCTCGTTTCCAGCCTGTTCTGAACGGTTCAATTCCAGCAAACCCTCCGGCGGATCGATCACCAGCCGGCCTTCTTCGGGCCGGATTTCCACGCAGATGGCCCGCGTGAAGGGGATCCAGACCGGATCGCCGCCGGCGCCGCCGGCGGGCGTCATTTCCAGCAAAAGAGCGCCGCCGAAATCCTGCCAGCCCGAGACCGTGCCCGCGAGGGCGCCGGTGCGGCGGTCGATGACCGCGCAGCCGAGCAGGTCCGACAGATAGTACTCGCCGCCGGGCAGCGGCGGCAGTTCCGCCCGGGGAATCACCGCCTCACAGCCTGTCAGCGCCCTGGCCGCCTCCGGCGAATCGATGCCCGCGAAGCGGAGGACGAGGCGGCCACGGCAGGGGCGCGCCTCAAGGACTTCCAGAGGGCTGCCCTGAAAAAGGAACTCTCCTTCGGGATTCCGGATCCAGGCCCGTTTCAGCCAGCGGTAGCTTTCGGGCGGATTCCAGACATCGCCGAAAATCTCGCCCCTGAGCCCCCGGCATTTTCCCAGCCGGGCGATCGAAATCCAGCCGACCCCGCGGGCGAGATCGTCCGGCATTTATTCCAGAATTTCCAGCGTAAAGCGCCGGTTCAATTTCATTCCGGCGGCGCCCAGCAAGGTGCGGATCGAACGCGCGGTGCGGCCCTGCTTGCCGATCACCTTGCCGAGATCGCTCGGGGCCACGCGCAATTCGAGCACGGTCACCTGCTCGCCCTGCACCTCGCGAACGTGCACCTCTTCCGGGATATCCACCAGAGCTTTCGCAATTTCCTCGACCAACTCTTTGATGCCAGCCATCGCGAGGACCTCTTTCTGCCTCGATCCTAGCACGAACGGCCGAGGACGAACAGCCGTCCGCGCAGGGAGGGGGAGGCTCAGGCGACGGGCTGTTCCGCAGCCGGAGCGGGATTCTGCTTGAGCAGCCGGGCGACGGTTTCGGAAAGCTGCGCGCCGTTGCGGACCCAGTGCTCGATGCGGTCGTGCCTGAGTTCGACGACAGCCGGATCGGCGACCGGGTTGTAATGGCCGACGACCTCGATGGCCCTGGAGTCCCGCGCGCGCTGCTTCTCGATGACCACCACGCGGTAGGTGGGTTTCTTCTTGGCGCCGAAAAGCGCCAGACGGATCATCAACATGGTCTTTCCTTCTCCTGAAGAATCCTTGCGCCGCTCGCCCTCACATACCGAACGGGTTGGGGAACGGCAGCTTGAACTTTCCCGACTTCTTCCCAAGCAGGCTGCCGGACATGGATTTCATCATTTTCCGCGCCTGCGAATACTGTTTCAGCAAATTGTTCACATCCTGGACGGAGGTGCCGCTGCCGCGCGCGATGCGGCGGCGGCGGCTGCCGTTGATCAGCATGTGATTGGCCCGCTCGGCGGGCGTCATCGAATCGATGATTGCCACGATGCGGGTGAACTCTTTCTCGTCGACCCTGGCGTTCTTGAGCTCTTTGAGAGGGCCGATCTGGGGCATCATGCCGAGGATGGACTCCAGCGAGCCGAGCTTGCGGAGCTGCTTGAGCTGGTCGCGGAAATCCTCCAGAGTGAACTCATCCTCCAGGAGCTTGCGCTGCATCTTCTCGGCCTGTTTCTGGTCGACGGCCTGCTCCACTTTTTCGATGAAACTGAGCACGTCGCCCATGCCGAGGATGCGGTTGGCGATGCGGTCCGGGTGGAAGGGCTCGAGAGCGTCCGGCTTTTCGCCGGTGCCGACGAACTTGAGCGGCTGGCCGGTGATGTGGCGGATGGAGAGGGCCGCGCCGCCGCGGGCGTCGCCATCCATCTTGGTGAGAATGACGCCGGTGATCCCGAGCCGCTTGTGAAACTCCTCGGCGCTGCGGACGGCGTCCTGGCCGGTCATGGCGTCGGCGACGAAGAGGATCTCGGTGGGGTGGAGGGCACTCTTGAGCTCTTCGAGCTCGACCATCAACTCCTCGTCGATGTGGAGCCGTCCGGCGGTGTCGATCAGGACAAGATCGCGCCCCGTGATTTCGGCCTCGCGCTTCGCGCCCCTGGCCAGGTCGAGAGGCTTTTCTCCCGCATTGCCCTCATAGACCGGCAGGGCGAGGCTGCGGGCGAGCACGGCGAGCTGCTCGCGGGCGGCGGGGCGGTAGACGTCGACGGAGACCATCAGCGGCCGGTGGCCGTTCTTTCCCAGGTGGCGGGCCAGCTTGGCGGTGGTGGTGGTCTTGCCGGAGCCCTGGAGGCCGACGATCATCAGGACGGTGGGCGGCTGGTTGGCGGTACGGATCCGCGAGGCGTGCGAGCCGAGGATGTGGACCAGCTCGTCGCGGACGATCTTGATCACCTGCTGGGCGGGGCTGAGGGCGGCGAGCACCTCCTGCCCCATGGCCTTGGCGCGGACGGCCTCGATGAAAGCCTTGACGACCTTGAAATGGACGTCGGCCTCGAGGAGAGCCACACGGATCTCCTTGAGGGCCGCTTCCATGTTTTCGGCCGTCAGCTTGCCTTCGCCCCGCAGGTTCTTGAAAACCCGCTGGAGCTTGTCGCTCAGGGTATCGAACATCGGTTCAACCGCCGCACACACGCGCCTGCGCTCCCGAACGCCCCGAGGATGCCAAATCGGTCAGGGGTATGAGGCCGCGCGAGCCCGGTGGACACGCGCGCAAACGCAGGAACCGGCACACTTCCGCTCTGAGAGCGGACCCTCCCATTATAGCAGCGGGCCGGAGGCGTCCGAGAGGAGGCGCAGGAGGTGGGCGCGGAGTTCGCCTCCGGTATCGGGCCGGCGCAAGGCGAACTCCACGAAGCACTTGGCGTATTCCAGGCGGTTGCCGATGTCGAAGCGGCGGGCCTGCCAGGCCAAAGCGAAAACCGGCTCCTCGCCGGCGAGCTGGTTCATGGCGTCGGTCAACTGGATCTCACCGCCGACGCCGCGCGGGGTGCACTCGAGGGTGTAGAAGATCTCCGGGGTGAAGACATAGCGGCCGGCAATGGCGAGGTTGGAAGGCGCATCGTCGCGCCCGGGCTTCTCGACGAGGCGGCGCAGACGGAGGAGGTTGGGATCGAAGGGTTCTGGCTCGCCGTCGACAATGCCATACAGGGAGACGCGCTCCGGGGGGACGCGGTGGACAGCAACGATGCTCGAGCGCACCTGCTCGAAGGCGTCGAGCAACTGGCGCAGACCGGGTTTCTGGCCCTCGGGCGGATCAATGATGGTATCGCCGAGCAGAACGGCGAAGGGTTCGAGCCCGACGTGGTGGCGGGCGAGGCGGATGGCGTCGCCGAGGCCGAGCTGCTCCTTCTGGCGGATGTAATGGATGCGGACGGTCTCGCCGATGTCGCGGACGCGGTCTGCGAGGTCCGCCTTGCCGGAGTTGCGGAGGAAATACTCGAGGTCGGGATTGTAGTCGAAGTGGTTCTCGATGGCCTGTTTGCCGCGGCCGGTGATGATGAGCACGTCCTCGATGCCGCTTTCGGCGGCTTCCTCGAGCACGAACTGGAGGACGGGCTTGTCGACGATGGGCAGCATCTCCTTGGGCATGCTCTTGGTGGCAGGCAGGAAGCGCGTGCCCATGCCGGCGGCGGGGATGACGGCTTTGCGGACTTGCATGGGGATCACCTTCAGGCGTCAGGGCAGGATGCGGGGGACGATGAGCTGGGCGCCCATCTGCGCGTAGGAGGCGCGGAGGCGTTCGAGCCGCTCCGGGTCGCCGTCGTAGACACCGATGATGGCGCCGCCGGATCCGCAGAACTGCGTGCAGGCGCCGAGTTCGCGGCCGCGCTGAACCAGCTCCATGTTGCCCGGGCTGATGCGGATGAGCCTGGCGCGCAGGTCGAAGGCCTCGTTGAGCAGCGGTCCGATTTCAGCGCCGCGTTCGGAGGCGATGAGGTCGCGCGCCTCCTGTGCCCACGCGGCCCACTGGCGGATGGCGTCCATGACGGCGGGCTCGCCGCGCTGGTAGCGGCTGCGCAGGTCGTTGTGAGTGAGTTCGGTGCCTTCGGCGAGGTTGTCGTGATAGGCGACGAACAGCGGAGGCAGGTTGGCCGGGTCGAGGGGTTCATAGAGGCCGTGCCCGTCGCGCTCCATGCGGGTCTTGTCGAAATCCATGAAGACGACGCCCTCATAGACCTGGATGACGCGGTCCTGGAGCCCGGCGCCGATGTTGAGCTCTTCGAGTTCCACCGAAAGGATGAGGTTCGGCAGGACGGGCTTGGGGATCTCGACGCCGTAGAACTGCATCAGCGCGCGGATGGTGGCGGTGACGATGGCGCTGGAGCCGGCCAGGCCGACGCGGACGGGGATGTCGGTATCGTATTCGATGGTGAAATTGCGGTCCATGGGGACGCCCGCGCGGCGGCACCAGTCGCTGAATTTCTTGATGGCGGCCTTGATGAGGCGGACGCCGCCGTAGTAGCCGTTCTGGCGGACGTCGTCGAGGAAATCGCCGACGCCCTCGAATTCCAGGCGGTCGCGGTGGCCGCCGGCGATGCGCAGGCGGGGGGATTCGTAGAGAGTGACTTCGGCCCGGAAATTTCTCACGATCAGGGAAATGGTCTTGCCGAAGTAGCCGTCGCTGGGATTGCCGATGAGGCCGGCGCGGGCGTAAGCGCGGGTGCGAATCATGGCTAACTGGAAGTATAGCCGCTTGCTCTCTCCTCATCCGGTGGCCGGGCGCAAGGCGCATTATTCTGAATAGGAGGCCGAGGGATGAGCGAGACGCCGCCCCTGTTTTCGAACGGCGCCGCCGCCGGATCTGCGCCCGCGCTTTCCGCGCAAGCGCAGGCGGTGCGATTGGTGCTGGCTGAGAACCGGGGGCCATGGACGGCCGCGGGAATCCGCAAAAAATGGCCCGGCAAGCCGGCGCCCAAGCTGTCGGAGATCACGGTGGCGCTCGAGGAGTTGGAGGCGCGCGGAGCGGCGCACCGTTTGCCGGGCGCGCGTGGCGCGGCGCTGTGGAGCAGCGCGTCTCTGGAGACATGGCTGGACGAGGCTGGCCAGCGCGTAACAGAGAGGGTCCGCAGCGCGCCGGGGCCCGTGCCGGAGAAGAAGCTGGCGGCCACGGCGTGGCCCAAGGAGCTGGACGCGGCGCCCTTGCGCGGGCGCCTGGCTCAGATGCAGCAAGCCGGCCTCTTGAAGCTGTGGTCTGGCAAGGCGCCTGCATGGTGGCATCTGGGACCGGAGGAGGCGCTGGCCGAGGTGCTGCTGGAGACGTTGGGGCAACGCGCGTTGCCACGGGCGCAGTGGCTGCGGGAAGCCAGGGCGCGCCTGAAAGGGCGCACTGCGGCGGAGTGGCAGAAGGCGTGCGAGGAGTTGATCGCCTCGGGCCGGGTGATGGCGCATTTGACGAGGATCGAGGGCAAGCGCGTGGAGGCGTGTGTGCGTGCGGAGCGCCGCGCCGCCTTGCTCGACATCTACCGCCCGGTGATCGAGCGCCTGAGGGAAGAATGGCGGAGACTGGGCATCCGGGACGAGAACGTGGCCCGGTTCCTGTCGGGCGGAGCCGGGCCTGGGGCGGAGGCAGTGCTTGAGGAGTTGCGGCTTCTGGAGCGGGAGAGCCCGCCCCCGAACCCGGTGGCGCTGCTGCGAAAGCGGGCGGCATTGGCGGGAATGACGAAGGAAGAGTTCGACCGTGCGGCGCTGGATTTGCTGCGGCAGGGAACGGTTTACATGGCGCCGCATGATCACGCGATGCGTTTGACCGAGGAGGAGCGCCGCAGTCTGGTGACGGACGGCGCGGGTCTGTACTATGTCAGCATCACCGCTCACCATTGAACTGAGGGGGATCCCGAACCCGTTCCGCAGCGGCATCACGCGGGACGCATGGGATGCGGACTGGGTGGATGTGCCGGAGATCCACGCCGTGGCTTCGTCGCGCGTGTGCCGGGAGGTGACGGCGGCGCGAACCTCCGGCGGCGGGTGCGGGATTCTGGTGTTCGGCGAGCCGGGCAGCGGGAAGACACACCTGTTGAACCGCGTGCGGCGCGGGTGCGTGGAGGGAGGGGCGCTCTTTGCCGGCTTCCGCCTGCAATGCGGACCGCAGACGATGTGGCGGCATATGCGGCGCGAGTTCGTGCGCAACCTGTTGCGGCGCCTGCCGGACGGCGGCACGCAGATGGACCGGCTGCTGGCCTGGGCGGAGGAGGGCGGGCGCGAGCCGCACGACTACAGCCTGGCGCGGGTTCTGGAACGGTGGCGCGAAGGAAAGTTCCTGCACGAGTGCGAAGCCTGGCTGCGCGGGGAGCGGCTGCCGGAGGCGGCGCTGCGGGCGCTGGGCATCGCGGACACGGACCCGGAGGAGGAAGAGGAGGCGGAGGATGAGGCACGGCGCGTGCTGAAGGAGCTGATCGCACTGGCGGCGCCGGCGCCGGTAGTGCTGGCGCTGGATCAGGTGGAGGCATTGCAGGCGGACCCGCAGGATGTGCGCGGGCTGGCGGCGCTCGGTTCGGCAGCGGCGGCGCTGCGCGACGAGAGTCCCAACCTGGTGCTGGTGACGTGTGTGCAAACGAGCTTTCTGCCGCGGCTGCGCGACGGAGTGTTGCGTGCCGACATGGACCGGCTGGGAGAGGTCCGCCTGGAGCTGCTGCCCCTGAAAGAGCATCAGGCGGAATCCTTGTTAAAAGCGCGGCTGGACGCCGAACCGGCAATGCGGATGCATCCGCGGCGGCGCGAGCAGCCGATTTGGCCGTTCACGGCTTACGCGATCCGCTATCTGCTGATGAAGGGCAAGCCGGTGACGCCGCGGCAACTGATTGTGGAAGCGCGCAGATTGTTCGAGCAGTTGCGAGGCGAGAAGGGGCCGGAGAGGCACCCGGAGGCCTTCCTGCGCAGCCAGTTGAAGGAAAGGATCGAGCAGGCAAGAGAGGCGGCGGCAACGGAGGGCAATGAGTTCCTGCTGGACGGTCTGCGGCGGCTGATGCCGCTGGCCGGCTGGAGCGCGGTGGAGCCGCGTCCGAAGGGGATCGACCTGCTGATGGAGCGCGGAGGCAGCCGCCTGGCGGTGGTGGTTTTCAACCGCGCCCGGTTGCACGGGGCGGCGCAGCGGTTGCGGAAGATCCGCGAGGCGGCGCAGGCAGGCACGGTGCGGCTGGTGCGTGCAGCGGCGCTGCCGGTGAGCGCGTCGGCGGTGAAAACGCGGGAGGAGCTGGCGAAGCTGGGGGAGGCTGGGGCGCGGCTGGTGCGGCTTCCTGCCGAGGTTCTGGCGGCGCTGGAGGCGTGCCGGACGCTGCTGGCCGATGCCGCCGCCGGAGATCTGCACAACGACGGAGAGACACTGGGACTGGAGTTCGTCGAGCAGTGGTTGCGGGACAACCTGCCAGGGGAGCTTGCCGGTGTGGCGGACGGGTTCGAGTCCGGCGCCGTCGAGGCAACCGGGCTGCTTGACGAACTGGTGGAACTGCTGCGGGAGGTGAAAGTGATTTCGGTGGAGGATGCGGCAGCGAGGCTGGGCACGGGGATTGAGGAGGTGAGGCGCTGTGCGGATCAAGGTGAAGATGCCGTGGCCGCCGTGGGGACACCGGCGAGGGTCCTGTTTGAGTCACGAGGCGCTTGAGGACAACGCCCAGGGGCAGGCGAGAGCGGTTCAGGTCTCCGAGATCCGCGACGGGATCTGGCGCGCGGCCGGGGGCGCTTCCGCCGGCGCCGGCTCCGCGGCGGGCAGGCTGTTTCATCTCACGGCGGCCGAGGCGCTCGGCGGAGACGGCGAGGCCGTGTGGCACAGGTGGTTCGATGCGGGGCGGCTGGAAGCCGGCGATGCTGCCGCAGCTTACGCGGTGGCGCTGTATGACCACGTCCTTGGGGCGGAGCTCACCACCGGGCGGGCTGCCTTCGAGGACAACCCTGAGGCTGTGCTCCGGCTGTGGCGCGGGGTGCAGCGCTTTGCCGAATGGCTGACGGGCGTGCTGCGGGAGTGCCGCCGGCGCGGGCTGATCGAGTGGGAGGGCAGCCGCGGATGGCGGGGCGCGGAGGAGGTGGCGCAGACGGAAGTACCTCTGGTGTGGCGGGTGGAACGGCCGGGCTGGAAAGCGCCGGTGGAGGTGAGGGGCACGCTGGATGCGCTGTTCCGGGATCCGGAGAGCGGGCGCTGGGCTGTGATCGAGTGGAAGCTCGCTTCGGCGGCAGAGGAGGCAGATGTTGCGCAGCTGTGCTTGTACCACTGCATGTTGGAGGAGAACGGGGCAGGCGGGGCAGCGGCGCTGCTGAACTTCGACCCGGAGCCGCGGCAGACCGTGTTTGACGCAGCGAAAATTGCCGAAGCACAGAGGCGGCTGGAAGAGTTGATCGGGAGACTGGCAGGAGTGACGGCGGAAAGAAAGGCGGCCCTCCCGCCGACGGAATGGAAGCCCAAGCCGAAACCCGCTGCTCCGGAGCATCAGGAGCTGGCGGAGAAAACCGTGGCTGTGTTGAAGCAGCGCGGACACGACGTGGAGATGGGCGAGCCGGTTCATGCCGGGCCCTCTTACGTGCAGGTTCCGGTGCGGCTGGGGGTGCGGACGCGCGTGCGGCGCGTGCTGGCGGAGGCGCACGACCTGCAAGTGCAGTTGGGGCTGAGGACGGCGCCGATCTTGCGCAAAGGCGAGGGCTGCGTGCTGGTGGAGATCCCGCGGCGAGACGCGGAGACGCTGTGGTTCCGTTCCGTGAGCATCCATGAGGCGGCCCGGTTGGAGGCGCCGTTGCTGGTGGGCGTGGACCTGGCCGGGCGGGCGCATTTCACAGACCTGGCCGACAGCCGGGCGCCGCACCTGCTGGTGGCGGGCGCCACGGGCAGCGGCAAGAGCGAATGGATGCGCACGGCGGCGGCGGCGCTGATGGCTACGCATGTGCCTGCGGACCTGCGGCTGGTGCTGATCGACCCGAAGCGTACCGCGTTTCCGGAGTTGCGCCGCTCGCCATACCTGTGGGAGCGGTTGCCGGTACTGATGCCGCCGGAGGACGACATGGCGGAAGCGCTCGACACGCTGGTGGAGGAGATGGAGCGGCGCTACCGGGCTCTGGAGGAACGCAGGTTGCCTGACCTTTCCACTTGGAAGCGGGAGGGGAGGGACGCGCCGCCGCGAATTGTCGCCCTCTGCGATGAGTATGCAGAGCTGGTGCAGGCGGCGGGCGCGCGGCGGGAGCTGGAGGCGCGGATCGCTCGGCTGGGGGCGAAGGCTCGGGCGGCAGGGATTCACCTGGTGCTGGCGACGCAGCGCGCCAGCCGGGACGTGGTGACGGGGGTGCTCAAGGCAAACCTGCCGGGGCGCGTGTGCCTGCGTGTGGTGGAGGCGATCGAGTCCCGGCTGGTGCTGGGCGTGGCGGGCGCGGAGAACCTGTTGGGGCAGGGGGATCTGCTCTGGAGCGCCGGGGGCGAGCCGATCCGCCTGCAGGCGCCGCTGCTCGACCCCGAGTCGCGGGCCAAGTATCTGGGCGCAGCCGCCGCCGGCGCGGGGGGCCTGCGATGAGCCGGACGCTGGTGATGGGCGTGCTGAACGTGACGCCGGACTCGTTCTCTGACGGCGGGCGGTTCGCCACGCCGGAGGAGGCGGTGGAAGAGGCGCGGCGGCTCATTGCGGAGGGCGCCGACATCGTGGACGTGGGCGGCGAGAGCACGCGTCCGGGGGCTGTGCCGGCACCCGAAGACGTGGAACTGGAGCGGGTGGCGCCGGTGGTGGAGCTGCTGGCGATGGACCCTCGCGTGCGCGTGTCGGTGGACACGATGAAGCCGCGGGTGGCGGCGGCGTGCCTGAGTGCGGGCGCGACAATCGTGAACGACGTCAGCGGGCTTTCCGACCCGGAGATGGCGAGAGTGGCGGCTGCGGCGGGGGCGGGAGTGGTGATCATGCACATGCGCGGGACGCCGCAGACGATGCGGCAATATGCGGCATACAGCGACGTCATGAAGGAGATCTGCGAGGAGTTGCGTCCGCGGGTGGAACTGGCGCGGGAGGCTGGTGTGCGTGAGATTTACGTGGACCCGGGAATCGGATTTGCAAAGACGCCGGCGCAGAGTTTCGAGATCCTGCGGCGGCTGGGGGAGATGCGGGTGCTGGGCTGCCCGATCGTGATCGGACCGTCGCGCAAGTCGTTTCTGGGCGTGCTTCCGGGAATGGAGGACGTGGGAGAGCGGCTGGAGGGGACGATCGCCGCGGCGGTGCTGGGCGCGTGGAACGGAGCTTCGGTCGTGCGTGTGCATGATGTGCGGGCGGTGAAGAAGGCGCTGAGCGTGGTGGACGTAGTGCGGGGGCAGGCATGGACAAGGTGATCGTGCACGGGGCGAGGCTGGAGGCGCGGATCGGCGTGACCGAAGAAGAGCGGGCGCGCCCGCAGGAGGTGGTGATCGACGTGGAGCTGGCGCTGGATGTGCGCGAGGCGGCGCGCACGGACGATCTGCGGCTTTCGGTGGACTACGCGGAAGTCTGGCGGCTCATGGAGGGGACGGCGAGGCGGCAGCCCTGGGCGCTGGTGGAGACGCTGGCGGAAAGGATCGCCTCCGCATTGCTGGAGGGCTTCCCCGCAGAGGAAGCCCGCGTGCTGGTGCGCAAGCCCGGGGCGCTGCGGGCGCAGGGGGTGGAGTGGGCGGGAGTCGAGATTGTGAGGCGCCGCAGTGGTTGAGGCGTGCGTCGGGCTGGGATCGAATCTTGGCGACAGGCGCGGGCACCTGCGAGCCGGGCTGACCGGGTTGAGGCGATCCGGGCGCGTGCTGGCGGTGTCGCCGCTGTACGAGACAGAGCCGTTGGGGCTGCGCGAGCAGCCGGCTTTCCTGAACGCAGTGGCGAGAATGGAGACGGCGCTGCCGCCACGGGAACTGCTGCGGGCGCTGCTGGAGGCGGAGGCGGAGCGCGGGCGCGCGCGGCGGGAGAAAGACGGGCCGCGGACGCTGGATCTGGATCTGCTGCTGTACGGGGATGAAGTGATCGAAGAGGAAGGGCTCACGGTCCCGCATCCGCGGATGCATCTGCGGCGGTTCGTGCTTGTGCCGCTGGCGGCTGTTGCGCCCTGGTGGCGGCACCCGTCGCTGGGCAAGACGGTGCAGGAGTTGCTGGAAGCCGTGGAAGACCGCGCGGAGGTCGTTCAAGTGGAGGACGCGCGCTGGGGCGCGGAATTCCTCAATCTCTGACGAGGAGCACTGCTGCCTGCGCTTCGCCGGACTTGCCTTCGCCCACGGGGCCGACCATTTCCGCGGTCTTGAACTTCACCGAGACGCGGTCAGGTTCGAGAGCGAGCAGGGAGGCGAGGTTCGAGCGGATGGCGTCGCGGTAATCCTTGAGCTTCGGGCGCTGCAGGATGACCGTGGCGTCGACGTTCGAGACGCGGTAGCCGCGCTCGCGGGCGAGCGAGGCGGCGTGGCGCAGGAAGACGCCCGAGTCGCAGTCCTTCCAGCGGGGATCGGAGTCGGGGAAGTGCATGCCGATGTCGCCGAGGGCGAGCGCGCCAAGCAGCGCGTCGGTGACGGCGTGGAGCAGGACGTCGCCATCGGAGTGCGCCTCGAAGCCGAATTCGCAGGGGATGCGCACCCCGCCCAGGACAAGCGCGCGTCCCGCAGCGAGGCGGTGGTTGTCCCAGCCGAGCCCGATGCGGGGGTCCATCAGCCGGCCTCCTGTTGGCGCTCGAGCGAGAGGAACAGTTCGGCGAGTTCCATGTCGGAGGGGCGGGTGATCTTGATGTTGCGGTCCGAGCCGGGCACGACGCGGATCTCGACCGTCTCAAGCCGTTCAACGAGGCTGGATTCGTCGGTGCCGATGAAGCCGTCCTCGCGGGCGCGGGCGAACGCCTGGCGGAGAACCCCGGCGCGGAAGACCTGCGGTGTCTGTGCGAGAACCAGCCGGTCACGGTTCAACGTGCCGCGGACGACGTGGCGGTGAACCTGTTTGACGGTGTCGACCGGGACGATGCCGGTGATCGCCGCCCCGCAGTGCGCCGCTTCCAGGATGACGGCGGAGATGGTGTCCTGGGAGACGAACGGGCGGACCGCGTCGTGCACGGCCACCAGTTCGACGTCCGCGGCCAGAGAGGCCAAGGCGTTGGCGACCGACTCCTGCCGCGTTTCTCCGCCCTTAACACAGCAAACCGGCTTTGAGAACTTCTCGTGGGCGATCATCTCCTCCACCCACGGAATGTCCTCGGGCCGAAGGGCAACGACGACCTCGGAGACGTGATGAGAGGCCACGAACTTGCGGACGGTGTGGATGAGGATGGGGACGCCCTCAAGAAGCATGAACTGCTTGCGGCTGGTGCCCGTGCTTTCGGCGGCCGCGCGCATCCTGGTGCCGAGACCGGCGGCTGGAAGGATAACGGAGACTTTCATGAAGTTCGCTGGAGGGCTGCCATTGTTCGGTTACGGTCACGCGCGCGGCGGGGCGGCGGACTTTTCTGCGGGCGCGGCGTCGGCTCCGCGCGAGGAGCGCTCCGGCGCCGGCGGCTTGTCATAGACGTGATGCATCCGCTCGTCGAAGCGTCCGAAGATCATCTTTCCGGCCTGCGTCTGGAGAACGCTGGTGACGGAGATGTCAATCGTCTTTGAGATCATCTTTCTGGCGTTGTCCACCACCACCATGGTGCCGTCGTCAAGGTAGGCGACGCCCTGGTTGTACTCCTTGCCTTCCTTGAGAATGAACACGCGCATCGTCTCGCCGGGCAGGACGATGGGCTTCAGCGCATTGGCCAGCTCGTTGATGTTCAGCACCTCGACGCCGTGCAACTGGGCCACCTTGTTGAGGTTGAAGTCGTTGGTGATGACCTTGCAATCGTAGGCGCGGGCCAGTTCGATCAGCTTCAGGTCCACCTCGCGGATGTGCGGATAGTCGTCCTCGAGGATCTGCACGTTCAGGTGGGCCATCTTCTGGAGGCGCTGGAGGACGTCGAGGCCGCGGCGGCCGCGGTTGCGCTTCATCGAGTCGGCCGAGTCGGCCACCAGTTGAAGTTCGCGAAGGACAAACTGCGGCACCACGAGGGTGCCGTCAAGAAAACCGGTTTCGGCGATGTCGGCGATGCGGCCATCGATGATGACGCTGGTGTCGAGAATCTTGAAGGATTGCTTCTGCGCCTTTTCGCCGCCAAACAGGCCGCCAAGGGCGGAGAGGTTGAGCATATCGCCCTTGGCAGCGCCAACGACCAAGCCGACGTAAGCCATGACGAGAAGGATCAGCAGCTGGAAGAATGAGACCGTGCCTCGCGAGCCGGGCAGGGCCCACGAGATGACAAGTGCGATGAGAAAGGCGCCTACGATGCCCAGAACCGAGCCGACTGCGGCGCCGATCAGCCGCTTCAGGCTCACCTGCTTCAGGCGGATTTCGGCGAGCACGATCAGCGCCCCGAGAAGGGCGCCCGCAGCCGCGCCAGGCAGTGGGGCGAGCCCGAAAGGTTGAAGGAACCAGGCCGCAGTCGCCAGAATGAGCACGAAAACCGCCCGAATGAGCAATAAATCGTACACTGGCAACTCCTGCAAACGGACTGACGGCGGCAGCCGTCCCGCTTGGTGAGACGCGGCTGCCGCGGATTGAGTATACCACCCTGCCTGAAATAAGGCCGTTTCGTCGCGTCCTGCCGGGCGCAGGCGCACCAGGGCGCGGAAATGCTATTGCGCCGCGCGCCCGGCACCCGCTAGGTGGGCGGGGCCCAACTGGTTCATGACGCGCTGGACCACGCGCGCATATTCGGGATTCGGGTTGTAGGTCCGCAGGATCTGGGCGAGAGGCTTGTTGCGGTACAGCGGCGAATTGCCCAGCCTGCCGGCCACGTGATAAATGCCCTCGCGGGATGTGGAGAACCACTGGTTGCAGTTGTCCCAGCCAAACATGTTGTTGTTGCGTGCTTCTTTGCCGCCGGTGGATTCGACGAACGAGATGCTGGGCAGCAGGCGCCAGTCGAGGCCGTTTTCGTCGGCGGCGGCGATGAAATCCGGGGCGTAGACGTGAGCGGGGCAATCTCTGGAAAGGAAGAACTGACGTAGGCAGAACAGGCGCGGGTCCCGGGGGTCGAGTCCCGCAGGCGCCGGTCTGGGGCCGGGGTCGGCGGGCTGCTGGATCAGGAGCAGCCCTGCCATCAGAACCACACTGCGAGTGAGTTTTCCGGACATCAAGCGATTCTCCTCCCCTGTTTGTTTCCAGCCAGTTGCATCGTCCGGGCACACAGATAGTCCGAGGGTGTGCCGCTGGATCATTCACGGCGCCGGCTTCGGGGCCGGCGGTTGGCAAGGGGCGGCTTTGCCGCTCTCCACGTCCCCTGTTTCGGGGCCGCCTTGCCGGTTGTCGCGTGGTTCGCAGGGCCCGGACCTCTTGCCCGGGTTCCGGTCGCTGCGAACCGGCTCCTCGGGCGCGCCCTCTCTGGCGCGCCCCCCTGCGGGCGAGCACCCGCAGCAGAAAGACATCTGCCATTATATCAGAAAGGCCGCCCCGGGGGTTCTTCAGGAAAGTACTATTGGTATCAGCGGCTTGCGGGGCGAGCAGTGGGCCGGCGGCGGGCCGCCGGCCTGAACACGGCGCCTGCGGGCAGCGCTTCGTGTTGAGCCCCAAGGGATAGTGATTCTACAATGCTAGGTGGGAGTGGTTGGCTCTGCCCGCTGCTTGCCAGCGCGCGGAGCCTGATTCAATCCAATCCGAGAGCAACAAGGAGTTCGCCATGAAGTTCCGGCCTTTGCATGACCGTGTGCTGGCGCAACGTATCGAAGAGGGCGAGGAGAAGATCGGCGGCATCGTGATCCCCGACACGGCGAAGGAGAAGCCGCAGAAGGCGAAGGTGGTCGCCGTCGGGGATGGCAAGGTGCTGAAGGACGGCAAGCGCGCTACGCTCGACGTGAAGGCGGGCGATGAGGTGCTGGTGGGCAAGTGGTCCGGCACGGAAGTCAAGATCGACGGCGAAGATTACCTGGTTCTGAGGGAAGACGAGATTCTGGCGGTCCTGGGTTGAACCCGGCGCCCGCAGTGGAAGGAAGCGGAGAACAAGAGCCGATGAAGAACACGAGAATGTGGGCGCGGCTGGCGGCGCTGGCTGCGGGAATGATGCTGCTGGCGGGCGCCGCCGGGGCTCAGGTGAAAGTGGGCGTCGTGAACCTGCAGAAGGCGTTGCAGGACACGGCGGAAATCAAGCAGGCGGAGGCGGATCTGAAAGCGCGCTTCGGCCCCCGGCAGGAAGAACTGGCACAACTGGAGAAGGAGATCGCCAAGCTTCAGCAGGAGGCGCAGGCCAACCAGAACAAGTACACGGAAGCGGCGATGAGCGAGCTGGTCAGCCGCATCCAGATCAAGCAGCGCCAGTACCAGCGCAACAGCGAGGGCTTGCAGGACGCGGTGAACCGGGAGCGCCAGGACATCCTCCAGCGGGTGGGCCAGCGCTTCCAGGAGGTGTTGCGGCAGGTGGCGGAAGAGAAGGGGCTGGACATCATCATCGATGCAGGCAACCTCCTTTTCAGCAAGGACGCCCTGGACATCTCTGCTGACGTGACGGCGGCCTACGACAAGAAGTACCCGGTGAAGAAGTAGACGGGCTGCCGCCGGAAAGGCGGATCATGAGCGGCTTCCTGGACACTTACGGTCAAGCGGACGAACGGCGCGAGCGGCGTCTGAAGCTCGGGCTGCTTTGCGCGCTGGGTGCGGCCGTGATCGGGTTGGGTGCGTACTGGTTCATTCACGACTTCAGGGAAAAGCGTCAGGTTGCGCTGTTTCTCGACCTGCTGGCGGAGAAGAAGTACGAGGACGCCTACCGGTTGTGGGGCTGCGATCCGGCGCGCCCGTGCCGGGATTACAGCATGGAGAAGTTCCTGGAGGACTGGGGGCCCAAGAGCCCGTACGGTAACGTGGCCAAGGCGCGAGTTCGCCGCACGCGGTCGTGCGTGGAGGGCGTGATCCAGATTCTCGAGTACGCCCCGGGGGACGAGGTGTTCCTTTACGTAGACCGGCAAAACCGGCACATCTCTTATAGCCCCTTTGGATATTGCGTGGACGCATCGGGCAGAAACACCAACCTGATTGACATCTTCTTCCGCTGAGCCAACCGGAACGGGCGGTCCCAGGTTGGCATCTGAACAGGTGTGAGGATGGCCGCCCTGGTCCTGCAAGGAGCTCTATGCTCGGCAGGTGCGCTGCCCGCTCTTCCGGAGGGCTTCCGTGCGCTGTACAGCCTGGAGTATGACCGTGCGGTCCGGATCTTCGAGGAAGAGACGCGGCAGCGCCCCGATGATCCCGAAGCCTGGAACCATCTGGCGCAGGCGCTGTTGCACCGCGCGCTGTACGTTGCCGGGGCAATGGACTCCTCCGCGTTCGGCCCAGGCAGCCTGTTCTTGCGCCGCCCGAAGGTTCCCATGAGCGACGGGGACCGGGCGCGGTTCGGGGCGGCGGTCCGGAAGTCGCTCTCGATCTGCGAAGAGCGGCTGCGCGCCAATGCGGACGAGCAGGGCTGCCTGTACGCCTCCGGGGTGGCGCACGCGCATCAGGCGCAGATGGCGCTGCTGGTGAAAAAGTCCTGGCGCGAGGCGCTGCGGGAAGGCACGAAGAGCCGGCAGGCGCATGAGCGGCTGCTGCGTCTCGTGCCAGGGATGCCTGATGCCAGTCTGATCCCCGGGTTGCATGAATACGTCGCCGGCAGCCTGCCATGGTACGTGAAGGCGCTGGCGTTCCTGGCGGGCTACCGGGGAGACCGCAAGGAAGGGATCGAACACATGGAGCGGGCGGTGGCGCAGGGTGTGAAGACGGCGGTGGAGGCGCGTGTCATGCTGGCGGTGGTGTATCGCCGCGAGAGGAACCATGCCCGGGCCGCCCAACTGATGGGCGAACTGGCCGCCGCCTTTCCGTTGAATCATCTCTATCGCTCCGAGGAGGTCCTGCTGCTGGCCGAAGTCGGGCGGGAGGGGCCGGCGAGACAGCGGCTCGCGGAACTCCGCGAGAGCGGCCTGACGGCGCCTGATAAGAACGAGAGGCTGTCGAAAGCGGTCGAAGAGACTCTTGCCAGAACGAGGAGGCGGAAACAGCCGTGAGGGAGCCGTCATACCGCCTGATCGCCCTGCTGAACGGCGAGGAAGACGCCCTGGAGCTGGATGAGGCCGCTATCGAGGTGGCCGCCATCGATCACGGCGACCTCGCGCGCCGTGCCGTGCTCCGGCAGCTTGACCTGTGGGCGTCGCGCGTGCTGTCCGCCGCTGGACCCGGAGCCAGGGGCGCCGCGCTGCTGCATGCGCTGAACCACGTGCTCTTCGAAGAGGAGAAGCTCGCAGGCGACCGCGACGACTACTACTCCCCTGCCAACAGCTGCATTGATCTTGTGATGGCGCGGCGCAAAGGCCTGCCCATCACGCTCTCGGTGATCTGCATCGAGGCGGGGCGGCGCGCCGGACTGCGGCTTTCCGGCGTCAACCTGCCCGGCCATTTTGTCTGCCGGTATGACGACGAGGACGGCGTACGCGTCATGATGGACCCCTTCGATGGCGGCAGGCTGCTCACCGAGGAGGACTGCCTCCGCGTGGTGGAAGAGATCACCGGAGCCCGCCTGCCGCCCGCGGAGCCGCTCTTCGCGCCGGCTCCGCGCAGCCGCATCGTCGCCCGCATGCTGCACAACCTGCACGGCGCCTACTGGCGGCGCGGCGACGTGGACAAGGCCGCGGCTGTGGCGCAGTGGCTGCGGCTCGCCTCCCGCGGCTAATTCCGCCTTCAAACGGCGGAATTTCGGTGTAGAATAACAGTGACTCGATGGAATTGAGCGCTTACGAGCTCGACGGAAGACTGCGCCAGTTCAACAAGCTGATCCAGGAGCTGTTGCGCGGCAGTCTGAACCGGAACACATTCCAGCCATGGGAAATTGAAATTCTGCTGGACATCGACTCCTGCAACCTGGCTGACATGAACAAACGGGAGCTGCTGAAGCGCTACCAGAAGGCGGCCAACAGGTACGTGGAGCGCGGCGGGCGCACGTTGTTGAAACTCTCTGAATACCTTGCAAAGAAACATCTTGAACCGCGCAACGGCGCCGGTGCAGCCAAGAGCTGACTGACGCCATTCTCCTTGAAGCGGCGCTTGCGGCCGGAAGATTTCCACGGTGCACTAAGGTTTTTCGTCGGCCTTTTTCAGGCCTGACACATCGAAAACATAGAGAGAATACCCGATCCGTGTTACCGGCGTCATCGCGCGCAGCCAGCCATACCATTCGCGCTTGTGATAGACACCCTCCAGCAGCGTAACGCTCATGATGTACCACCGCCGTGTCGGTCGGAGCCCGCGGCGGATCTCCTCGTCCGGCATCACGCCGCACTCATCAAAGCCGAAGTAGTCCAGCGGAACGACGCCTAAATAGCAAAGGCAGACATCCTTCCGCGGCGTGTCGCCGAGCCACTCGATGACCTCCCCGAGGCTCTGTCCCCAGTCGATGTTGGAGTCGAGAAGGATCCGCGCTCCGTTCTCGGGTCCGCCGGCGGCGATGTTGAAGAAGGAGATGTCGTAAGGGAACCGGCTGGCGCTTTCGGCGGCGGCGAGCAGGCAGGCGCCCGCCAGCAGGGCAGGTGACAGGCGGCGGTACAGGCGGACGCCATGGGCCGCAACCAGTCCGGCGGCGAGCACGAAGGTGAAAGGGAAGACAGGCAACAGGTGCCGGACGCCGATGTTCAATTGGCTCTGCACGGCCAAAGTCCAGTAAGCGGCAGCCGGGATGACGAGAACCGCCCATTGGCGCAGGGGGGCGAACCACAGCAGCGGCAGCGCGAGGGCGAACAGCAGCAAGGCTCCCAAGGGCGTCTTCGCGAGGAAGGCCACGGGGAAGAACTGCCACTTGCCGCCTTTGTACAGCTCGCCGAGCAGGTAGGCCTCATGGCCAGCGTCCTGATGCTGAAGGTGCGAAGCCAGGCCCGTGAGCCAAGGGTGCGCGGGAACCTTCCACTTTGCGCCCATCCAGCGCAGGGCGCCGTTCACCGGGCCGCCCTCGGAGACGCGTTCATCGAGCCGGCCCAGCTCGCGGATCCGCCAGCCGGCAGGCCCGTAGGAGGCAAGGGCGACAAGTACGGCCAGCGCCAGCGTGCCGGCCAGCGCGGCCGCGCTGCGCCGCCAGCCGGTTCGCAGCGCGACGGCCAGCAGGAGGAAGCAGGGGGCCAGGAACAGCATGGAGAGCTTGACGGCGAAGGCCGCGCCCGTGGCCGCGCCCGCCAGCACGGTACGCCGCCATCCGCCGTGAAGAAGCGCGGACTCGAACGCGACCATGGCGAGAAACGCGCACGCTGCAGCCGCTGCGTCCGTGGTGGCGTAGTGGCCGTGCGCGCACAGGGTGGGGTCAAAGGAGACCAGCACGGCGGCAGCCAGTCCGGCCGCCGGCCCGAAACGCCCGCGCGTCCACAGGGCCACGGCCAGAGTGAGCGCGAGAGCCAGCAGCACCACCATGGCGCGCGCGGCGAACAGCAGCGGCTCGGCTCTCCAGCGGGGCTGCCGGTAGAGGACCTGTTTGCCATGCTCGATCATGTCCCGCTGCTGCCAGCTCGGGGCGTCCAGGCGCGCGTCGGCTTTCATCAGCAGCAGGGGAAGCGTGAACCACACGCGCGCGAGGGGAGGATGCTCCACGTCGAGCTCGTACCGCCCCGACCTGAGGAACGTATATCCGCTGGCGATGTGGATGCCTTCGTCGACGGTCTGCGTCTCGCGCCACGAGTTGTAGAGACAGCGCCCTGCCTGCAGGGCAAGCAGCAGAGCGAGAAAGACGCGCCACCGGCGGGCGTTCATGGCTCAGGCGATGCGCCGCGCCCCGGCCGACGGCGCGCACCGGTAGATGGCCGGGGCGATGCCGTACTTCTGCCGGTAGGCGTCCGACAGCCGCCGGCGGAACTCCTCCACGGCGCCGTGATCCACCAGGCTCACCGTGCAGCCGCCGAAGCCGCCGCCCGTCATGCGCGAGCCGTACACGCCTTCGAGCGTCAGCGCCGTATCGACAAGGAAATCCAGCTCCTCGCAACTGACCTCATAGTCGTGCTGAAGCGAGCGGTGGCTTTCTGCCATCAGCCGCCCCATGGCGGCGAGGTCGTTGTGCTGCGCAGCGGCGAGGAAGTCGAGCACGCGCCGGTTCTCAAGGATCACGTGGCGGGCGCGCGCCAGCGGGATCTCGGGGATCTGCCGCGAGGCGCGCTCCAGATCAGCCAGTGTCACGTCGCGCAACGATTCCCGCCCGGGGAAGTGAGACAGAGCCTCGCGGCATTCGGCCACCCGCTGCCGGTAGGCCGACGAGCCTAGCTCGTGCTTCACCATTGTGTTGGCGATCACGATTTCCGCCCCGGCGGGGATCGGAACATACTCGTGCGTCGTTGAGCGGCAGTCGAGCAGGATCGCCTTGTGCTCTTCGCCGAACACGGAGGCGTACTGGTCCATGATGCCGCAGGGCATGCCCACGAACTCGCGCTCCGCCCTCTGGCAAAGGCGGGCGAGTTCGAGCTTCGGCATTTCCTGCCCGTCGAGGAGCGCCAGCGCCGACGAGACCTCCAGCGCCGCCGAGGAACTGAGCCCGCTCCCGGTGGGCACGGTGGCGTCGACTTCCAGCCGCAACGGGCGCAGCCCGATGCCGAGCCGCACGAGTTCGCGCGCCACGCCCAGGACGTAATCCACCCATGCGCCCGTCTTGCGCATGGACGGGATGGCGTCCAAAGGGAAGATCATTTCCCCGGGATATTGTTTTGAGCTGAGATGGAGCACGGCGCGGCGCGCGGGCGCCGAGCGGACCGTGCAGCCCATGTCCAGCGCCACGGGCATGACGAAGCCCATGTTGTAGTCGGTGTGTTCTCCGATCAGGTTGACGCGCCCGGGCGCGAACCATTTCTTCACGCGCGGCGGGCGAGCCAAAGGAACACTCCTCCGAAGGCGAGCGAGAAGATCCCGAACTCGAGGTTCAGGTTGCGGTCGAGCAGCGGCGCTTTGAAGTCGAAGGCCAGCCCGGTCGCGCTCAGGATCAGCCCGAGCAGCAGGAAGAACCAGCCGGCGGGTTTGCGCAGGTCCAGCATCGCAGGCTCCCTAGTAGAAGATCAGGTTCAGACCGAGGCAGAGCACGGCGGCGGCGAGAGCGATCATCGCCGGGCGCTTGTACCAGACGGCCGCCTCGGCCTCGTGTTTCGTCACGCCGTAAACGAGACCCACCAGTTCCTCATCCGGGCGCGCCTTGCCGAAAAGGCTCACCAGGATCGTCAGGACAAAGCAGACGGTCCAGGCGTTGATCGCCACCCAGAAGTTCTGCGCCATCGAGGACGGAAATTCGTGCAGGACCCCGAGCCAGCCGCCTTTGCCTTCCGCAAGCGTCAGGCTGTAGGTGAGCGCCGCGGCGGCGGTGCCCGTGAGCAGCCCGGTGAAGGCGCCGTTGCCGGTGGCGCGCTTCCAGAACATGCCCAGCAGGAAGGTGGCGAACAGCGGCGCGTTGACGAAGCCGAAGATCAGCTGAAGGAAGTCCATCATGTTGTTGAACTGCGTCGCCAGATACGCCGCGCCGATGGAGAGCCCCGTGCCGAAAATGGTGGCCATGCGCCCCATCCAGAGGTAGTGGGAATCGGGGGCGTTCTTGCGGATGTAGCTCTGGTAGATGTCGTAGGTCCAGACCGTATTGAACGCCGTGACGTTGCCCGCCATGCCGCTCATGAAGCTGGCGACGAGGGCGGTCAGCCCGACGCCGAGCATCCCGCTCGGGTAGAACTGCTCCATCAGGCTGAACAGCACCTTGTCGTAATCCGGTCCGCCGTTCTTGAGCGGAATCGAGTAGCCCGCGCCCATCTGCGCCAGAGCCGCGGCCGCCACGCCCGGCACGATGACAACGAAGGGGATGAACATCTTGGGGAAGGCGCCCACGATGGGAGTGTTTCGCGCATCGGTCATCGACCGCGCCGCCATGGCGCGCTGCACCACCAGGTAGTTCGTGCACCAGTAGCCGAAGCTGAGCACGAAGCCGAGCCCCATGATGAGGCCGAAGACCTCCACGCCCATCGGGTTGTCCGCCGGGCTTGAAAGGTGCCGCCAGGTCTGCGTCATCTGCGGGCTGAGCCTTTGCGCGATCCCCTCCCAGCCGCCCGCCTTCTGCACGCTGAGAATCGCCAGCGGCGCAAAGCCGGCGACGATCAGGAAGAACTGCAGCACTTCGTTGTAAATCGCACTCGACAGCCCTCCCAGGTAGGTGTAGGCGAGCACGATGCCGGCCGACATGAGGACCGAGAAGGTGAAGCTCCATCCGAAGATGGCCTGGAGCAGGATGCCAAGTGCATACATGGAGATGCCCGAGCTGAAGATCGTCATCACGGCGAAGGTGATGGCGTTGAAGCCGCGGGTCTTCTCGTCAAAGCGCAGCTTCAGGTACTCGGGGACGCTGCGCGCCTTGCTGCCGTAATAAAACGGCATCATGAAGACGCCGACGAACAGCATCGCCGGAATCGCGCCCACCCAATAAAAGTGCGAGGTCAGCATGCCGTACTTCGCGCCGGAGCCGCACATGCCGATCATTTCCAGCGCTCCCATGTTGGCCGCCAGGAACGCCAGGGAGGTGATCCAGAGCGGCAGGGAGTGGGCGCTGGTGAGGAACTCGCTGCTTGTGCGCACGTGCTTGCGCAGGAACCAGCCGATGCCGAGCACGAAGCCGAAATACAGCACCAGCACGAGGTAGTCGACGAAGTGGAGGGCCATAAAACAGACCTGCGAATCTCGTGTTATATCACAACGGGGACGCCGGCAAAGGAAAGGCCCGGGGCAACTGCCCCGGGCCCTGGGTGAGGGTCAGGCGCCGGCGGAGGGATCAGAAGTCCAGCCGGAGGCCCATGGTGATGAGGCGCGGGCCGAGCTGCGGTGCAGTCGGCCGGCCGAAGTTGGCGTTGCCGATGGTGCCCACCACGCCGCCGAAGTTGGTGCGGTTGAACGCGTTGAAGGCGTCGGCGCGGTAGGTGAGCGTGACCGGGTTTTTGTCGTTCTGCCACAGCGTGGTCTTCTTGACGATGCCGATGTTGTCGGAGAAGATCGGCGGCTGCCGGAATTCGTTGTGGAAGAACGCCGCCGTGCCGAGCGTGAACGGAGCGGCAGCCTTCCAGGCGGCGGGGTTCAGCCACCGTGTGGAGGGGTTGTTCGGATCCAGCGTCGTACGGTCGATGCCCGTTCTGACCTGCGCGCCGGGCACTTGCACTGCCTTGGTCTGGCCAGCGAAGATCACGCCGGACCCGAGCGGGTTGCCCGGGGTCACGATCTGAATCAGGTTGCCGACGGCCCAGCGGTGCGCCGAGCTGAGGGTCCAGTTGGAGACGATCGCATTGACCAGCGGGTTGGTGTTGCCGAGGAAGCGCTTGCCCTTGCCGAAAGGCAGCGTGTAGGTGAGCAGCATGGTACCCACGTGCGGCTGGTCAAAGGGCATATAGCTCTTCGAATCCGCAACGTTGTAGTAGTCCTGCGGCGTGGCCGTGCCGAACTGCGAAAAGATCTGGCGGAAGTGGGCCTGGCCCAGGGACTTCGACCAGACGTACGTGCCCAGCATCTGGAAGGCGCCGTAGCGGCGCTCCACCTTGAGCTGGAGCGAATCGTACCAGGTGCGGCCCACGCCGGCGTTGCGGCTGTAGACGGAGAGGTACTGCGGATACGGGCGCAGCGACTGCGCCACCGACGGGATGCGGCCCGCGTTGGCAGCCTGGAAGCTGGCGATGAAGCCGGGGTAAGGCTCGGTGATGCCCGCCGCCACGGCCTCCGGACTGTTGATGGGGCGCCCGAGGACCGAACCCAGTCGCAGGAAGCTCGTGGGCAGCTGGTTCAGATCCACGGTGGAGTTCAGGTAGCGGCCGCGGTTGCCCTGATAGGCGATGTCGAACAGCCAGTTCCTGAATTCATGCTGGATGTTGAAGCTCCAGGTCTGGATGCGCGGCGCCTTGCCGAAGGTCGGCCCCATGTAATCGGCGTTGAGGAAGTTGGCAATCGTCGGGTCGAGGTTCGGCGGCGGTTTGTAGCCGGGCCGGATGGGGATGCCATTGTCCCAACTGAGCACCGGGTTGAAGCCGTCGCTTTCGAGCGCGTTCTGGGCGAAGAAGCCGAGGCGGCAGCCGCAGCCGCCGTTGCCGAGCGTCTGGTAGTAGATGCCGTAGCCGCCGCGCAGGACGGTCTTCTCAAACAGTTTGAACGCGAATCCGGCGCGCGGCCCGATGTCGGTCCAGTCGGTGGGGAAGGTGCGCGGCGTGCCTGTGCGGCCGGCGCCCTGTCCGGCGAAAATGTAGGCGCCGGGGCGTCCGGCGGCGCCGGGGTTCGACACGCGCGGGTCGAAGGTGGAATAGCCGTTGGGGATGTGCCAGCCGATGGGCACCTCGTAGCGCATGCCGAGGTTGAGAGTGAGGCGGTCGGTGACGCGCCAGTTGTCCTGGAAGTAGCCCGCGACATAGCGGTACTTGACCGGATCAAACAGGACCGGCGGAACCACGCGGTCAGCCGAGTCCACAGCCCCGAGCAGCAGACTGGCGAACTCGTGGCCGGTCGAGCCGGTGGTGGCCAGCGACATGGCCGTCTGCCGGCGGTTGAAGACGTAGCGGCCGTTGGCGCCTGCGTAGTCACGGCCCAGAGTACTGAGCCAGCGGGCGTCCCAGCCGAACTTGAACTCGTGCCTGCCGCGGAGCCAGCTATAGCCCTGCGTCACCATGAAAGTGTCGTTGTCCTGCCCGCCGTTGTCCACCTTGCCGTCCTGCACGCCGTAAGGTGACAGCCCGGCGGCGCCGGAGAACTGGATGCGCGGCAGGGCATCCCAGTCGCCGGTCAGGCCCGGGATGCCGAGCTTCGAGCCCCAGCCGCGCTGGTTCGGGTTGCGCCAGTACTGCCGCGTGGCGGACGCCGAGATATTGGTCACCGCCAGCAGGTTCGGCTTGAGGCTCATCACATAGTTGAAGCGCACGTTCCAAGGCTTCTGGCCGTTCTGCAAGCCGTTGCCGATGGGGCCGGCGAAGTTCGTTATGGCGTCCTGGATTTGGTCCTCGCGAGTCAGGAAGAAACTCGCGCGCTGCGTGGGCGAGAAGTTGTGGTCGAACTTCAGGCTCCAGATCGTGCGGTCGAACACGCTGGTCGAGACGAAGTTGTAGTTCTGCGCCAGCCGCGCCGCGTTCGGGTCCGGGATCAGCGGCAGCAGGTTCTTCGATACGCTGCTGAAGCGCGCTTGCGGGATCTGCTGGTTGGGGAAAGGAGCGCGGACGCCATTGCTCGCTGTGAGGGGATCGTAGATGGTGGGGACACCCGCCTCATCGAAGCTGCCCTGTTTCATGCGGGCTGTGGGCACGGTGAGCACCGGGAAACTGAGCGAAGCGGGACGGATGTCCTTCGTGTAGGTGAAGAACCAGAATGTCCTGTTCTGGCCGTTGTAAACCCTGGGAATGTATACAGGGCCGCCAATCGCGCCGCCGGTCTCATTGAAGCGCTCCTTCGGGCGCGCCCGGCCGAGCGAGTTGAACTGCCAGCTGTTGGCGTTCCAGATGTCGCGGCGCATATTGTGGAAGACGGTGCCGTGGACCCAGTTGCCGCCGCTCTTGCTGACATACATCTCCACGCCGCCGCCAAAGCGGCCGTACTCTGCGCTGAAGGTGCCGGTGATCAGCTTGAATTCTCCGAAGATCTCCGCCGACGGGAAGTTGAACACCGTGCCGCCGGACTCGGGGATGGTCAGTGATCCACCGTCGATCATGACCTCCTGCGCGCGCCCGCCCGATCCGGAAACCGACATTTCGCCGAAGCCTGCCGTGTAGCCCGGCATGTACTGCACGAAAACGCGCGGGTTGCGGATGCCGCCCGTGAACAGCGGCAGGTTGTCCATGAACTGCGGGGAGAAGTTCTGCCCGCGCTCGCTTGTGGTCGCCTCAAGCACGGGGACCTCGGCGGTGACCTCCACCGTTTGCTGCACGTCGCCGAGTTCGAGTTGCAGGTTCAGATCCAGACGCTGCGCCACGCGCACCTCGACGCCGGCTCGCGTCAGCCGCTTGAATCCTGTGACCTCCACCGTGATCGTGTATGTCCCCACGGGGAGTGTTGGGAAGACGTACACGCCCGCCTCGGACGTGATCGCTTCATACTTCGTTTGCCGAGCGACGTCGGTGGCGACGACCTTCGCCGCGGGCACCACGGCGCCGTTCGGGTCGGTCACCAACCCCGCGATGGAGCCTGTGGCGAGCTGCCCGAGCGCCATCGCTGGAACCAGCACCATCAACGCGGATGCAAAAACTGTCAGCCTCACTGCTGCATGCATGGAGCCTCCTGAAACCTTGACTTCCGGCTGATGCCGGACCTGCCGCAGTAAATCATACACTCTGGCGGGTGTCAAGGGGCTACAAGTCCGCAACCCCCCATGCAAACTAATGGTTACGGAGCTCGATGTCTGTTTGTTTCAAGAATGTTTCCGCTGCCGCGCCAAACCGGAACAACGATCCGGACCAGCCCGCTACACGGTTTGCGTCACCTTGGACAACCCGCGCGGCTGATCCGGATTGAGGCCCTTGACACCCGCCAGCGAAGCCGCAAAGAGCTGCGCCGGGATGATGTAGGGGATCGGAGTGAAGACGTCCACCGGCAGTCCGGAGGCGGATTTCCGGCCGCCGGCGCCCAAGCGCGCCGGCACGGTGATGGCTTCGCGTGGCGCTTCGCCGTTGGAGCGGTCCGTCACCACCAGCGTCTCGGCCTGAAGCTGAGCGAGCCGTTCCAACAGGGAGCGAATGCCGGGCCATGTGACTCCGGACGGCGCGAACAGGAAGGCCGGGAACGACCGGCCCACCATGGCGATCGGCCCGTGCAGGAGATCAGCTTGCGAGAACCGTTCCGCCACGATGTAGCAGGTCTCCATCAACTTCAAGGCCCATTCGAAGGCGTTCGCGTAGTTCAGCCCGCGCCCCACGACTACGGCATGCTCCATGAAGCGGTAGCGCTCTGCCCGGGCGGCGACCTCCGCCTCGAGCTTCAGCGCGGCGGCGGCGGCGGCGGGCAGGGCTTCGAGGTCGCGGGTCTCGATGGGGGCCCCCAGCGCGCGCGCCAGCAGGTAGAACGCCATCAGCTGGCCTGTATAGGTCTTGGTGGCGGCGACGCTCTTCTCCTTGCCGGCGCGGACCAGCAGCACATGATCGGACAGCTTGGCCATGCTGCTGCCCGCCTCGTTGGTGATGCCGAGTGTGACGGCGCCGTGGCGGCGCCCCTCCTCGAGAACCATGTTGGTGTCGGTGGATTCGCCCGACTGCGAGATGCCCGCCAGCAGCGCTCCCTCCAGATGCAGCGGAGCGTGATACAGCGTGGAGACCGAGGGCGCCGCCAGCGAAACGGGGATGCCGGTGGTGATCTCGATCAGGTACCGTCCGAACTGCGCCGCGTTGTCGGATGTGCCGCGCGCCGCCAGCACCACGAGCCGCGGACGCAGCTTCTCGAAGCGGCGCCGCAGCGCCTCCGCCTGCCGCAAGCCGGACCGCAGCGTCCTTTCGAGTGCCTCCGGCTGTTGGCGGATCTCTCCGAGCATGATGGACATGGTATAGACCTCCTCGGGAAAGGCGCAGGGGCTCTGCGCCATTCACGCTGAAGTCACTATGATCGCATTCTGCGGCCGCGCCAGATTCATTCGAGCGGAGTCAAGGGGCGCCCCTCGCTGCCTGTCCGCAGGGGGTAGACGGGCATCTCCACGGGCGGTAGCGCCTCCAGGCGAGGCCGCACCGCCAGCACCAGTTCGGTGCGCTCCAGCGCCCGGTTGTCGCTCCGCAGCCCGGGCAGCAGGGACAACAGCGGCAGCCCGCTCCAGCTCTGCGTGATTGCCTCGCTGGCCACGCCAGCCAGAATGGCTGTTTCCTGAAAAGTGGTCCGCAGCTGCGAGGCGAAGCGGCGCTGCGAAATGACAGGGACCCCGTTCAGCGCCTCGCCAGTCAACGACTTGAACTCCGCCTCCAGTTCGAGCGTCACCTCACGCGCATTGTGAACCCGCGGCGTCACCTTCAACACCACGCCCAGCTCCTCAAAGTTCACCGTAGGAGGAAGGCGGTAGCCGCCGGCGTCATCCGAAGGGCCGAAGAACCCGGCCGTCAGAACCGGATAGCGGTCGCCGATGTGCAGGATGGCTTGTTCCCCGTCGAGCGTCCTGAGCCGGCTCTGGAGCAGCGTGCGGCTCTGCCCGCGGGAGAGCGCTGCGAACAGGTCGGCGTCGATCACCGTGACTGCCACGCGGGTGTTGCCGCCGCCGAAAGCCGCCATCCGCGATGCGTCCACTTGCGGCTCATAGGCGAACGGCGTGGGATTGGAGGCGAAGGCGAGCGGATAGGACGACCGCGCCCTGAGCCCCGCGCTCAGGTCCGACCGCTCCGTGACGGCGATCAGTTCCACCTCGATCGTGACCTGCGCCTTGTGGGTCATGAGCTGCTCGAACAGCAGCACCGCCGGGCGCAGCCGCGACACGCGGTCGCGGAAGAGCACCAGGCGGCGGTTCATGTCAATGCCGATGCGGGGCACGTCCATCGCCGTCTGCACAGCACGCGCCATCTCCTGCACGTCCTGCGCCTTCAGCGACTCAGGCAACGGCACCAGCAGGTTCATCACCGGTTCGAGCTGCCTGCGCTTCTCAGGCGTGTCCTTCACGGCCAAAGCCCGCCGGCGCCCCAGTGGGACCAGGAAGGTCCCGGTCACCGCCTCCGCCGCGCGCAAGGCCTCGCGCCAGCCGGCATTCGGAAGTTCGAAACGGACCGGCGGCCCTTCGGGATAGTCCGGATCGAAAACGACCTCTATGCCGTAGGCGCGGCCCACCAGCTCGAACAACCGCCTCGGAGGTTCGCGCAGCCGGAAGCTCTGGGGGCTTTCCGCGCCCTGCAACTGCGGCGGCGGCAGCATCCGGCGCGCCTCAACCAGTTCCGCGGGCGTGATGGCGAACTCCGGCGACAGAGTTTCGGGCGCGGAACCACCCGCTGCTGGAGAAGCCGGCTCCGGGGAGAGCGCGGCCAGCGCGCGCGTTCTCAGCGCCTGCGAGTAGTTCCAGTACTCGGCGGTGTTTGGCGCCAGGGCCACGGCCTGCGACGCCTTCAGATACGCTTCCGCCATGTCGCCGCGCCGTTCGGCGCGCCGCGCCGCCTCGTACAAAGACGCCGCCTTGTCCGCCCCTGGCGCCGCCGGGGCGGCCAGGAGGGCGATCGCCAGCCAAATGACACACTTCTGCGGCACGGATCCGTAAGCATTGACGCGCGGACCCGCCGCAACGTGCAGGCGGCGGGCTAAACTCCCCGGCCGCTTCCGCCGATCTCAGGGGTGATGTCCTCCCTGGCAGCACCCCGTACGGCGTTCGCCCCGCCCATCCCCCAGACGCTCGACGAGCTGGGCGTGCCTCAGTCCCTGGTGATCGACCTGTTCCTGCGCCGCACACTGATCGAGGGTTTCAGCACGCTGGAGAGCCTCGGCAAGTCCCTGCGCGTCTCCATCGCCATCGTCGACCAGGTGTTCCGGCAGTTGCGCCAGCAGCAGATCGTCGAGGTCAAGGGGATGGTCGGCAACGACTACCAGTTCGTGCTGACCCAGGCGGGCAAGCAGATGGCGGCCGACCGCTTCCAGATCTCCCAGTATGCCGGCGCATGTCCCGTCTCGCTCCGCGACTACACGGCGGCCACCAAGCGCCAGACGGCGCGCGTGCACATCGACCGCCGGTCGCTGCGCGCGGCGTTCTCCGACCTGGTGGTTCCGGACCGGCTGCTGGATCAACTGGGACCTGCGCTGATCTCGCAGAATTCGATCTTTCTATACGGGCCTTCCGGCAACGGCAAGACCTCGATCGCCGAACGCATGCTGCGCGTGTACGAGGACGCCGTCTTCATTCCCTACGCCGTCGAGGTGGACAACCAGATCATCAGCCTCTACGATCCGGTGGTCCACCACCGTGTGGAACTCGAAGATCCGGATGTAGACCCCCGCTGGGTGCTCTGCAAGCGCCCGTGCATCGTCGTCGGCGGCGAGCTGATCCCCTCGATGCTGGAACTGCGCCTCGACGAGAGCTCGGGCATCTATGCCGCCCCGCTCCAGATGAAGGCCAACAACGGCATCTTCATCATCGACGACTTCGGCCGCCAGCTGATGAGTCCGCGCGACCTGCTGAACCGCTGGATCGTGCCGCTGGACCGGCGTGTCGACTACCTCACGCTGCGTTACGGCGTGAAGTTCCAGATTCCGTTCGAGCTGATGGTCGTCTTCTCCACCAACCTGGACCCGTCCGACCTCGCCGACGAGGCCTTCCTGCGCCGCATCCAGAACAAGATCGAAATCGAGCCGGTCCAGCCGCAGGTCTTCGACATGATCTTCCAGCGTGTGGTGAGCACGCGCAACGTGCCTGCGGACTATGACAGCGCCGAATACCTGCGCAAGCTCTGCCTCTCGGATGGCCGCACGCAATTGCGCGCCTGCTACCCGCTGGACATTCTCAACATCATCACTTCGATCTGCCAGTACGAGAACCGCCCGGTGCAGATCACCAAGGCGGAACTCGAGCGCGCGGTGCACCTGTACTTCGCCCGCAGCTGAGCGTGGGGGCGGCTGCTCTTCGCCGCTCCCGCGCACGGGCATTCTCTCTGCGGCCGCTTCAGCCCGGCGGCGCGGTTGTGCGCCGGACCTGAGCCTGCCCCCCGCACTTGTCAGGTGCGCTCTGCTTCACCGGCGCCGGGCCTCCGGCGCACGGAAATGCCCGGTAGCCGTTTCACACAGCGCAGGAAAAGGCCGCGGGCCGGATGCCTTTCCTGGGCCGGTCCCGGGCTATTTCTTTGGCGTTGCTTTTCCCGGGGCCTTCGCGGCGGAGGCGGGCTTGCTCGCTGCCTGCGCAGGAGATGGAGCGGGAGGCTGCGGCGTCAGCTCGGCCAGCCATGCCTTGGCAAACTGCACTGTCACTTCTGTCGGCTCCTTGCCGTTGCGGTAGATGAGCTTCCAAAGGTTGTCTTTGTTCTCCAGTGCCGGGTCGACGAACACCTGGCGCCCGCTCCTGACCGTGGTCTGCGCGTTGAAATCCACCGTCGCGGCCGTCTCCACGAACTGCGCCAGCGTCCTCCGGAGGACGCCCTCCATGCACTTTTCGCCGTAAAGACTCTGCGCCCGCTCCTTGCGCAGCTTGTCGGCTTCCGCCTCGGTCTTCTCGGCGCCGTATGTCATCAGCTCGCACCGGTATGCCTGAAGGCGGAACCGCTGCTCGTCAGACGCGGCAAGCGTCAGGGCGCCTTCATAGCACTTGGCCAGCCTGGGATTCGAGGACGCCCCCGCTTTGGCCTGTTCGGTATCCCTCTTTAAGTCAGCGAGAGGCCTGGTGAAGATCGGCAAGGCCGAGTCGAGTACGGCCTGGGTGCTTTGCACCGCGACCTGTTGCTGCAATGCCACGAACTCCTCCATGAACTTCCGATTGGACGCTACCGCGGGGTTCTTCCGCATCTGCCCCATCATCTCCTCCATCCGCTTCTCCGGATTCGGCTTTGCGGGGGGCAGTTTGAGTCCGTGGTCCACCGCACCATACATCTGCGCGATGGTCTCGTCATGCTTCTTGCGCACCGCGTCCGACATCGCCAACTGTTTCACCAGCGGCAAGGCGGTCTTCAGCGCCGCCACGCGAGCTGCCGAGTCCATCTGCTTATAAACCCGGTTGGCCGGCAGCGCGATCAGGCGGGGGAACTCGGAAATCAAAGAACGGTTGTTGTCCGTCATCTGTTGCGCGAAATACATCATCCGCGTGAAAAGCGTCGCATCGTCTGTCCGGAACTCCGCCGGAAACGTCTGCGCGCAGGCGAGCGTGCAGGCCAGGCAGCCCAGTCCAAGCAGTCTCCCCGTAGTCATCTTCTGATCTCCCCTCCTCTGTGGATGTGGAGCATCCCGGCGGGAGCGTACCCGCTCCAAGCCAATTGGGCCCTCTGCCAATGAACCGAAAATGCGGGCAGAATTGGCTCACACGGGAAGCGTTTCACGGCGAGGCCGCTGCTCTGGTCCTCGCCCGGCCGGCCGGATCGGCGCAGGGGAGAAACAAATCGGCCGGCTGCCGCCTGGGCTGGCAGCCGGCCTGCTGGAAGAAGACGAGGCGGAGTGGGCCTCAGGCGAGGAGAGTGGATGAATCCGTCCCGGTCTCCTGGCTGGCTCCAGAATACCGCGAATCCCGCCAGGTTGCAACAAAACCGAGCAAAAATGTTTCAACCAATCCGGTTTCTACCTGTTTTCGGCCGCCGGCGGCACGGCGGACTGGCGCGCCGCTTCGCCGCTCCTGGCCTCGTCCAGCGACACACCGTAGGTTTCCAGCGTCGTTCCCGCGGCGCGTTCCAGCGCCAGGCGCGCCGAATGCCATGCGGCGCGGGCAGCCGCCTCGGCGGCTTGGGCCTGCGCCAGCTGCCGCTGTTGCTGCACCACTTCGAAGGGCGTCGACACTCCGGTGGCGAACTTCTTCTCCTCCGCCGCCAGCAGCGCCCGCGCCAGCTCCAGGTTCTTTGCGGCGGCCTCCCACCGCGTCCGCGCCTGCTCGGCTGCCGCCAGCGCGTTGGTCAGATCCACCTGCACTTGCAGCAGGAACTGCGCCAGCTGCAGTTGCGTCTGCCGCAGTTGCAGCTCGTCCACCGCCTGGTCCGCCGTGCCCTGGCGGTTCCGCAGCGGAGCCTGGAAAAACGCCCCGCCGTTGATCGCCGGGAAGTTCCTGCGGAAGCTCTGCCCGAGCGCGGTGCCGAAACCGCCCACGAAGTACGGGTCCGGCTGCTGCACCCGCGGCGGCTGCCCGGGCGTCACCTGTGTCACCGTCCTGCCCGTGCCGGCCAGGCCCTGCTGCGTCGTCGTACCGAAAGCGATCAGCCGCGGCAGAATCGCGCTCTTCGTGCCCAGCGCGCTCACCTCGGCCGATTCCACGCCCGCCTTTCTGACCAGTACGTCGGGCCTTCGTTGCATGGCCTTCTCCACCAGCGCAGCCAGATCCGGGAGCTTCTCCGCCGCAGGCGCGGAGAGCGAATCGAGCAGCACGATCCGCGCCGTCCTCAGGTCCGGGTCGGCCACGCCGTTGCGGCTGATCAGGTTTTTCAGCCGCAATTCGTTCTGCCCGTGCGTCGTTTCGGCGACGATCAGGTCGCGCCGCGCCGCCGCCTCCTGCGACTCCGCAGGGAGCACGTCCACGCCTGCCAGCGCGCCCAGCTCATACCGCCGCCGGCTCTCCTTCAGGAAGCGCTGCGCCGTCTCCAGCGCGCTGCGCCGCGCCTTCACCTCCTCGCCCGATGCCAGGAGCGAGTAGTAGGCGTTGAGCACCGCATCCACCGCCGCGATCACCTGGCTGCGGAACTGCTCTTCCGAAGTCCGCAGATTGATGCGCGAAACCGTGATCGTTCGCGCGTTCACCGCGCGCCCGAAGCCCTGCAGCAGGTTGTGCTGCACGCTCAGCGACAGAGTGGTGGCCCACGACGGGTTCAGCAGGTTCGACGGCGAGTTCTCCTCCAGCCAGTTGCCGCGCAGGCTGAGCGTGAAGTTGCCGCCGCTCAGAAGCCCCTGCTGCACGGAGTAGGACGTGTTCACCAGATCCTGCACCAGCACCGGCGTCAGGCTCTGCACGGCGTTGGGCTGCGGGATGCTGCGGTGGGCGTATGTCGTTGTGGACTGCACGATCGGATCGAGGTTTTGCGTCACCGGACCGAGCTGCGTGATCTGCGCGTTACCCGCGCCGCGGCTCACGCGCTCCGTGCCGCCGCCCGCCACGCCCGCGGCGCTCTGCGTCCCCAGGACGCCTTGCCCGCTGGCCACCGTGCCCGCTTGCGCCGCCGCGCTCGGCACGCCCGGCAATGCGCCGCCCGCCTCCGCGCGTGTCAGCCGTACGCGGGCCAGCACCGGCGAATACCGGGCAATTTCCAGATCAATGTTGTTTTCCAGCGCCAACGCGATCGCGTCTTGCACGGTCAGATACAGGTGTCCGGCGCGGATCAATCCTGCCAGCCGCGGCGAGTTCGCCAGCCGCGCCGGGGGCACGGTCTGCGCCTGATAGGGCCGCAGGAAGAGGCTGGTTTGCGGCTTCACCGGTTCAATGCCCGCTCTCACCTGCGCCGGCGCGGCGGGCAGGACCATAAGCCATGCCAGCCCCGCTGCCGCTGCCTGCCGGAGCCGCGTCATTGCCGCACCTCCGCCGGAGCCTTCGACTGGATGCCGATCATCTCCCCGCGCAACGCCTCCTCCACCGAGATCCGGTGCGCCTCCAGCGTGCGTCCCAACGCCTGGTCCAGCGCGATCTTCGCGTGGCTGTAGTTCGCCATCGCCTGCACCTCGGCGCTCTGGGCCGCAGCCAGGTCCCGCTGGTCCTGCACGATCTGGAACGCCGTCGTGGCGCCCAGTTCGTACTTCTTCTGGTCCGCCCGCAGCGTCGCCTCGGCCAGCTCGCGCGCCTTCACTGCCGCTTCATACCTCGCGCGCGCCTGCTCCAGCCCGATCACCGCGTTCTGCACGTCCACGCGGATCTGGTTCACGTTCTTCTGCAACAGCAGCTCGTTCTGCCGGATTTCGAGCAGGCTGGCCGCGTAATCGGACTGCGCCGCCCGGTTGCGGAGCGGAATGTTCAGCGAAAAGCCGGCCGAATAGTTCGGGAAATTGCGCCGCAGGATCTGCTTCCAGAGGTTGCCGTAGCCGCCCACGAAGATCTCCGGCACTCCCGCCACGGCGCCCAGCGTGGTCAGGTCGCCTGTGAGCGCGTTGTTGGTGAGCTGCGCGAACGCCTGCAACGACGGGCGCAGCGAGCTCTTGATGCCCGCCAGGTTCATCCGGTTGCTTTCCAGGTTCAACCGGCTCTGCTGGATCTCCGTGCGCTTCTCCAGCGCCTCCGACACGAGCTTCTCCAAGTCCGGGAGCGGCTCGTCGTCCGGCTTCACCATCGTGTCGAGCGGCACGATCCGCACCGCAGCCAGCTCCGGCGAAGCCACGCCGGTGCGGCTCAGCGCGTTTTTCAGGATCACCTCCTGCTGCATCAGGTTCGTCTGCGCCACCACGAGGTCCTGCCGCGCCGCATAGAGCTGCGATTCGGCGCGCGTCACCTCGATCTCCGCCAGCGTGCCCAGCTCCACCATGCGCTTGTTGTCGTTCAGCAGCTTCTGCGCCGTCTCCACGGCCTGTTGCCGCGCCCGCACCTCGTAGTGGAAGCTCACGAGGTCCCAGTAGAGATTCAGAGCCGCCGAAACTGTTTCGATCAGTTGCAGCCGGAACTGCAGGTCGCTCACTTTGAGGTTGTTCCGCTGCACCAGGATGTTGCGCATGTTCACGCTGCGGCCGAAGCCCTGCAACAGGTTCTGGGTGATTTGCAGATCCAGGCTCGCCTGTGTGAACGGGTTGAGGCTGAAAAACTGGCTGTTCACCTTCAGCCGCTGGCTTGAGTAGCCGAGCTGCGCGCTGGTGCCCGTGGCCCAGTTTTGCGAGTACTGCAACTGATAGACGCGCGCGTCCTGCACCAGCGACGTGGTGCCAGTGAGCACCGTGTTGCTCTGAGGCGTGGTCTGGTGGGAGAAGAACGCCACCGCCGTGACGTTCGGATCGAGAGACGGGATCGGCGGACCGAGCTGCGTCAGGATGCCGCCGCCGGAGCCGACGCCGGCGCCCGCTGCCGCTACGGCGCCCGCCGTCGCGCTCACGCCTTGCAGGCTGACGCTGCGCGGCCCCGCCGCCACGGGCGCGCCCACGCTGCGCAGCACGCCCCCGGCTTCGGCGCGCTTCAGCACTTCCCGCGCCAGCAGCGGCCCGTAGCGCTGAACCTCCACGTCGAGGTTGTTTTCAATCGCCAGGGCGATCACATCCTGCGCCGACAGATACAGGTTGCCGGCGCGGATCAGCGACTCGAGTCTCGGAGAATTCACCAGTTGAACGGGCGGCGCCGATCGTGTCTGATAGGGGCGCGTCAGCACGCCCCATCCGCCTTTGGGCGGCTCGATCCTCGCCGCTGTCTGCCCGCGCGCCGCCGGGGCAAGGCCATGAAGAAGAGCAACAACTGTTACGGCGGCCACCGCCGCCTTCGACGCAGACAATCCTTCCTGCATGCTGTTCCTTAATACGCGGACGAAGCTGAAGTGTTCCCTGTTTCGGATGCGCCCGGAAGCACTCCGGATGGAAGCGGTTCGGACCCGGACAGGGCGCCTTCCCCATTCTCGGCCAGACGGCAAGGGCGCCGCCGGACCCTCTCCGGCACGGCGTCACGAACGAAAGCGGGGCGCCGCAGGGGCGCCCCGCTTCCATCCAGGTCTTGTCTCCGCCTGGTCTTCAGAACGTGATCCGTCCCGACAGCTGCAGGCTCCGGTTGTCGCCGACCGTCGAGGTGATCCGGCCCACCGTGGGAGAGCCGATTGACGCGTTCGGGAAGCCGAAATAGGGCGTGTTGAAGAGGTTGAACGCCTCGAAGCGGAAATTGAATTTCAGTCTCTCGGTGATCGGGAAAGTCTTCACCACGCTCATGTCGACGTTCACGACGCCCGGCGAATACAGCACGCCGCGCGCCACGTTGCCGTAGTTGTTCGGCAGCGGCGCCACGAATGCCGCCGCGTCGAACCAGTACCACGGGTCGGGGTTGTCCAGCCGCCCGTCCCTGATCCGGTTCGGCCAGCTCGGCGCGCCATTGTTCACGCCGTTCTGGAGACCGACGTTGAAAGGCCGGCCCGTGGTCGCGGTGATGATGCCGCCCAGTTGCCAGCCCCCCAGGATCACGTCCGTCACCCGGTTCTCGATGTTCACCTGCCGCCCCTTGCCGAACGGCAGATCGTACAGGCCGTTGATCACGGCGCGGTGCTTCACGTCGAAGCCGGAGGCGCCGCGGTAGCACTTGATGCAGGTCACAGTCAGCGGGCCGCCCGTTTGCCCGCCGCCGCTGGCGACTGCGCCGCCGTAATCCAGGCTCTTGCCCCATGTGTAGGTGGCCAGCAGCTGGAAGCCCTGCGCGAAGCGGCGCTCCGCCTTTGTGATCAGCCCGTGGTAAGTGCTCATGTTCATCGGCTCGAAGATCACTACGCTGGGGATGTTGCGCAGCGCCTGGATCGGGCGCCGGTCTTCGACCGATCCCGCGCCCAGCCGCACCTCGTTGTGGTTGAAGCCGTAAAGGAGGTTGATGCCGCGGCTGCCGGCGTACCCGATCTCTGCCATCCATTCCCGTGTGATCTGCCGCTGGATGTTGAATGTCCAGGTCTGCGCATACTGCGTCTGGTTGTTGAATGAGTAGCCGCGCACCACCGGACGCCGCGTGTTGATCTCGGCAGTCGATTGAGGCTTCAGCGGTACAAGCGTCCCGAACGGTTGCTCGATCCGCGGCACGTTCGTGTAGTCCAGCAGGAAGTCGCTGAGGCTGAAACTCTCGCTGAACAGGTGCGGAGGGCCCTGAGTGAGCATGCTGGATGCGGAGTAGGGCTCGGGGAAGTAGCTCAGCCCGTATCCGGCCCGGATCACCGTCCTCTGGTCGCCAAACACGTCGTAAGCCAGTCCCACGCGCGGCCCGAAATTGTTCAGGTCCGTGTTGCGAAGAGTCCGGCTGTAGCCGCCCTCGTTGGCATAGGCAAACATCAGCTTCGGCAAGTCAAAGCTGGTCATCCGGTCGTATTTCTCCGTTTCCGGGTGGAAGATTTCGTAGCGCACGCCGAGATTGAGCGTCAGTCGCGAGTTCACTTTCCAGTCGTCCTGGAAGAACCACGCATTCTCCCAGGCTCGCAGACCGGGCACACCGAGCAGGAACCCCCGCTGCCCGCTCTGGATCAGTCCGAGCAGCATGGTCGCGAAACCCGTTCCGCCCGTGCGTCTGACCGGATCCATGGTAAAGCCCCGGCCGAATGTGAACCGCCCGCGGGTGTCGGCGTTGGTGAAAGGACTTACGTCCCTCCGCACCGTGTGGTATCCGAACTTCAACGTGTGACGGCTCACTGTCCAGTACACGTTGTAGTCCGTCTGGTAATTCACTTGCTTCGGGCGCGCGGGAAGGAAGCTCGGACCGCCGCTCAGACCCGTGAAGTCAGAAACGTTGATGGTCGGAATTCCAGTGGAATTGTCCGTCAAGTTGATGTTGCGGATGCCCAGAGAGTCCGCCGCCGGTATGCCGAAATCCGAGTGGACGGTCGAAGGATTCGTCCTCGCCCAGCCGGCGCGGAATTCGCCCACGATAGCCGGCGACCACACACGGCTCCAGTTGATTGCTCCGCCGTGCGTCCGCAACCTCGTGTACTGGATCCCGGCGACGAACGGGCCGAGCTTGAACTTCTGGGCCGCCTCCGGCGGCGTTGGCAGGCAGCAGTTGGCCTGCCCCTGGGGCGCGTCCAGATCGTACCACTGCTGCGCCAGCCGGAAGAAGACCGAATCTTTTTGGGACGCCTGCCAGTCCAGCCGCGCCGTGTATTGGTTGTCCTTGATCCTTCGCTCCGGCGCAGACTGATAATTGTTGAAGTTCCCGGCGAGGTTCGGCCGGGGATACACGCTCGCCACGTTGCGGGAAACCTGACCGATCAACGATCCGGGGATCGTATTGTTCGGGAATGGATCACGAATGAACCCGGAAGGATTGTTCGGGTTTGCGCGGGTGGTGAACGGGTTGTACACCTGGATCAGCGCCCCGGCAGGCGTCCGGAAGTCGCTGAAATCTCCGTTCCGCACGGCATCGGTGGGTACCGTGTTCAGGTAATTGAGACCGCGCACCTCGCGTTGCCCGGCATAATCCGCCCAGAAAAACAGCTTGTTGCGGATGATCGGCCCGCTGCCGGCGAGCCCCATCTGGTGGCGCCGGAACGGCAATTTCTTTGGCAGCGCCTGCGGCGACTGGAAGTAGTTGCGCGCGTCGAACACGATGTTGCGATGGAACCAGAATGCCGTCGCGTGCCAGTCGTTCGAGCCGGAACGCGTGGAGACGCTCACCACCCCGGCGCCGCGCCCGAACTCGGCGGAAAAGGCGCCCGTCAAAACCTTGAATTCCCGCACGGATTCCAGGGACGGCTGAACAATTACCGTATTGAAGGTGTACTCGTTGTTGTCGATGCCGTCCACCAGCCATCCGTTGGCGTTCGCGCGCTGCCCCAGAGGGTTGTAGTTGGACGCGGCGCGGGGGTTGAATGTCGACGCCCCCGAGAGGTTCTCGCCGGCCTGGCCCGGCGTCACCCCCGGGGCCAGATAGACAAGCTGCGCGAAATTCCGCCCGTTCAGCGGCAGCTCCTGGACCGCCCGTTGTTCGATCACCTGCCCCGTTTCCGCGCTCGTGCTTTGCACCAGCGGTGCGGCGGCGGTTACCTCCACAGTCTCCGTCACGTTGCCGACGGTAAGAACGAGATCCACTCGCGCCTGCGAGTTCACCGTCACCACTATGTCCCGCTGTTCGGCGCGCTTGAACCCCGGCTGCTCCACCGTCACGCGGTACGTCCCCGGAATCAGGAAGGGCACGATGTACGACCCCGTCTGGTCCGTTGTGCGCGTGAACGTAGTTCCTTGTCCTTCATTCACTACAGTGACGGCAGCACCAGCGACCACCGCACCCTGCTGGTCCGTGACCGTTCCGAAAATCGTCCCCGTGGTTACCTGCGCAGGCAGGCTCGCGCACACCAGCGCAAGAAGAATCAATGCGCCACCTGGCGCCCTGAAAGATGGGTCATTCTTCATGGATCTACCCCTTTCCCACAACTGCGGCCGTTGTTGCGGTTCCTCAATCCTGTAGCAACCGCCTGCCGGCTCTGTATGATAATCGAAGAAGTTCCTGAACGGAAGGCCGCGGTGGGTCTGTTCCCCTTCTGTCTCTCCATCCTTGTGGGGATCGTCTCCGATCCTTCCGGACGGCCCGTCGAAGCCGCCACCGTTCGACTGCGCTCGCCGCAGACGGATGTTGCCGTAGAGCGCACCGGCCCGGACGGCGTTTTCCGCATTGCCTCTGCGCCCTCCGGATCTTTTCTGCTTGAAGTCTCCAAGCCCGGCTTCGCCCCCTGTACGCGCGCAGTCCTCCTGCGTCCGGACCACGAGTCGCGGATCGAGGTCACCCTCACGCTTCGCCCGCGCCTCGACCAAATCACCGTCTCGGCCGAATCCGGCGAACTACTGGAACCGCACCGCACCCCGCAGCGAACCACGCTGCTGGACCGCCCGCTGCTGGAAGTCCAGGCCACACGCACGCTCGCGGAAGCCTTCGCCGGAGAGCCCGGCGCCGCCGAGCAGCGTACCGCGCCCGCCATGGGAGGCGTCTTCGTCCGCGGGCTCACCGGCAAGAACGTGAGCCTCTACCGTGACGGCATCCGCCTCGCCACATCCGCGCAGCGGGGCGGCGTGAGCACTTTCTTCAACCTGCTGGAACCGGAAACCATCGAAACCGTGGAGGTCCTCCGGGGCCCCAACAGCGCGCAATACGGCTCCGACTCGGCCGGCGGCGCCGTCCATGTGATCAGCCGCGGCGCTCCCCTCTCGCCTGCGCCCGCGATCTCGGCCTCCTCCGCGGCATTCTACGACTCGGCCACCCACGGCTTCGGATCACAGCTCCACCCGGCGTTCTCCGCGCGCCGCTTCTCCGTTGCCGCCTACCTCGCCGCGCGTCGCATCAACACGGCACGCACGGGGCAGGGAATCGACTCCCACAGCGCCATCACGCGCTTCCTCGGTCTCCCTTCCACCATCCTCTTCTCGCGCCTCCCGGACACTGCTTTCACGCAATACGGCGGCAGCCTCCATGCGCAGTTTGCGATCACGGAAAAGCTCCGCCTCGCCGCACATCACGACCGCGGCCAGCAGGACGGCGCCAAGCGCTACGACCAGTTGATCGGCGGCGACGGAAACCTGATCGCCGACTTGCGCAATCTCATGGCCGATTTCGGCTACATACGGTTGCATTCGCTATCCGCGCGCCCCTTTGACCGCGCCTCGCTCTCGCTGAGCTACAACGCCCAGCGAGAAGAGCGCGTCAGTCAGGGAGGAAACGGCGACCCCGCCGCATCCATCACGCATCAATATGAACGCATGTCGGTGTGGGGTGTGCAGCTTTCCGCCGAGCGACGCATGGGGACTCATTCACTTCACCTCGGGGGCGAGGGCCACCGCGAAACCAGCCGCGCGCCGGCTTTCACATGGAGCCCTGCCACCGGCGCCGTGACCCTCACGCGCCCGCGCATCCCTTCCGGCGCGCGATACCTGAACTACGGTGTCTTCGTGCAGGACGCCTGGGAGCCGGAGAGCCTCCCGCGGCTCCGTCTCACGGCAGCATTGCGTTTCGGAGGCGCCTCCTACCGCTCCCGCGCTTCGGCGGCGCCTGTCGCCGATGGAAGGCCGCTCTGGCCGGACGATTCTCTCTCAGCCAACGCGCTCTCGGGCCGCGCCGGCGCCACTGTCCGTGCCGCCGATCCACTCTGGGGCCACTTCAATTACGCCCGTGCCTTTCGCGCGCCCGCCATGACCGATCTCGGCACGCTCGGCCTTCAGGGAAACGGGAACTACGAGGCCTCCTATAGCGCCATCGCCGGCCTTGGCGGGTTCATCGGGTCCGATGCATCGGCGGCCGCCGTCTCTACCGGACGTCCTGTCGAACAGCTCCGCCCGGAATCCAGCGACAGCATCGACTATGGCTTGACGTTCCGCTCCTCGCGCCTCCGCGTCGGGCTCGATGCCTTCTGGTCGCGCCTCTCGAACACCATCGTCTCCCAGACGCTGATTCTGCCGCCCGGCGCCGTGGGATTTCCCTTGGGGGATCAGATCATTTCCGCGCAACTGCCGAGCGGCGCCGTCTATGTGCCTGCTGCGACCAACCCCGTGCTCGTCCGCGCCAACCTCGGCGGCGCGCGGCTGCGCGGCGTCGAGCAGTCGCTCGACTGGCGCATTTGCGACTCCTGGAACCTGCGCCAGACATGGACGTGGACTCACGCAGCCGACTCGCTCACAGGCGCGCCGCCCGATATCGAACCCGGCATCCCCGCCCCGCAGGGGAGGCTCTCCCTGCGTTACGCTCCGGCGCGGCTCCGCCTGTATGCGGAAGCCTATGTCGACGCAGCCGGCCGCCAGTCCCGCCTCTCCTCGCTCGCGCTCTCCGACCGCCGCATCGGCGCCGCCCGCTCCCGCTCCAACATCGCCAACTTCTTCACACGGGGCGCGCGTGTCCGCGGGCTCACTGACGGCGTCACGCTGCTCGCCACCGGCGAGACGCTCGCGCAGGTCCAACAGCGCGTTCTCGGCGGCGAAAGCTCCGCCCCGATGTTCACCGCCATCGCCGGTTACGCCGTGTTCGGCTTCCGCCTCGGCGCCCCGCTCGATTCCCGCACAGACCTGCTGATCGACCTCTACAATCTCGGCGACCGCAACTACCGCGGCGTCGGCTGGGGCATCGACGCCCTCGGACGCGGCTTCTCCCTCAAGCTCCGGCGCCGGCTCTGACCGCCGTGCCCACCCGGCCTACAGATCCGATCCGGGCAGCCGCTTTGCCCCGAATTTCCAATGCACTCCTGTCATGAACATGTGCCGCGTTCTGCCGACGTCTGCCCGCCGCGGCTCCAGGAAATAGCCGAAATCAACGGCCACGCGGGCGCCGTTCCCCAGGCGCAGACCCGCGGCATATCGGGTGGACCGCCACCCCTTGGCGTCGAGAAAATTCTCCACGCTCCCGTAGGGCGCCACCCTTCTCTTCCCGCTCACGCGGAAACGGAAGCGGTAGCGGCTGTAGTCTCTGCCCTGAGCCAAGTCGAACCACTCGGCCAGAGCGCGTACATCGGCCTCCGTCTGCTTCGCGTTCCACAACGACCCCTCTCCGCCGCCGAACCAGCGGTGGCCCCCAATGAAATCCCTCTCCGTACTTTCCTGGCGGGCGTAGTAATAGCCGCCGATCAAGGCGAGTCTTCCGGTCAGGCTGTACTCGAAGATCGGTCCCATCCGGCCTTGATAGAATCCCAGAATTCCCGGCTGGGTCCGCACGCGGGCATGCAGAACGACATCCAGCCGCGGACTCAGCCGGATGCTTCCGTCAAACGCATGCTGCGTCTCCGTTTGTGCGAGCGCAGCCACCGCTCCCAGCAACGCCAGCGCCGGCGCCAGTGCTTTCCTTCTCATCCGGGTCAGCCGCCTTCCCTCGCCTCCTTTTTGTTCCAGAGACAAATCGGGCAGCCGCTGTGCGGCTGCCCGTCAGCCAGTGGACCTGGCGGAATCTACGCTCCGCCCGGGAAACTGCAAACCTGCTTATTTGTCACTCAGCGCCGCCACGCCCGGCAGCACCAGACCGGAGAGGTACTCCAGCGAGGCGCCGCCGCCGGTCGAAATATGGCTGATCTTGTCCGCCACGCCCGCCGACTTCACCGCCTTCTCGCTGTCGCCGCCGCCGACGACCGAAAGCGCGCCGCTCTCGGCGACGGCTTTCGCCACTGCCACTGTGCCCGCATCGAACGGCTTCTTCTCGAACACGCCCATCGGACCGTTCCAGATGATCGTCTTCGCGCTGCGGATTACCGCCGCGTAAGCCTCGCGCGTCTTCGGTCCGATGTCCACACCCATCTTGCCCTCGGGAATCTCCTCCAGGCTTTCCGACGGGGCGTTCTCCTCCAGCACCTCGGCCACCACATGATCGCAGGGCAGCAGGATGCGGTCGCCGGACTTCTCCAGGAGCCCCTTGGCCAGTTCCAGCTTGTCGTCCTCCACCAGGCTCTTGCCCACGGGCTTGCCCTGCGACTTCAGGAACGTGTACGCCATCGCGCCGCCGATCAGCAGGCGGTCGGCAAATTTCAGCAGGTTTTCGATCACCTCAATCTTGTCTGAAACTTTCGCTCCGCCCAAAATTCCAATGCAGGGCCGCTCAGGATTCGCGGTGCATTTCTCCAGATATTCCAGCTCCTTTTCCATCAAAAGGCCGGCAGCGGCGGGCTTCAGAAACTCGATGATGCCCACCGTGGAGGCATGCGCGCGGTGCGCCGTTCCGAAGGCGTCGTTCACGTACACATCGCCGAGCCGGGCCAGCTTCTTCGAAAACTCGGGGTCGTTCTTTTCTTCTTCCGCGTGGAATCGCAGGTTCTCCAGCAGCAGCACCTCGCCGGGCGCCGGGAGCATCTTTTCCACTTCCTCGCCAATGCAATCCGGCGCCATGGCTGCCGGCTTGCCCAGCAGATCGCTCAGCCGCTGTGCCACCGGCTTCAGGCTCATCTCCGGGTTGGGCTTGCCCTTGGGCCGTCCGAGATGCGACGCCAGCACCAGAGCAGCGCCTTTTTCCAGCGCGTATTGAATGGTCGGCAGCGCCGCCCGGATCCGTTTGTCCGACGTGATTTCCTGCCCTCCGGGAGCGAGCGGCACATTGAAATCCACGCGCATGAAAATGCGCTTGCCCTGAAGATCAAGATCGCGGATGGAGAGTTTCGGCATGGAATGAGGACCTCATCCAGATGGTAGCATCCGGAATCGGCGTCCCGCGCCTCACTTCTCCGCCGGCGCGCCCTTTAGTTCCACCGCCAGCCCCGCCGCGCGATAGGCCTCCAGCAAGGCGCCGGCCGCGGGTCCGAACCGCGCAGGGTGCACCTCGGTGTTGCCACCCCGCTCCACGCGCCGCTTGTACTCCTCGTAAAGGCGCGCGCACTTGAAGACGCCACCGATCGGCGCCGCCCGCACATGGTCCTGCGGAGTGAACACCTGCAAGCGCGCCGCCATGGTCAACCCCGCCAGATGCTGCGCCGCCTCCATCAGGATGTCCGCCGCCACATCGTCGCCTTCTTCAGCCGCCTCTTCCACCACGCGGGAAAGCTCCGCAATCCGCGGGCGCGGATACTCGGGCGTGTAAAAGCGGTGCAGCAGGTCGTTGGCATCGCGCGCGCCCGTGGCCTCCAGCAGCCTCTGCCGCAACGACGTCGGCGGACCCCACCCTTCTTCCATCCGCAGCGCTGCCCGCAGGGCCTGCCGGGTCAGATCGAATCCGCCCCCCTCATCGCCGAAGATGAAACCCCAGCCGCCGGCGCGCGCGAACTTCCCTTCCGCGTTCCGCGCAAACGCAATGGATCCCGTTCCCGCAATCGTGATGATCCCCGGCTGCCCGGCGTGCGCGCCGGTGAGCGCGATCCACGCGTCATGGGTCACAATCCGCTTCTTGAGCCGGAACATCTCGGCGATCAGCGCGTCCTTGTCCGCCGGACCGCCGGAGAAGCCGAAGCAGCCCGCTTCGAATTCCAGCTCCTCCACTGCCAGCCCCGCCTCTTCCGCCGCCTGCTTCACACAGCCGCCGATCGCCGCGCGGAACTTCTCCCGCGCCTGATCGCCTGACACATGGTTGCACGGTCCGCCCCGCCCTTGCCCCAACACCTGTCCCGTCTCGTCCCCGATCAGCGCCGCCGTCGATGACTGCCCGCCATCCACGCCAAGAAAGAATTTCGGCATCTCTCTATTCCAACTGAAACAGATGATAAGCGTCCACCGCTGCTGTCTCGCGAATCCCCCACGCCCGCCGGTTCCTCGAAAGATCCTCCCACTGAGGATCGGACTCCCGCACCAGCAGATACGTCACTCCGCCCCGCCGCACCTCCTGCATGGCCAGCCTCCTCAATGTCAGCGGTACGGGGAAGCCCTGCCTGAGCGGTTCGCCTGCCAGCTCGCGCCATGTTCCATCCCGCGCCTTGCCTTCCAGCCGCATCCTCACGCCATGCTGGTCTTCGCTCATAAGCAGCCGTAACTCGTCGACATCGAAGGCGCCGCCGAAATCCGCCTCCACGAACATTCCTGCCCGGATCCGTTCCCAGCTCCGCCAGCGCGTGACGGGCAGCCCGTCGAAGGCGAGCTTCACGCCCCAGGGGTTCGGCCACGCCCGGATCCTCCACTCCGGCGCGGGCGGAATCTCGTTGCCGCCCGCAAACACCCGCATCTCGAAGATGCTCCACAGGTCCTTTTCGCGCTCATCGCCGCGCTGCGGCGTGTTCGTCTGCACCACGCGCACGCCGGACAGGCGCTGCCGCGGCATGCGGAACACGGCCTCCGTCACCGGGCGCATGTCGCTGTACATCGCTGCCTGGATCAGGTCCAGCAGCCGTTCTCCTCGCCCGCTCTGGAATCCCACGGCGATCTCGCGCGTCGTGTAGCTCTCCGGCATTGAGGAGAATGCCAGCACCAGCTCCCCCGGCGGCGTCATCGCCTCCACCAGCCGTGCCGCTCTGTGACCCTCCGACTGCCGCGCCAGCCATTCCTGCTCGTCTTCAATCCGCAGCGCCGCACGCCACGGAATCTTCATCAACCGCCACCCGGGCGCCTCCATGTACTTCGACGGCATGTCCGGGAACCCCGCCACCGCGTGCGCCACAGCCACTAACGGCAATACCGGCGCCGGCAGTCCCAGCGCCATGGCGTAACTTACAAACGGCGCCGCCGGCATCAGGAAGCGCGCTCCCACGTTGGCGAAATAGGTCGTGCCGAACAGCGCCGCCGCTGCCATCATGCGCCGCCCCGCCGCGCTTCGCAGCGCAAGCAACCCGAGCGGCGCCAGCAGGAACAGCGGCCCCCAGAACCCCGCCAGCAGGCGTCCCTTGACGGTCAGTTCCAGCGGCAGTTGCGCGTATGACTCGATCTCCGGATAGCGCCGCATCAGTTCTGCATACTCCTGCTCGAAGCTCGCATGCACGAACTCGTTGGGCCAGATGCGGTTCAACAACGGCGCAGCCGGGTTGCCGTAATAGATCCAGTTGCGCAGGGGCCACGGAGCAGCCGTCAGCGCAGCCACAACGCACAGCAGCGCCGCCCCGCGCCACTGCCTTCTCCACGCGTGCCTCACCAGCGGATACAGCACCGCCACAAAGGCGGTGTACTTCAGCGCGTACGCAAAGCCGCACATCATTCCGGTGAGCCACGGCGGCGCCTCGCGTTCGGCCAGGTACACCACCGCAAACGCCACGCACGCCACAGCCGCGTCCGTGTAGGCACTTGTGCCGTCGATCAGCGCCACCGGCGCGCACAGAAAGAACAGCCCCGCCGCGGCGCCCGCGACCGGTTTCCCGATCCGCTGCCCGAAGCGCAGCATCAGCAGCGGCAACGCAAGGTAGAAAGCGCAGTGCACCACCGCCGCCGCCGAATGCCGCCCGAAGGCGAACGCCCAGAGGAACAGCATCTCCAGCCCCTGTGAGAGCGCCGCGTACATATTCGTGTCGATCCGCGCAAAGCCGTGCTCGCGGTAGTAACGCGACACGATGCCCAGGTGGTATCCGCTGCCGTCGGGGCTGATCTCGGGCGCCATGGCCGCCACCAGCGCCACGCCGGCATAGATCGCAAACACCGTGCCAAAAAGCCACTGCCACAGGCGCGGCAGCGGGGCGAGCCCCTCGCCTTCCTCTTTCCGGAACGCCCCGTCTTTCCACGCCGCGATCAAAATCAAAGCGCCCGCCGCCAGCAGCACGCCGTCATACACGATCCCCGCGGCGCACATTCCTGTGATCAGCAGGCTCAGCAACGGCGCGCCGCACATGAACGCCAGCACATGCCGCTCCTCCACCGCCAGCCCCATCCGCGCCCGCTTCAGCGCCATCCGCCCCAGCGCCCACGCACACAGCACTGTGAACCCCGCGCCGAACAACACTGACAGCGCCTTGGGCATCGCTCTCTCTCCTACAGCGTGAACCCCGCGCTGCCCAGGATATAGCCGCGCCGCTCGTTCCCCTGCATCCACTCGGCGTCCGCTTCCAGCTCCGCCAGGATCTCCTTTCCCGGCGCGAGCCATTCTTCCGGCACCGGCTGTCTCCAGTCGATGTAGCCGGCGCGGCTGGCGTCTATCGCGCCCAGCGGCTTGCCGCCGATTCGCACATCAATCCTTCTGCCCCCGGCGCGCAGGAACTCCTCCGGCACCGTCAGCACCACGCGGAATTGCACGCCCTGCGTCTCCTCCACCACGAACCGCAATACGGCGCGCCGCGCCGCCCAGCGCCAGTCGTCATGGATCTCTTCGCCGATTCCCTCCACGATCCGCGCGTCTGCCGCCCTCTCCCGCAGGAATGCGTAATGCGCGGGATGGTCGTCCAGGGCGCCTCTCCGCGCGGGCGGCGGCCCCGGCGCCGGCAGCCGCGCACACCCTGCCTGAAGAAGAACCAGCAGGCTCATCCACCGCGCCAGCTTCACGGCAGTGTCTTGTCCGGCGCCCGGCAGATCCGCTCGACCGGACACCGCCCGCACTCCGGCTTCCGCGCCTTGCAGATGTCGCGGCCGAAATGGATCACCTGGTGCGAGAACAGGATCCACCTCTCCTGCGGCAAGAGCCGCATCAGATCCTGTTCAATCTTCTCCGGCGTCTTCTCCCGCGTCAGCTCCAGCCGCTGCGCAATCCGCGCCACGTGCGTGTCCACCACCACTCCGGAAGCGATCCCGTACGCTGTGCCCAGCACCACGTTCGCGGTCTTGCGCGCCGCCCCCGGCACCGTCAGCAGCTTTTCCATCTCCCGAGGCACTTGTCCGCCAAATTCGGCCACGATTTTTTTCGCCGCTCCGACAATATTCTTCGCCTTATTGTTGAAAAAACCCGTCGAACGGACGATCTCGGCCACGTCCGCCACCTGCGCCTTCGCCACCGCCTCCGGGGTCGGAAAGCGCGCGAACAGCTCCGGGGTCACCATGTTGACGCGCTCGTCGGTGCACTGGGCGGAGAGAATCGTGGCCACCAGCAGCTCCCACGCGTTGCGGTGGTGCAGCGCGCAGGTTGCGTCCGGATACAGCCGGTCCAGCGCCTCGAGAACCGCCTTCACCCGCTCGCCGGACGGCGCAGCGCCACGCGCTGCTGCGCCGGCCTTTCTGCTGCCTGCCGGAGCGGCTTTTTTCGGCTTCTTTTTCGCCGCTTTGCGCGGCGCGGCTGATTTCGCCATACCGTCCTCGCTGCCGAACTAACATGGTAACATTGCGTCTCCGGATCTCCGCCGCCGCTCTGGCCATTGCCGCGTTCCTGCCCTTGCTCTGGCTCCCCGCGCCGCCCCTGCCGGACACGCCCCCCGCGTACGAGTGGCTCAGCCGCCCCGGCGCCGCCTTGCTCCTGTGGCTCCTCCATTCCACCGCGCCGCCCGCCTGGGCTGCCCCCGCGCTCGCCCTCGTGCTGCACGCCGCCGCCAGCGTTCTGCTGGCAGTCCTGCTGCCGGCCCTCTTCCTGAAGCGCGCGACGATCCTCGCCGTGCTCATTTACGCCGTCCACCCTCTGCATGCGGACTCCCTCGCCGTGCCGGATCTCGCGTCCACCCTGCCCGGCGCGGTGCTCGCCCTCTCCTCCGCGCTCGCGTTTCTCCGCGGCCTGTCGCGCACCGGCACGGCACTCGCACTCATCGCATTGCTCTTTGAGCCGGCCGCCGCGGCCATCCCGCCCGTGCTCTTCCTCCTGGCAGGCCGCGCCGCCGGGGGCAGACGGCTTATTTGGCTCGGCGCTGCCGGCGCCGCGGCATGGCTGGCTGCCCTGCGCCCCGTCTGGCAGCAGGCCGCTGAGCAATGGCCGCAGCTCGGCATTTTCGCGCTACGCACTATCTTCCTGACTCTCTTCCCGCTCGGCCTCACGCCTGCGCCCGACTTGCGCGGCTCGCCCCTGGAATCGGGTCTCGCCGCACTGGCTGTCGCTGCCGCCGCATGGGTGGCCTGGACCGCAGGGCGCCGCCACGTTCCCGGTGCGTGGCTCCTCTCCGGCGTCATGCTGCTTGCTTCGGTCTGGTTCCTTCCCGTGGGAGACGCCGGCCGCTGCCTCGCCCTTCCGCTCGCCGCACTGTGCGCCTTTCTGGCGCTGATGCTCGAGCACGCCGACTCGCGCCTCTCCGCCGTTTATGTCGCAGCGCTTGTGCTGCTCTCCTTCAACTACGCGCGGCTCTGGCTCGACCCGGTGGCCCTTCACATGGAGGCTGTGCGTCTCGCCCCTCGCCTGCCTGCTCCGGCGCTCGCCCTCGCTCGGTACCTGCCGGCCGCGCAGGCGCTCGAGCTGATCGCAGAAGCGCGCCGTCATGCCCCTTCCGATCCACGCCTGCCCGCAGCCGCCGGCGACGCGCTGTTGCGCGCGCGGCGCCCGCACGAAGCGCTGTCGGAGTTCGAACTCGCCCTCGATCTCGATCCCCGCTTTCACCCGGCCTGGACAGGCCGCGCCGCCGCCTGGGCCGCGCTCGGCCAGCCTGATGAAGCGCGCGCCAGTCTTGCAAGCGCCATTGCTCTCGAGCCCTGCTCGCTGAACACACGCGTGGCGCTCGCGCGCCTCGGCGGAACTCTGCCTCCCGACGCCGGCTGCCCGTGGACGCCCGCCCAGCGCCTCGCCCTCGCCGGCGCTATTTCGCGTCGATGATCTCCACCCGCGCCCGCACGTATTGCCAGTCGGGCAGCTCGTACACCTTCAACGGCGTCACCAGCGGCGCCTCCATGTCTTTCACTCCGTGCGCGGGAATCGTGCCCGGCGCCGCATCCACCACCGCGATCACCGCCTCGCCCGGCGCCGCGTTCGCTGTCTCCAGCGAGATCCGCAACCGGAAGCGGGACAGCTCCGCCGGTGCGTGGTTCACCACCACGAACCGCACCATCAGCTTCTTGTCCGGCCCCTCGAGCAGGCGGATGCCCGTCACCTCCACGAATTTCGCGAACGGGTGCGCCGCGCCCTGCGCCTGCGGACGCTCAAACGGCGCTCCCTGCTTCACCGCCTCCGGCGCGCTGCGGTCTTTCGAAAGATAGCGGTACAGAAGGAACAATCCTCCTCCCAGCACCACCAGCGTCAGCACCGCCGCCAGCCAAGGCGGCATGGCCCGGCGCTGCGGCGCAGCGCCGATCACATACGTCGCCTGCTCTTGTCCCGCCGGCGGCACGGGCGCGGCGGACGTCGCGCCCCAAGGCGCCGCTGCGGGCGGCGGCGGAGGCGCTGCCGCGGGTGGCGCCCACGCGGCGGGCGCCTGCGGAGGTGGCACAGGCGCAGGGGGTGGCGCGCTTGCTGCCGGAGGCGCCGCCCCGGCTCTGTGCCGCTCCGCGCACCGCGGGCATTCCTGTTCAGAAGGTGGAACCTCCGCCCCGCATACCGGACAGATCCAGGTGAACATCTCGTGGCTCTCCCATTTTCGGACGCGCGCGCCGCGCCCTTTGTTGCTTTATCCGATGCGGTATCTTGCCACTGCCGCTTCGTCCAGCTCGATCCCGAACCCCGGCGCCGTCCTCGGTTCGATCCAGCCATCCACCGGCCTCATCGGTTCCTTCAGCAGCGCATCGAACATCTTCACGCCCGACGCCGCCGGGAAATACTCGATGAAAATCGCGTTGGGCAGCGATGCGCACAGCTGCGTGTGTACGTCCCAGTGATAGTGCGGCGCCACCGGAATGTCGAACGCTGCCGCCATGTGCGCGATCTTCAGCCACTCGCTTACCCCGCCGCACACCGTCGCATCCGGTTGCAGGATCGACGCCGCCTTGCGCTCCACCAGTTCCGCAAACGCCCACCGCGTCGCCTCCAGCTCGCCCGTCGCCACCGGCGTGCGGATCGACTCCGCGATCCGCGCCATCGCCGACACGTTGTCCGCCCGCACCGGCTCCTCGATCCAGTAGGGGCGGAACTCCTCCAGCCTCGCCATCGCCGCAATCGCCTCCGGCGCGCTCTTCCAGCCCCCGTTGGCGTCCAGCAGAATGTCGAACTCCTCCCCCAGCGACTTCCGCACCGCGCCCACGCGCCGAGCGTCCTCCGCCGCGCTCAGCGCCCCCACCTTCAGCTTCACCGCCGTGAAGCCTTGTTCCGCTACCGCCTCCACCTCCCGGACCAGCTCCTCGATCGTCTGCCCGGCGCGGTAATACCCGCCCGTTGCGTAGCAGCGCATCCGCCGCCGGTGCACCCCCAGCAGCTCCATCACCGGCAGCCCGGCCGCTTTCCCGCGCAGGTCCCACAGCGCGATGTCAATGGCGCTCATCGCCCGCAGCGCCGCCCCGCGCCGCCCCGCCTGGATCGACTGCCGGTACATTTCCGCCCACAAATGTTCCGTTTCCAGCGCGTTGGCGCCGGCCAGCACCGGCCGGTAGATCTCGTCGATCAACGCCAGCATGGCGCGCGAGCCGTCGTAGCCGAGCGCAAACCCGAGCCCCTCCGGCCCCTCCTCCGTGCGGATCTTCACAATCAGGTGATCGCGGTGCGTGATCCTCCTCACCGCGTCCGACACCGGAGCCGGCAGCGGAATCGACACCGCCAGCGCCTCGACTTCCCGGATCTTCATCTCGCTACGATGATGGCATGGAAGTGCTCGCCGGTGACATCGCCTCCTCTGCGGCGCTGCTTGCCGGTGCGTGGAATCCGCCCACCCGTGCTCATCTCGAGCTCGCCCGCGCCGCGCTGGGCTGGGCGCGCCGCGCCGTCTTCGTCCTGCCCCGCGCCTTCCCCCACAAGCCGTTGGAAGGCGCGCCGTTCGGCCTGCGCGTGCAGTGGATTCGCTCCCTCGCCTCGCTCGATCCGCGCTTCGCCGCCGCCGTCAGCGAAGGCGGGCTGTTTCTCGAAATGGCGCGCGAGGCGAGCGCCCTCGGCGCCACGCGGGTCTTCCACGTCTGCGGCAGCGACGCCGCCGCCCGCATCGTCGGCTGGGACTACGGCCCCCTCGAGCCGATCGAGAAGCAACTGGAGGAATACGAACTGCTGGTTGCTCCACGCCCGCTGCCCTTCCAGCCGCCTGGCCATCTTCGCGCGCGCATTCACACGCTGATCGTGCCCGCTTCCCTGGATGGCGTCTCCTCGACTGAAGTCCGGCGCCGCATGCGCAGCGGCGAGCCGTGGACGCATCTCGTCCCGGGAATCGTTGCGGACTCGGTGGCCGCGGCGTTCCGTTGAGGCCACCGCCGCCCGGGCGTTATAGACTGTGCCCATGCAGCGCCGCACTTTTCTCTGTTCCGCTGGCACCTTTTTCCAGCCGCCGGACCGCGTTCGCGCGGGCGTCATCGGCACAGGCGGCCGAGGATGCCTTCTCGCTGCCGAGTTCAAGGAGATCGGCGCGGAAATCGCCGCCGTTTGCGATGTCTACCAGCCCAACCTCGACGCCGGCCTCCAGGCGGCCAGCACCGGCGCCCGCCCCTACAAGGACTACCGCCGCCTCCTCGAAGACCCATCGCTCCACGCCGTGATCATCGCCACTCCCGACCACTGGCACGCCCGCATGGTCATCGACGCCGTGGAAGCAGGCAAGGACGTCTACGTCGAAAAGCCCCTGACCCATACCATCGAGGAAGCCCTTCAGGTCGTCGAGGCCGTCCGGCGCACGCGCCGAATCGTCCAGGTGGGCACGCAGCGCCGCAGCGCCGCGCTGTTCCTGGAAGCCAAACGCGCCGTCGACTCCGGCCGCCTCGGCGACGTCCGCCTCGTCAACTCCTGGTGGCTGAATCACCAGTCTTCTCTCACGCGCCGCACGCTCGAGGGCGAACTCGACTGGCAGCAGTGGCTCGGCCCGGCGCCGCACCGCCCGCTCGATCCGATGCGGTTCTTCAACTGGTATTACTACTTCGACTACTCCGGCGGCCTGCTCATCGGCCAGGCGGCCCACATGGTCGACGTTTTCCACTGGTTCCTGAACTCCGCCGCTCCGCTCGCCGTCACCTGCTCCGGCGGGCGCGTGAATCTCGAAGGCGCCGAAGTCACCGACACCGCCTCCATCCTCATCGAGTACCCCGAAAACTACTTCGCCGTCTTCACGCTGGGCTACAAGGCCATGCGCTACCACCCGCGCCAGGACCAGCTGGCCCAGTTTCACGGCCACCGCGCCCGGCTCGACCTCGGCCGCGAGTTCTTCCGCATCTACCCGGAAACCAAAGGCCCCGAATTGACGCCTGAACGGGAGGAGGACCGGCCGGGGGCGTTCGCGGCCGCCACGCGCGATCATATCCGCAACTTCCTCGATTGCGTCCGCACCCGCCGCGAACCCAACGCGCCCGTCGAGGCCGGCCTCTCCGCCGTCATCGTCCTGTCGATGGCGCTCGATTCGCTCCGCAGCGGCCGCCGCCTGAAGTGGAACGCCGCGGCGCGCCGTGTGGAAACATAAACTTGAGGTTCTGATTTCTCCATCATGAGCACCGAAAACATCCCCTCACGCCGCCTGTTCCTCGCCGCCGCCGGTTCGCTGGCCGCGGCGCGCTCCGCACAGGCGAAGAAGATCAAGCCGACCGTCACAGCCCGCACCGCCGCCCGCACGCTCGGCGCCAACGACCGGATCCGGGTTGGAATGATCGGCGTCGGCATCATGGGCACGGGCCACCTGCGCGCCTTCGTCCGCCAGCAGGAGCAGGACAAGGACATCGAGGTCGCCGCCGTCTGCGACGTCTACCAGCGCCACCGCGAACGCGCCAAGGCCATCTCCAGACTCGAGGACAAGGACATTTATGTCGACTACCGCGAACTCCTCGCCCGTCCCGACATAGACTGCGTCCTCATCGCCACCCCCGATCACTGGCATGCCCAGATGGCCATCGACGCCTTCGCCGCCGGCAAGGACGTCTACCTGCAAAAGCCCAGCACGCTCACTGTCGACGAGAGCGAACAGGTGATGCAGGCTGCCGCCCGCTACAACCGCGTCCTCCAGGTCGGCAGCCAGTTCCTCTCCGACGCCCGCTGGCACAAGGTGAAGGAGCTCATCGCCGAGGGCGCCATCGGGGAGGTGCTCTGGGGCCAGACCACCTACAGCCGCAACTCTGTCGCCGGCGAATGGAACTACTATGTCGACGAAGAGGCGTCGCCGGAGACTATCGACTGGAAACGCTGGCTCGGACCGGCGCCGAAGCGCCCCTTCAGCGCCGAGCGCTTCTTCCGCTGGCGCAAGTATTGGGACTACTCCAACGGCATCGCCAGCGACCTTTACTATCACCGCGTTGGCCCCATGCTCTTCGCCATGGGCCCGGCCTGGCCTACCCGCGTCGCCGGCGCAGGCGGCATCTATGTCCAGAAAGACCGCGAGGTGCCGGACACCCTCGCCATGCTCATCGAATACACCAACTTCATGATCGTGGTCGCCGGCTCCATGGCCAACAGCGCTCCCAACCGCTATCTCCCGCAGGCCATCTACGGCCACTCCGGCACGATTGTCGTGGAGAACGACCGCGTCGTGGTCACCCCCGAAATGTTCGTCGCCAAGGCGCTCAGCCGTTCCACGGAGACCCGCACCTTCGAGTTCAAGAACGCCCAGCGCGAGATGAACCGCCGCCACACGGACAACTTCTTCGAGTGCATGCGCACCCGCAAGACGCCCGTCCTCGGCCCGGAACTCGCGCACCAGATCATGCTCTCCGTCATGCTCGGCTGCGAGAGCTACCGCCAGGGAGAACTCAAGCTCTACGACCCCGCCGCCCGCAAGCGCGCGCGCCGCGCCTCCGCCCGCCCCTCCTATGAAGGCGACGGCAAAAACCACCCGCTCGGCCCGAGGAAGGAACCTTCGGTCTGATCCGTTCCGCTGACCGGCCCGGAGCCGCGCCGCCACTGCGGCTCCGGGCCGGTTTCACTTCTCCGCGAGTTCCCGCAGCCGCAGCGCGTTTATCACCGCGCATCCTTCCGCATCGTTGTTGAAATACGCGTACACATCCATCCCTTCTTCCAGCCACCCCCGGATCCGCTGCGCCCACTCGCGCAGCTCCTCATCGGAGTAGCTCGAAGCGAACAGCGCTCCGGGACCGTGGAATCTCAGGTACACGAATGGCCCGGCGCTTTCGAGCGGCGCCCGCGGATAGCGCGAGCTGTCCGCAATGACCATAGCCGCTCCATGCCGCCGCAGCAGTTCCGCCGCGCCTCCCTCGAACCAGCTCGCATGGCGAAACTCGAACGCCAGACGCGGCTTGTCGCCGAAGGCGCGCCTGTGCCCGTCGAGGAACGCCTCCAGCAGGTCCGTCCGGCGCCGCAGCGACGGCGGCAATTGCACGAGCACCGGCCCCAACTTTTCCGCCAGCGCCATGGCATTGGAAACAAAAGCTTGCCATTTTGTTTCCACTCCTTCCAGACGCCCCTCGTGCGTCACTCCGCGGTGCGCCTTGACTGCAAAGACGAATCCCTCCGGCGCAGCCTCCGCCCATTTCCGGAACGTCTCCGCCCCCGGCGCGCGATAGAAGCTTGAATTGATCTCCGCCGTCGCAAACACCCGCGCGTAGTGTCCGAAGAATTCCGCGGGCTTCGCCTCCGGCGGGTACAGCACGCCGCGCCAGTGCGCGTAGGACCAGCCGCTTGTGCCCGCGCGCAGCACGCCCCGCTTGCGCCTTGCCATCGCTGTCTTCCCCGCACATCCTCGCGCGTTTTGCTTCCCGCCGCCACCGGGGCTTACAATGCGGGGCGGGAGTTCCCTCATGCCGCCCCGCCGCTCGCGGCTCTCGCAAGCCTGGCTCGCGCTGACCCTCGCGTTCACCCTGCACGTTGCGGAAGGCGCCCTCCGCGACTATCTCGCCTTCTACAACCCGCTCGCCATGTCGCTGCGCGACATGCTGCTGTGGACGTGGATGCCCACGTTCACCTTCGCCGCCTGGCTCGGCGGATGGATCGCGGTCCTCGCCGCGCTCTACGGGCTGGTCTGGTTTGCCGCCGCTCCCGCCCGTTGGGTCGTCTGGTTCGCCATCGCCTACGCGGAGATCGGGTTCCTCTACGCCGTCGCCAAGCTCGCCTTTGCGTTCTATCTCCAGAAGGCGATCCCCGGCGCCTACACTGCGCCCCTGCTCGTTATCGCCTCCTCGTGGCTCACTCTGGAAGCGGTGTTCGCCCTTCGCCGCCCCCGCCAGCCCGCAGCGTGATCAGCGTCGCTCCCCAGCCGCCCGCCTCCGCCGGCGCGTCGCCGAACCACTCCACGAACGGGCACCTCGCCAGCACCCGGCGGACCATCTCTCTCTGCACTCCGATGCCGCGCCCGTGGATCACCCGCAGATGCCTCCAGCCCCGCGCCCTCGCCTCCTCCAGCCACGCCTCCAGCGCTTTCTTTGCGTCCCGCGGCGAGAAGGCGTGAAGATCCAGCACGTCGCCGATCTCCACCGGCACCGGCTCCCGGAAGGGCGCTTCCTCATCTCGTGAACTCATGGATCTCGAACACCGCCGCCCCGTGCCGGTCTGCGATCAACGCCGCCGAACGCCACTGGTAGCCCCGTTCGCGCGCAAATGCGATCAGCTTCTGCCGCGTGCCGGGAAACACGTCCCGCCCCTCGGTGAAAGTGATGAACAGCTGCCGCGGATCGGCCAGCGCTTCCTCCAGCCGCTTCGCCGCCTGCGGATCTTCTGCCGCCCGCAGCACCAGCCCGTCGGCGTCGCCGATCATCGGAATCCGGTTCTTCCCGTAGAAGATCACCTCGTGCAGGATGCCCCAGTCCGCCGCAAACGCCGCCCGCCCCGGCTGCGCCTCCAGATACTGCACCAGCATCCGCGATGCGTCCGTCCACACATGCCATGGCCCGCAAGCGATCATGTGCGCCATGTAAGTGTTCAACACGGCGGCGTTGGATGCCGCGCAAAAGCCGAAGACCACAAGCGCCAGAACCCTCGCCGTCCGGTTCCACGACTCCAGCGCCGCCGCCAGGCACAGTCCCGCCTGCAGGTGGAACAGCGGCCACAGAAGGATCGCGTGATGCACGCTGCCGCCCGCGTCGCGCGTCCATGCCATTTGCGCCCATGCCACCGCGATGGCAACCACTGCCCACAACGCCACCCGGCGCCTTCGAGTCCGCCAGTTCAACAGCGGCGCCGCCAGCAGCGACAGCACCAGCAGCGGCGCCTGCCAGCTTTGCCGCGGCATGCCTAAACGCTGTCCTGCCCCCAGAAACGCTTTCTCGCGCTCCGTCAGATCCGCCGGCGGCCCCTCAGGCGACTCTCGCACCAGATAGCCGAACAACCCGCTGCCGTCCAGCGTTCGGTCCAGTACGACGGCTTTCAGGAAGGCGTTGCGCAGTTCGTCCCGCTTGGCGGACTCGCGGAACGTCCGAAAGCCGCTCTTCAGGTTGTAATGAAGGAATGGCGCCGCGCCCAGCACAAAGCCCAGCACCGCCGCGCCCGCAAGCCGCCGGTTGCGCGCCACCCGCGCCACCTCGCGGGGAAACACCAGCGCCGCACCCACCGCTGCTCCTCCCAGGATCCACAGGAAGAGCGCCTTGTCCCACACGCCCAGCCCGGCGAAAAACGCTCCTGCAAACAGCCACCGCGCCTGCCACTGCTCGCTGAAGCGCACCAACGCATACAGCCCCGCCGTCAGACACAGATGCTGGAGAACCACCGGCCCCCAATCGAACACCGACGTCAGCAGGTAGCAGGCGTCCGTCGCCAGCAGCGCCGCCGCCGCCAGCGCCGCCATCGCTGGCCCCATGCGCCGCAGAAGCAGGAAGAACAGGAGTATGGACGCAGCCCCCAACGCCAGCGCCGGCGTGCGCAGCGTCCAGTCGGTGAAACCCCAGATCCGGAAGACCGGCGCGTAGACCAGCGCCTTCAGCGTCCCCAGATATTCCATCTGCATCGTCGGCACGCGCCCCAGCCAGGGCAGCCGGATCCAGGACTCGGCCACCTCTGGCCGCACGATGCCGTTCAGAAAAAGAAGCTCGTCGTATTGAGCCCCGGGGTAGGGCAGGAACAGGAGCCCGGCCGACACGAAGAACGCGCAAAGCAGCAGCGCCCCGGCGGCGGGCAGGCGCTCGCGATACTTCATCAGCCTCCAATTGCGTACATCGGCCGGGGCGGCGGCACAAAGCCCGCCTGCTGGATCTCGTGCCCCAGCCACTTCTTCGCCACCGTCCGCCGGATCGCGTCCCGGATCTCCCCGTCCCCGGCGTCGCCCCGCAGCAGACTCTTCACGTTGGTCTCCTCCAGCGCGAACAGGCAGTAGCGGAGGTGGCCGTCCGCGGTCAACCGGATCCGGTTGCAATTCAGGCAAAACGGGCGGCTCACGCTGGCGATGAAGCCCACGGTCCCGCGCCCGTCCGGGAACCGGTACTCGAGCGCAGGCGCCCGCGGATCAGGATCAGGAACCGGCTCCAGGGAACCAAACTCCCTGCCCAGCCGTTCCAGCATCTCCCCCATTAGCAGAACCCGGCCCTTTTCCCAGAGCCCCTGCGCGTCCAACGGCATGAATTCGATGTAGCGGATCTGAAAGCCGTGCTCGCGCCCGAAGTGCGCCAGCGGCACGATGTCCGGCTCGGTGAGCCCCTTCACCGCCACCGCGTTGATCTTGATCGACTCGAACCCCAGCCGCTTCGCCTTCTCCAGCCCGTCCAGCACTCGCCCCAGTTCGTCGCGCCGCATCATCTGCCGGAACCGTTCCCGGTCCAGCGTATCCAGGTGCACATTCAGACGCCGCAGCCCGGCGCGGTACAACGCCTCCGCCTGCTCGGCCAGCAGCACCCCGTTCGTCGTCAGCGCAATGTCCCGGATCCCTTCGATTCCCGCCAGCCGCCGCACCAGCACGTCCAGGTTTCGCCTCACCAGCGGCTCGCCCCCCGTGACGCGCACCTTGCTCACCCCCAGGGACGCCGCGATCCGCACGAAACGCTCGATTTCCTCGAATGTCAGGATCTCCGCCCGCGGCACGAACCCGACCTCCTGCTCCGGCATGCAATAGAAGCACCGGATGTTGCACCGGTCCGTGACGCTCACGCGGAGGTTGTCGTGCAACCGCCCGTATCCGTCGGTCAGCGCTGTTTCGGGGTGTTCCATGGGGGCGCTGCGAAGGGGGTCAAGGGAAAGTTTACCGCAGCGCCAGCATTCGCTCGAGCGGCAGCCGCGCCCGCTCCATGATCTCCGGAGCCAGCTCCACCCGGGGCTCCAGCCGCTCCAGCGCATCCCGCAGCTTCTCCAGGGTGTTGCGCTTCATATAAGGGCACTCGCTGCAGTTGCACTGCTCGTTCGGAACGAAATAGAAGCTCTTCTCCGGCGCGCGCTTCTTCAGCGTGTGCTGCACGCCGCTCTCCGTCATCACGATGTACTCCCGCCCCGGGTGCCCCACAATCCAGTCGATGATTGCCGATGTCGAGCCGACGAAGTCGGCCATGCGCAAGACTTCCGGAGGGCATTCCGGATGCGCCGCCACAACCGCCCCGGGGTGTTCCATCCTGGCTGCTGTCAGCCGCCGCGCCGCGAACGTCGCATGCACGATGCACGTGCCCTGCCACAGCGTCATGTTCTCCCGCCCCGTCTGTTCCTTTACATAACGGCCCAGGTTGACGTCGGGCACGAAGAGAACCGGCTCGTCCGGCGCGATCGACTCCACCACCTTCACCGCGTTGCGCGACGTGCAGATGATGTCGCTCTCCGCCTTCACCTCCGCCGACGTGTTGATGTAGCTCACCACCACGTGATCCGGGTTCCGCCGCTTCCACGCCCGCAGCTGGTCCGCCGGGCAGGAGTCCACCAGGCTGCAGCCGGCCTCTGCGTCCGGGACGATCACCGTCTTCGACGGGTTCAGGATCTTCGCCGTCTCCGCCATGAACCACACGCCGCAGAACGCGATCACCTCGCCCTCGAAGCTCTGCGCCCGCCGCGCCAGCTCCAGGCTGTCGCCCACGGCGTCAGCCAGTTCCTGGATCTCCGGCTCCTGGTAGTGGTGCGCCAGCAGGATCGCGTTGCGCTGCTTTTTCAGCTCGCAGATCTCGTCGGCAATCGTGTGGAGAAGAGGCATCTCCCGCTCAGGCCCTGCCCTTATTGTAACAGCCGCATGAACGTGGTCCCGGCCGCTACTCTTTCTCGATGTCGCGATGGCTTGCCCGGACGGAAAACCCCGCCTTCTTCAACCGCCTCTGCACTTCGGCGGCGATCATCACCGAGCGGTGCCTCCCCCCCGTGCATCCGAACGCGATCGTCAGGTAGCTCTTTCCCTCCGCTTCGTAATGCGGGATCAGGTAGAGGAGCAGCCCGCTGATCCGGTCCAGGAACTCCCTCGTCTGGGGGAAGCTGCGCACATAGCGCGCCACTGCCGCGTGCCGTCCGGTGAGCTTGCGGAACTCCGGGATGTAGTTCGGGTTGGGCAGGAACCGGACGTCGAACACCAGATCGCTTTCGGGCGGCAGCCCGTGCTTGAAGCCAAAGCTCATCACATAGATCTGAAGGCCGCCGGCTTCGGGCGCGCAGAAGGTCTCGGCGACCCTCTTTCGCAGTTCATGCACATTCAGTTCGCTCGTGTTGAGCACGAAGTCCGCCATCGCGCGGATGGGCGCAAGTTGCTGCCGCTCCAGCTGGACGCTTCGCAGCACGCTGCGCTTCCCGCCCAGCGGATGAGGGCGCCGTGTCTCGCTGTAGCGCCGCACCAGCGCCTCGTCGTCGGCGTCCAGGAACAGAAGCCGCGTCCGCAACTGTCCCCGCAGCTTGGCGACAATTTCCGGCAACCGCTGCAGCTGCTCGCGCTCCCGGATGTCCACCACCAGCGCCGCACGCCGGATCTTCGGCGAATCACGCGTCAGTTCGGCGAACTTCTCGATCAGGTCCAGCGGCAGATTGTCCACGGCGTAATAGCCGTGGTCTTCGAGCGTCTTCAGTACGGTCCCCTTGCCCGAACCGCTCAGACCCGTGATGATGACCAGTTCGGGCGCAGGAGACCGTGCCGTCATCTTCAGGCTTCCACCAGGTCCACCGCCCCGTCGCTCCGCCGGATCAGGATTTGCAGCTTGTCGGTGTCCGCGTCGCGGTACAGAAGGTAGTCGCGCCCGCCTTCCATGGCCAACATGGCCTCTTCCAGCGTCATCGGCTTGCCATTCGCCCGCGACGCCGCCTTCACCACCCGCGCCGGACGCGCCGGCTCTTCTTCTGCCTCCACCGCCCGAGCCTTCTTTCCCTTCTTCGCCGGAGCCGGCGCCTCCACCACCTCCGCAGCCCTCAGCGCCGCCTGCTGTCGCGGCGAGTCAGACCGCTTCAGCTCCCGTTTCTTTTCCAGCAGCCGCAGCGCCTGCTTCTCCACCTTCTCCACGGCGTCCATGACAGCCGTGAACTGGTCCGGCGCCGAGCCCTTGCCGAACAGCGCGTGATCATAGAAGTTCACCCGCACTTCCGCGTGGCGGAGGTGCCGCTCCTCAGTCAAGATGACTTGGGCTCCCTTCTCGCCGCGCCGCTCAAGCAGCTTCGAGAGGCGCGCAAACGCCATGGCGAGCTTCCGCTCCTGCGATGGAGTCAGCTTGTCCTGCTTTCCGCTGAATGTGATTTTCATGGACTTGCCTTTCCATTCCCGGCGCGATTCCGCCCGCGTGAAAGGCCGGTGCTCAGTCTTTCACGCGGCGATGGTGCGTCGAGGGAATCTTCATGTCCTCCCGGTACTTGGCCACGGTGCGCCGCGTCACCTGGATGCCCTGCCGCTGCAGCGCCGCCGCAATCTGATCGTCGGTGAGAGGCTTCCGCGGATCCTCCTCCTCGATCATCTTCTTCACCATGCGCTTCAGAGTCAGCAGCGGGATCGAGCCGCCCGACGGGCCCTGCACCGCTTCCGAGAAGAAATACCGCAGTTCGTACACGCCCTGCGGCGTGTGCGCGTACTTGTTCGCCACCGCCCGGCTCACCGTCGAAGGATGCACGCCGATCTCCTCGGCCACTTCCTTGATCATCATCGGCCGCAGCGCGTCGATCCCGTTCTCCAGAAACTCCCTCTGCCTCCTCACGATCGACTCGCACACGCGCAGGATCGTCTGCCGCCGCTGCTCGATGTTCCGGATCAGCTGCAGCGCCGACTGATACCGCTCCTTCACGAAGTTCCGCGTTTCCTTGTCCGCCCCCTGCCCCGGTTCCAGCAGCCGCCTGTAGCTGCCGTTGATCCGCAATGGCGGCAGGTCCTCGTCGGCGATCTGGATTACGTACTCGTCCCCGTTCTTGAAGATATAGACGTCCGGCTCCACCTGCCGCGCCCCGGGCCCCGAATACTTCAACCCCGGCTTCGGATCCAGATGCCGGATGACTTCCAGCGCGATCTCGATGTGTTCCGGCGGCCTTCCCAGCAACCGCGCCAGCTCTTTCCCGCTGCGCGATTCCACCAGCTTCAGGTGGTTCTCGACGATCTGCCACGCCACCCCGCCCCTCGCTCCCCGGCTCTCCAGTTGCAGCAGCAGGCACTCCTGCAACGACCGCGCCCCCACGCCCGCCGGGTCCAGCCGCTGCACCGCGTTCAGGGCTTCCTGCAACGCCTCCGGCGAAAAGCCCTCCGACTCGGCTATCTCCTCCAGCGGCACCGACAGGTAGCCCGTCTCATCCAGATTTCCGATGATCGCGTCTGCCGCCGCCCGCACCTCCTCATCCAGCACCACAAGGGCCAGCTGCTGCCGCAGGTGCTCGCTCAGCGTCACCGGGGCGGATAGGAACAGCTCGAACGACGGCTTCTCGGCGTCATCCGATGCCTGCGTCCGGAAGCCCGGATCCATCCACTCGTCGAAATAATCCCCGAAATCCACCTGCTCGAAGGCGTCCGCAGCCTTCTCCGCCGCCCCCGCCGCTGCCGTTTCCTCTTCGGCGGCTGCCTCCCCGCCTCCCGCCTCCACCGGGGTTTCCTCCGCCACCGCCCGCTCCCCAGCCTCCGCTGCCGCCTCTTCCGCCGCCGCCATGGTTACCTGGAGCACTTCGGTGTCGCTCGGATTCGGCGCCCGCTCCGCCTCCAGCAGCGATTGCACTTCCGCCGGCGTCAGCTCCTCGCCCTCCTCGCTCACCTCCAGAACCGGGTTGGCAGCAATCTCCTGGGCGATCTTCTCCCGCAGCTCCAGCTTGTTCAGCTGAAGCACGGTTACCATCTGCACGAGCCCCGGCGTCAGGATCTGCTGCTGCTTGACTCCAAGTTGCAGGCGCTGCGAAATCAGGCTCATCTGCCCCCATCATACTCCACCCGCCCCCGGTTCCATCCTCCGTTTTGGAACCAGCTTTCGAGCCTGATTTCACCCGGGCAACTGGAAATTGTCCCCCAGATACACCCGCCTCACCTCCGGATCCAGCGCCAGCGCCTCCGGCGTCCCGGCCCGGAAAATCCGGCCCTGGTTGATGATATAGGCGCGGTCGGTCACCGCCAGCGTCTCCCGCACGTTGTGGTCCGTGATCAGGATCCCGATGCCCCGCCCGCGCAGCTCCGAAATGATCTTCTGCAGCTCCAGCACCTGGATCGGATCGATCCCCGAAAACGGCTCGTCCAGCAGCAAGAATTGCGGCTCGATCGCCAGCGCGCGCGCAATCTCCACCCGCCGCCGTTCCCCGCCCGACAGCGCATACCCCTTGTTTTTCCTCACAGGCTCCAGCCCCATTTGCTCGATCAGCTCCTCCAGCCGCCTCCGCCGCTCCTCGCTCTGCAGCGGCAGCGTTTCCAGAATCGCCATCAGGTTGTCTTCCACGCTCAGCCGCCGGAACACCGACGGCTCCTGCGGCAGATAGCTGATCCCCGCCCGCGCCCGCTCGTACATCGCCAGATCCGTGATCTCCCGGTTGTCCAGGAAGATCCGCCCCCCGTCGGGCGACACCATGCCCACGATCATGTAGAACGTTGTCGTTTTGCCCGCCCCGTTCGGCCCCAGCAAGCCCACCACTTCGCCCGTGGCCACGCTCACGCTCACGTTGTCCACCACGCGCCTCCTGCGGTAGGTCTTGCTGACCTCCTCCGTCCGCAGCACGCGCCTGCCGTTGCCCGAAATCCCGGTCACCGTTTCCTATTATGCGGCTGCGCCCGCCCGCCCGGGCGCGGCACTCAGCTGCCTTTCTGCTTCACCCGGCTCACCGCCGGTCCGCTCCCCTCGTTGTCCACGATCATCCGGTCCTGCCGCCCATACCAGGTGATGACCGCCCCGCGCGTTACCCCGCGCTCGGCATCCTCCACGCTGGGATTTCCGCCGCTCAGCACCATCCGCTCTTCTTCCAGGAAGTAGTCTGCCCGCTCTCCCCGTCCCGTGCGCTTCCTTCCCCGCGCCTCCTCCTGGATCACCACTTGCCGCTCCGCCTCCAGCCGCTCCAGCCGCGTCTCCGTCCCGCTCCCGGCCGCCTCCTGCCGGAAATATCCCCGCATCTCCTTCGACTCCACCGTCATCCCCGGCCGCAGCAACCTCACGCCGCCCGCAAAGCGCACCTGCCCCGCCTTGCCCTCGTAAACCATGGAGGGTGCCCGCACCACGGACACCCGTTGCGCCCCCGCGCCCTTTGCGCCGCCCCGCGCGTCCGGGATCTCCGCCACCACCTCCTGCTCCGCCTCCAGCCGTTCCTCTTTCCGCAGGATCCTCACCCGCTGCGCCCGCAGCCGCATCTCCCCTTGCCAAAGCACTGCGTTGCCCTCAAAGAGAATCCGGTTGTTGCCCTCCTCCACCCTCATCCGCTCCGCCGTCGCCCGCAAGGGTTCGCTCCCCTCGATCAGCCCGCCTCGCTTGCCCTGTTGTTGAAGCACGGCGCTCACGCCGCCACCGGCAGTCATTACATCCTGCCTCTGATCCATCCCGATCACAGGTGCCGCCGTCACGCCGGAAGCGTCCCACACCCGCGCCCCGCCCCGCAGTTCCATGCGCTCCGTCTTCAGCTCATACCGCGCCCGCTCCGCCGACGCCCGCCTCTCCCCCTCCGCGTAATGGAACCCGTTCCACTGCTCCAATTCTTCCAGCTCTCCCGTCTTCGGGTCGAACCGCGCCAGCAGATCGTCGCTTCGAGTCCTCGTTTCCAGGGGCTTGCCACCTTTGCCCCGCTTTACCGCCCGCGTCTCCGCCTTCGTCGCCCGGAACCGCTCCAGCACGTTCTCTGCGCCGTAGTCGAAGGTAAACCGCTCCCCCTTCACCTCCCGGAACGGCTCCCCGGCACGCGCCGGGTGGAATTCGATCCTGCCGGGCGCCTCCGTCCAGACCTTCTCCATTTCCTCCCCGCCCGCCCGCATCGCCAGGTGGATCACCTCGCTCTCCAGCACCCGCGAAGCCTCCCCCTGCCGGTCTTTCCTCGCCGCCGGGCGGCTCTCCACCCGGCTCCGCCCCATCGCCAGCGCGTGCCTCAGTTCCGATCCCTCCTTCCCCTCGCCGAACTCCAGATCCAGGCGGTCTGCCGTAACTTCCGTCACTCCCGCGCCCGCCGTCGACACCAGCCGCGCCCGCCGCGTCGCTTCGATCTTGCTCACCTCCGCTTTCGGGCCGAAATACACCATCAGCTCTCCGGCCGTGTAGTCCAGCCGGCGTCCCGGCATACGGTCAGTCCCCGAAGCCCCGGTCGTCTGCACATGGGCCAGTTGCCCTTCCTCGTTCAGCTTCACGAAAGCGTCCTGCCCGCGCAGCTCGAATCCCCCTCGCTCCAGCCTCGACGGCGCCGCCAGAATCACGTCCGCCGTCGCCTCCTTGTAAATCACCTTCGCCGCCTGCACCTTCAACGGGGGCTTCCCCTCCCCGGCCAGCCACTCCAGTTCCGCCTCGCCCTCCATCACGATCTCCCGCGTGCCGGGATCAAACGATGCCCCCACGCAACGGCCCCGCGCCGTCCCATACTCAAACTCGGCCGGCCGATCCGTCCATGTGCGATTGGTCTGTACGTCCAGCGACACTGCCGATGTCCAAATCCGCATCACCCGCGCCGCCTCTGCACCCGGGGCGCGGGTCAGCCCCAAGGTAATCTCCACTTCCCCTTCCGCCGTCAGAAACCCTTCCTTCTGCCGGAACGTACCCCGCGGACTCTTCACCAGGTCGTACCGCGGTCCGTCCAGCTGCCGGATCTCCATCTCCAGCCCTTCCAGACGGATCTCCGCCGGCTCCTTTACCTGCTCGAAGCGCTGCGCCCGTACCAGGATCCGCGATTGCGCTCCGCTCTTGATCTCGTACTCCCACTGCGACGCCACAGCCGATGTGTTCTGCGGCAGAGGAGGCGGCGGCGCTTCCCGCGCCTGCTCCCGCGCTGCACGCTCTCGCCAGTACACCCATCCCACACCGCCCGCCACCGCGACCATCGCCGCCAGCAGCAACCAGCGAACCCGCCGCAGCATACCGCCAGCATAGCACCGCCCCATTCCCGTGAACCTCGTGTGTCCGCCACAACAGCAGAGGGGCAGCATTGAGTCTGGCAGACTAAGATTTCTTCGTGCCTCCGGTGGTCCAGTGGCTGCGCCGTTGAGTGCGCCTGTCTTTGTGCTTGAGAAAATCTCTTTGTTTATGTGCAATTTGCGAGCGGCTCTTGTCACTCCTCGGTCGAGTGTGCTAATAATTGTGGTCGGTGCGAGGAGCCACTCCGGCTCCATCGAGATTCTTCGCGCCGAAACGCGACTCGACACAATTCGTGGAGGTGAAGCAAAGCGATGCAGATTCGTCCGCTTTATGACCGGCTAGTCGTGCGCCGGATCGAAGCCCAGGAGACGGTGCAGAACGGCATCATCATCCCCGACACGGCCAAAGAGAAACCCCAGGAAGGCGAAGTCGTCGCCGCCGGCCGCGGCAAGCGGCTCGAGGACGGCACCGTGGTTCCTCTCGACGTGAAGGTGGGTGACCGGATCCTGTTCGGCAAGTACTCCGGCAGCGACATCAAGATCGATGGCGAGGAATTCCTCATCCTGCGCGAGGATGAAGTCCTCGGCGTGCTGGAAAAGTAAGTGAGTGAACGAGTTCTAGACGAGGAGAGAAGAAGACTATGGCAGCCAAGCAGATTGTTTACAGCGAAAGCTCTCGTCAGGCCATCCTGCGTGGCGTGAATCAGCTCGCCGACGCCGTCAAGGTGACCCTCGGCCCGAAGGGCCGCAATGTCGTCATCGAGAAGAAGTTCGGCGGCCCGACCATCACCAAGGACGGCGTCACGGTCGCCAAGGAGATCGAGCTGAAGGACCCGCTCGAGAACATGGGCGCCCAGATGGTGCGCGAGGTCGCATCGAAGACCTCCGACGTTGCCGGTGACGGCACCACCACGGCCACCATCCTCGCCCAGGCGATCTACCGCGAGGGCGTGAAGTCGGTTGCCGCCGGCGCCAACCCCATGGCCCTCAAGCGCGGCATTGAGCGCGCCGTCGACGCCGTCGTGGAGGAGATCAAGAAATTCTCCAAGCCCATCTCTGGCCCCATGATCGCCCAGGTTGGCACCATCTCCGCCAACGGCGACACCGAGATCGGCCAGAAGATCTCCGAGGCGATGGAGAAGGTCGGCAAGGACGGCGTGATCACGGTGGAAGAGTCCAAGACGATGCACACCGAGCTGATCACCGTCGACGGCATGCAGTTCGACCGCGGCTATCTGTCGCC
>Ga0209018_1000111_pt1 | contig 74568 bp, 57 predicted proteins | sample YNPBryBLVA2012_FD_185814 | JGI IMG/M metagenome (GOLD analysis project Ga0209018, IMG submission 185814) | Anoxygenic and chlorotrophic microbial mat microbial communities from Yellowstone National Park, USA - YNP Bryant BLVA 2012 (SPAdes)... ... | reverse complement strand
GGGTCATATTGCAAGAGCGTGTCGTCCCGTTGGCGATTGCAGTTTATCAGGCAGTGGTACTGGTGGCTTTCATTCTCATCCCCCTGCTGGCTTACAACTGGTCGCGTTTGCCGTTCCCAGGCGCTTTCACCGAGCATACCCTGATGATCCCCGATACGGGTGAGAAAGGGTCGCCCCAATGGGAACTGTACAACAAGGCGGGCGCTGGCTCGCAAATTCGGGCGGTGGATGGCCATGAGGTCAGGAACGCTGGCCAACTGATGGCGATTCTCAAGAACTACCAGCCGGGCAATCAGGTCACTTTTGCCACGCGGGCAACCATTGGGGGCAAAGATGGCGAAACGACGGTGACGTTGATTACCCTTCCTCTTTCGATCCAACTGAATTTTCTTTATGTGCCTTACATCATTGGTCTCACTTATCTGATCAGCGGGCTGTGGGTATTTGGTCTGCGCCGCAAAGAGGCGGCAGGGCAGGCCTTTGCGGTTTTCTCAACGTCGGTAGCTATCGCTGTTGCGGCACTGTTCGATAACTACACCACTCAATGGTTGACGCCGCTGTGGTCTTGGTCGCGGGCAATTGCGGCAGCCAGTTTCTTCAGCCTGGCGATAGTCTTTCCCCAAGAGGATGAGCTGGTCAAGCGCTATCTCTACCTGCGCTGGATAGCTTATTTACCAGCGTTGGCATCCATCCTGTATACCCTGACGACTTTATATCAATACGACCGCCCGACGGCCTATTTCTGGGCCTGGCGGGTGGAGTATATGTTGTTGGCTTTTTCAGCTTTATTCTTTGTCGGCTGGGTCTCTCGGCGTTATTTTGCTTCACCCTCGCCCATTGCGCGTGAGCAGGCGCGTCTCATCCTGGCAGGGACTGGTGTGTCCTTTGGCGTGCCTGTGGGCTGGTTTGTCCTGACGGTGCTGGCGCCACGGGTCTTTCTGTTTTCGCCGCTGTTGTTTCTGCCGCTGAGCCTCTTTCCGGTCGTGGTGGCCTACACCATTCTGCGTTACCGTTTGCTGAATACTGATTACTTGCTTGGGCGCGCTCTGCTGTATGGCACTCTGGTTTTGTTGGTGACGGGAGGTTATGCTGCCCTGGTTTCGGGCTTGAATATCCTCAGCCATGGCATTCTGAATGCCGATAATGTTCTGGTTGTGGGCGGCGCTACCTTTGTGATAGCGGTGGCTTTATTGCCCTTGCATGCCTTCTTGCAGCGCGTCGTGGACGGCGTTTTTGCGCGCGGCCAATCGGCTTACCGCCAACAATTACAGTCCTTTGGACGTGAATTGACTCGCGCCATGGAATTGCCGGCGATTGTGAGTATCTTGCGGCAGTACATCCAGGACAATATCCTGCCCATGCAAACCCACATTTATCTTCACGATCCGCTGAGCGATCATTATATTGCCACGCCAGCCAGCAATGGTTCTGGGCCAGCCCGCCCAACCAGCGACCTGCGTTTTTCGGCCAACAGCCCGTTGGTTCGTACACTCACCAGCCAGCGCGCCTCTCTCTATCTGGGTGAGGGCGCTTCCCTGCCGGCGGCCATCAAGCCTGAACAAACCCGCTTGGCTCTTCTGGCAGCCCAATTGTTCGTGCCTCTGCCGGGGCGGCAGCGTCTGGCCGGTTGGTTGGCGTTGGGACCGCGCCGCTCGGGAGAACCCTATACCGCCCGCGACCTGGAATTCCTCGAATCGTTGTGCGACCAGGCCGCTCTGGCGGTAGAGCGTGCCCAGGTGGTGGCCGATCTCGAACGCCGCGTTCACGCCATGAATGTCCTGACGCGTGTCTCGCAGGGCATCAACGTCACCCTCAATTTCGACGACATTCTTGAGTTGATTTATGCGCAAACCTCCCAGGTGATTCCCACCCGCGACTTTCGTGTGACCCTCAAGGACAATTACAGCGATATTCTCTACCACGTCTTTTACCTCGAGGACGATGAGCGCCTGGCATTGTACGAGAACCGTCCTTTGCCCATTGGGCAGGGCCTGGAACAAGATTTGGTCAACAACCGCCGCCCCATCGTCACTGATGATTACGAGCGCGAATGCCGCAGCCGCGGCGTGTTGCCCTCGTATCAGGGCATTTATGCCTGGGTGGGCGTCCCACTGAACACGGGTGCAGAGACCATCGGCGCCCTTAGCCTGGGCAGCCGCGACCCGTCGGTGATATTTACCGACGAGCAGGTCAACTTGTTGCAAGCCATTGCCGATCAGGCCGCCGGTGCCATTGTCAAAGGGCGCTTGCTGCAAGAAGCTGAAAGACGCACCCGCCAGTTGACCACCCTGAACGACGTCGCCCGTAGTCTCACCTCCACCCTTGACCTCAATCTGCTGCTCAATCAGATTTTGCAGAGCGCCGTGGACATCTTGAACTGCGAAGCGGGAAGTCTGCTCTTGGTGGACCCCCAAACCGATGAACTGGTCTTCCAGGTGGTCGTCGGGCCGCCAGAGTCGAAGAACTTGCTGGGTCAGCGCCTGTCGCCCGGCACCGGCCTGGTCGGCAAAGCTGTTCAAACCCGCCAGGCCATCATTGCCAATGACGTGCGCCGCACTCGAGATTGGTTCGAGAAAACCGACGAGCAGACCGGTTTTACCACCAAAGATTTGCTCGTGGTGCCCATGCAGGTCAAAGACCGTGTCACCGGCGTTCTGGAGGTCATCAATCGCCGCGACGGTTTGCCTTTTTCTCCTGACGACCAGGAATTGCTGGCAGCTTTTACCAGTCAGGCGGCAATCGCCCTTGAGAATGCCCGCCTGTACACCCAAACCGATCAATCCCTGGCCGCGCGCGTCGAAGAATTGTCGGTAATGCAACGCATTGACCGCGAGTTGAATGCCAGCCTGGATGTGAGCCGCGCCATGCGTATTACCCTGGAGTGGGCCATGCGGCAATCTCAGGCCGACGCAGGTTTGGTCGGCATGGTCGAAAACGATAAACTGCGCGTGATGGCCTACCAGGGATACTCCAACGAGTTGAACGCTTTCCCCGATGGCTTGATCCCCATCACCTTGTCTGCATTGGGACGAGCGATCGAAACCGGGCAGCCGCAATGTTTTCAGCGCACCGACGAAACCAGCCCCTTCACCTTGCTCTCCAGGGGTAAAGGCCAGGTGGTGATCCCCATTCGGCGCGAAGCACAAGTCATTGGCGTTATTGTTCTGGAAAGCAAATCCGCCGATACCTGCTCGGATGAAGTTCTGGCTTTTCTCTCCCGTTTGAGCGATCATGCCGCCATCGCGATTACCAACGCCCGCTTGTTTGCTGAAGTCCAGGAGGCTAACCTGGCCAAGAGCAAATTTGTCTCTTTTGTGGCGCACGAGCTGAAAAACCCCATGGCTTCCATCAAGGGGTATACCGAACTCGTCGCCAGCGGCATGGCCGGGCCAATCAACGAAATGCAGAGCAGTTTCCTGGCGACCGTGCGCAGCAATGTTGACCGCATGAACACCATTGTCTCTGACCTCAATGACTTGACCAAGATCGAGGTTGGAGCAATGCGTCTGGATTTCAAAGCTATTCAGATAAGCGAAGTCATCGAGGAGGTGGTGCGCTCCCTTCGACGCCAGATCGAAGAAAAGGAGCAGCGCCTGAGCCTCAATTTGCTCGACAATCTACCCAAAGCGTGGGCTGATCAGATGCGCCTTGCCCAGATTCTCACCAACCTGGTCAGCAACGCCCACAAGTACACCCCTGCCGGGGGAGAAATCGTCATCGGTGCTGAGACCGCTGTGTCTGACCCCGACAATGCAGGCGGCTTACAAGTGGTTCATATCTGGGTCAAGGATAGCGGCATCGGCATCAGCCCCCAAGATCAAAAACAAATCTTCAATCAATATTTCCGCACCGAGGCCTCCAAAGAGATGGCCGCGGGCACCGGTCTGGGTCTGTCCATTACCAAGAGCTTGGTGGAAATGCAGGGCGGACGCATTTGGTTCGAGAGTGAAGTAGGTAAAGGCACAACCTTCCACTTCACCATCCCCATTGTCGAGGCGGAGTAGCTGGAGGACAAGGCGACCGATGGCACTTCAAATGATCGTCGGACATGCCCAGGCGTTGGATGGGCGTGAGGCTGCTTCGCAGGCCACGCACGCCGCCCTGGCTCAATTGGGGCGCAACCCCATTCAACTCGGTTTGGTCATCTCTTCTCACCATTACCCCATTCAGCAGATCACCAGCGGTGTGGCTACCTTGCTGGGTGATGCTCCCCTGCTAGGCTTTAGCTCTTGGGGCGAGTTCACCCACACGGGCATCATGCAGCGCTCGGTCATCGTCGCTTTGTTGAGCGGTGCAGATTTGACGGTGCGCGCCGATTATTGGCCCGGCTTTAGCGAAGACAGCCGCACGGCCACGCAAAAGATGGCACAGGCTTTTCAGCTCTACCAGGCTGATGGTCTTTTGCTGCTCTGCGCCGATGGTCTGACGGGCAACACCCGCCAACTGTGCGCTGCTTTACCACACGGCAACTATACCCTGGCGGGTTGTCTGGCAAGCGGCGATTTGCGCCGCGCCCGCACTTACCAGATCGGCGGGCGGCAATCGGGCTACAATGGCCTGGCAGCGGCTCTCTTGGGCGGGCCGTTGGTGGTCAGTGTGGGCTTGGCCCACGGCTGGCAGCCGGTAGGCGCTTACTTCAAGGTGACCCAGGCGCGCGGCCCCTGGCTGCGGATGCTTGATAACCAGCCGGTGGCCGATATCTACGCCGATTTGTTCGGCTATCCCACCCGAGATTGGCTCTTCCCCCCTCTCAATGAGTTGATACGCCTTTACCCATTGGCCATCGAGAGCGAAGGTAAGGATACTTTGTTGGTGCGTTCACCTTTGCGCATGGAATCTGACGGCAGCTTGCGGATGAATACCTCCATTCCAGAAGGCAGCACAGCGCACTTGCTGACTGCTAACATGGACACCTGCCGGAAGGCGGCGCGACAGGCGGCGGAACAAGCGTTGATTGGGCTGAAGGGGGCGCGGCCGGTGGCTGCCCTCGTCTTTACCGATATTGCTTGGCGCATGATGTTCGAAGCCCAACCCGGCGCTGAGATCGCCATCGTGGGCGAGGTGCTCGGCGCAGACCTGCCGCTGGTGGGCGGCTACACATTTGGGCAGATTGGCAAAGTCTCACCCGGCAACTTGCCTGAATTGTTCAACCAACACATCGAAGTCGTCGTCTTGGGTGAAGCGTCGGCTTCGTGAGTTGCTGCTTGCTCACAGCCGCCCGCCTTTGGCTGAACAGGCCGCAGGCGGGCGGTGTTTTCCTCTAGGCCGGTAGCTGCACTTTTGGCAGCCGCGCCATAGCCGCTTGTACCGCTTCCTGAGGGTATTCGTAGTCTTGTAGTTGTCCACCCAAATAGGCTTGGTAAGCGCTCATATCGAAGTAGCCGTTTCCTGAGAGATTGAAGAGAATCACCCGTTTTTCACCTTTCTGACGGGCATCTAGCGCCTCGTCAATGGCGGCGCGGATGGCGTGCGCCGATTCGGGAGCCGGGATCAGCCCCTCGGCGCGGGTGAACAGCACGGCGGCTTCGAAGGTCGCCAGTTGTGGCACAGCTACCGCCTCGATATAACCAGCTTCATGCAAAGCACTCAGGCTGGGCGCCATGCCGTGATAACGCAGGCCGCCCGCGTGGATGGGCGGGGGGACGAAATCGTGGCCCAGGGTGTGCATCTTGACGATTGGCGCCATCTTGGCTGTATCGCCGTAATCGAACGTATAGACCCCTTTGGTGAGCGACGGCGTGGCTGTTGGTTCGACCGCCACCAGCCGTGTGCGCTGGCCCTCCAGCAGGTTCTGCCGCAGGAAGGGGTAGGCGATCCCGCCGAAATTGGAACCTCCCCCCACGCAGCCAATGACCACGTCGGGATATTCACCGGCCAGCTCCATCTGCTTCAGCGCTTCCTCGCCGATCACGGTTTGGTGTAGCAGGACGTGGTTCAGCACCGACCCTAGACTGTATTTCTTCTGCCCGTTGGAGGTCGCCGCGGCTTCGACGGCCTCTGAGATAGCAATGCCCAAAGAACCGGGATTGTTGCCGTTTTGCGCCAATACCGCTCGCCCGTAAGCCGTGCGGTTGGTTGGGCTGGCAAATACTTGTGCACCGAACGTTTCCATGAGGATGCGGCGATAGGGTTTTTGCTGGTACGAAACGTTCACCATGTACACTTCCAGCGCAATGCCAAAGAAGTTGCAGGCCATGGCAAGTGCTGAACCCCATTGCCCGGCGCCAGTCTCGGTGGTGAGGGCGCGGGTGCCGGCGACCTTGTTGTAGAATGCTTGGGCGATGGCCGTGTTGGGTTTGTGGCTGCCCACCGGTGAGACGCCTTCGTTCTTGTAGTAGATATGTGCCGGCGTGTCCAGGGCTTGCTCGATACGGCGGGCGCGGATGAGCGGGGTGGGCCGCCACAGTTTGTAGGCGTCGCGCACCGGTTCGGGAATCTCGATGTAGCGCTCGGTACTGACCTCCTGCAGGATCAACTCCATTGGGAAAAGCGCCTGCAAGAAATCGGGTGTCACCGGCTGGAGGGTCTGCGGGTGCAGAACTGGCGCCGGCGGGACGGGCATATCGGCGTTGATGTTGTACCAGTGGCGGGGTAGATCGTTTTCGTTGAGCAAGAAACGGGTTCGAGTAGATGGGGTGTGCATGTCTGAGTCTCCTTTTTCTGAAAAAATTGGCGGCGAATGAAAAACGCGCTCGCCCCTGGGATTGCCTCGCTTAGCTTCTGGCAGGCCCGGGGGCGAACGCGCGCTGTCCGTGGTGCCACCCCGGTTAGGCTGGCGCAATTGGCAGTTGTGTTGAGCCGTTAAGCAAAAATCCCGCCGGTGCTGCGACGAGATACCAAAAAGCCAGCCTCACTCATTTTCGTCAGCGGTCTGGATAGGCGGAGGGTTCGTCTATCCCGACGAGTGACTTTACCTTGATAACGGTGGCAACTCCGGCGCGGACTACTGGCTTAGTGCGTTTGCCCGGCAACTCTGAGGTCCATTCAGCGCTGGCGTGCGGGCGGCCTCTCACCTGGATGGTCAACCATCGCTTTGCCGCTCTCTGTGCCGCCGTTTCGGCGCGTACTCGTCCTCTTCGCAGTCTTTGTCTATGAAGTTGGGCGGAATTATACGGAAATGCGCCAATTTGTCAAGCCATTTCGCGGCAAGCGGGTTTTACGGCGTGGAGGCCAGCGCCAAACCCAGCGCCAGGTCGTTGACGTTGGTGCGGGTAGGCCCGGTGATGAGCAAATCTCCCAGCGGTTCGAAGAAGTGATAGGCGTCGTGACGTGCCAGGAAGTCCGCCGGGTCTAGGCCTAGCAGGCGGGCGCGTGACAGGCTGTCGCCGGTGACGACGGCGCCTGCGGCGTTGGTGGGGCCGTCGCCGCCGTCGGTGGCCAGCGTGACCAGGGCGACATTTGCCAAGCCGGCCAGGTCGTTGACGGCAGACAAAGCCATTTCCTGGTTGCGTCCGCCCTTGCCGGCGTTGGGCGTCAGCGTCACGGTGGTCTCACCGCCAGCCAGAATACAGGCCGGGCGTGGGACGGGGTGGCCGCTGGCGGCGATCTCGCCCAAGATGGAGGCCAGCATGCGCCCGACGCCGCGCGCTTCCCCTTGCAAGGTGGTGGTGAGCAGCAAAGCGTGGAAGCCTTCGGCGCGCGCCTGCGCCAGGGCAGCTTCGGCCGCCAGGCGGTTGCTGCCCACAATCAGGTTCTGGACGCGTTCGAATAAGGGATCGCCCGCTTTGGGTGTATCGGCAATTCGACCGTTCAGCCCATCTTGCAAACGGGCCAGGATGCGCTGCGAGACTTGTTGTTGGAGGGCGTAGCGTTCGATCACGGCTTGCGCCTCGGCAAAGGTGGTCGAGTCGGGGGCGGTGGGGCCGGAGGCGATCATGTCCAATGGGTCGCCAACCACATCCGAGAGAATCAGCGTCAGCAGGCGGGCAGGTGCGGCGGCGCGCGCCAAACCGCCGCCTTTGACTTCGTCGAGGTGTTTGCGCAGGGTGTTGATTTCATGGATGCTTGCGCCACAGGCCAGCAAACTGCCGGTGAGGGCCTGCATTTCCTCGAGGGGCACCACCGGCGCGGTGAGCAGCGCCGAACCGCCGCCAGAGATAACGCAGATCACCAGATCATCAGCTTTGAGTGTGCGCAGTAAGGCCAAGATTTGCCGAGTGCCGCTCACGCCGCGCTCATCGGGGATAGGATGGGAGGCCTCGAGAACGCTTAGTTTTGCGGCGAGTTCGGGTTCGAGGTCTTGGGCGTGGCCTTCTTTCGTGAGCAGCAACCCGCTTGTCAGGCGGTCGCCCACGATTTGCGCCGCGGCGCGCCCCATCGGGACGGCCGCTTTTCCCAGACCGATGATCACCACCCGCTTGAGGGCGGTCAAATCATAGGTCTGGTCGGCGGCTATGAGATAGTGGCCGTCGCGTCTCAGCCAGCGTTCGACGGCTGCGCCCGGCTCGACGGCTTCGAGTGCCGCTTGCAGAATGCGGGCAGCGCTATCTGGCAGGGAAAAGGTAGTTAGATGAGGCATGGCAGGATTTTTCACCGCAGGGGAGCTAGGCTGATGTTGTTTGCCACCATTATACCAATTGGTTGAGAACTGTTTCACTCTGCAGAAATTCTTTTCATCCGCATCATCGGCGTTCGAACTCCTGCATTGCCGGAGCAGAAAGCTTGTGCTACTTTGCGATGATCACGATGAGATACCGGCGCATGACGCCAAGGAGTGGATTTTTCTGCCCTGTGCGCGAAAATCTGCTGCTGCACTAAACCAACGCGCCCCGCAGAGCGAGGCGCGTTGGTCGGATGAAACAGGGTTTGGAGTGGCGAGGGTGAGACTTGAACTCACAACCAAGGGCTTATGAGTCCCCTGCTCCGCCATTGAGCTACCTCGCCGGTTGTGCCAGAGCGGCGAAATATTACTACGGTCGCCGCATTTTGTCAACGCATCACAACTGACGTTGGATGAAATATTCGGCCAGGTCGCGCAGGGCCTGGCGTTCGACGCCTGCCGGCAAAACGGCCAACGCCGCTGCGCCGCGCCCGGCAAATTGCCGCGCTTCTTCCAACGCTTGCTGGATGGCGTCACTGCGGCGGATGGCCTCTACCAGACGTTTCACGGTGGCGTCATCGGCCGCGCCGGCCAGGATGGCTGCCATATCGGCGTCGTTTGGGCAAATGTCGAGATAGTTCAGGGCCGGCAAAGTCACCAGCCCCTGACGCAAATCACTGGCCAGCGGCTTGCCGACGGTCTCTTGCTCGCCGGTGAAATCCAGCACATCGTCCACAATTTGAAAAGCCATGCCCACCTCGCGCCCGTAGGTTTGCAGGGCGTCGCGTTCTGTTGGGCCTGCCAGGCAGAGGATGGCTGCTGTGGTGGCCGCGGTTTCGAACAGCGAAGCGGTTTTGGCATAGATGCGGCGGTAATAATCTTGGCGGTCTGCTTGTCCGCGGCTGGCAAATAGCTGGGTGATCTCGCCATTGACGATGGTGGAAAGGGTGGCGGCGAAGAGGTGCATCACTTCCACCGAGTTGGTGTCGGCGGCTAGTTTGGCCGCTTTAGCGAAGATGAAATCGCCTGTCAGTACCGTGGCTGCCGGCGACCAGTTGGCGTTCAGCGTGGGGGTGCCGCGCCGGAAGAGAGCGCCGTCAATCAAGTCGTCATGGACCAGAGTGGCGGTGTGCAGCATCTCGATTGCAGAGGCCAGGATCACCAGGCGGTCGGTATCGCCGCCCAATAGCCGCCCCACCAGCAGGGTGACCACCGGGCGGAGGCGTTTACCGCCTGCCGAGAGCAGATGATCCAATGCGGCTGCCAGCTCGGAATGGTGGCCGTCGGCTTGAGCGCGCATCAGCGCCTCAACCTGGCGAATTTGCTCCTGAACCAGCTCAAAAAACGATAAGGTCTTCAACGAACTTCTCTCCAATTGAACAGCCGCCCGGCGTTGGCCGTGGTGATGGCAATCACGTTTTCTGGCGGCAGATTGTGAAGCTCGGCAATTTTCTGTGCCACTTGGCGCACGTATGCCGGCTCATTACGTTGGCCGCGGCGTGGGTGAGGCGCCAAAAAGGGCGCATCCGTTTCGAGCAGCAAACAGTTCAAAGGCAGACGTGTCACAACGGCTTGCAGGCCTTTGGCGTTGAGGAAAGTGACCGGCCCGCCGATGCCTAGATAGAAATGCTGGTCAATCGCCTGGCGGGCGTCGGCCTCCTCGCCCGAAAAGGCGTGCCACACGCCAGGGCGTTCGGCCAGCGGTGAACCACTGCTCGCCAGGGCTGACTGCCATTCGGCCAGCAGGCCGAGCACGTCCTCGCTGGCTTGGCGGCAATGCACCACCACCGGTAAGCCGAGTTCTGCCGCCAGGGCGAGCTGTTCGCCGAAAACGCGCCGTTGCATCTGGCGGGGGGCGTGGTTGCGGTAGTAATCGAGGCCAATCTCACCAATAGCAACCACCTTGGGATGCCGCGCCAGCTCACGCAGCCTGGCGGGGGTGTCGGCCTGCCACTGGCGCGCCTCGCTGGGGTGAACGCCTACGGCAGCGTAAACTTCGGGGTGCGATTCGCTCAGTTGGACGGCGGCCGCACTCGATGCCAGATCAATCCCCACATCGAGCAACCTTGTCACACTGGCCGCCCGCGCTCGCTGTAGCGTTTCTGCGCGGTCCTCGTCGAAGGCGTGAAAATCGAGATGGCAATGGGTGTCGCAGAGTTCCACCAATCCTCAGCCTCGTCAGAGCAATCCCGCTACCCGCAGGCCGTCTTCGAGAATAGGTTTGACGCGTTCGGGGGCGGTGGTCTCGCAGTAAACGCGCATGATTGGCTCGGTGCCAGAGAAACGGATGAGCAGCCAACCGCCGTCTTCCAGGTTGAATTTGTAGCCGTCGGTAGTGTCGAGATTGAGGACTTTGACGCCGCCGATGGTCGCCGGGCGGGAAGCCAGGATAGCCTCTTGGCGCGCCTGGCGCTCGCCGCTGAAAGGCCGGTCAATCCGGTCGTAGTAATGCGCGCCGACTTTGGCGAACAGCGCTTGGAGCAGTTGCGAGGGCTTGCTGCCGGTGCGCACCATCATATCCAGAATGTACAGCCCGGCCAAGATGCCATCGCGTTCGGGTACATGCCCGCGGAAGGCATAGCCGCCCGATTCTTCGCCGCCGATCAGCGCATGGGTTTCGAGCATCTTTGGGGCAACATATTTGAAACCCACGCCGGTATGGTGAACGGGGACATTGTACAACTGGCCGAGTTTATCGAGCATGGAGGTGGTGGAAAGGGTTTTGACGATTGGGCCGCGCTCGCCGCGCACTTCCAGCAGGTAATAGGCCAGCAGGCCGTATACCCGCAATTGGTCTATGAATTGGCCGTTCTCGTCGCCGATGCCCACGCGGTCGGCGTCGCCGTCGGTGATGATGAGCACGTCGGCGCCGCGCCGCAGCGTCTCTGCCAGGCCGACGTTGACGTTGGGCGGAATGGGTTCGGGACGGGTCATTTCGGGGAAGAGGGGATGGCGGATATTGTGAATTTCCTCCACCTGGGTTTTGCCGCCGGCCAGCAGGCGCGGCAGCCAACCAGCGCCGTTGCCCCACATGGGGTCCACCAACACTTTCAGCCCTGCCTGGCGGATGGGTTCCAGGTCGAGCAGGGTGTGAATCTGCTCGATGTAAGCCGGGGCAGGGTCGAAGCGCACCACCAGCCCTTGGGCCTCGGCTTCGGGCAACGGCAGGCGTTTGACGGCTTCGGGCGAGGAGGGGATGCGGGCTTCGATTTCCTTCAGGCCGGCCGGGTCGATTGCACCGCCGTTGGGGTCGCGCACCTTGAAGCCGTTATCGGCTGGCGGGTTGTGCGAGGCGGTGATGTTGACCGCTCCCACCGCTTTGCGCTTCGGCACCGAGAAGGAGATGACCGGCGTGGGGGTGGCGCCTTCTGTCAGGTAGACACGCAGGCCGTTGGCGGCAAGCACTTCGGCTGTGGCGGCAGCGAAGTTCTCCGAGTGAAAGCGCTTGTCGAAGCCCACCACCACCCATTCACCGCGCCAGCCTTTGCCGAGCAAGTAATCGGCGAAGCCCTGCGCACAGCGGCGAACATTGGCAAAGGTGTAATCCTCGGCAATGCGCCCCCGCCATCCGTCGGTGCCAAATACAATTTTATCGGTCATATTGCCTCCACGAGAAACACGAGATGAGAACGAGAGTATTATATCAAGGGATGGTGAAGAGGGGCTAGGGGTTAATGACGTGCTATAATCCGTGCGTAGGGCCTAAGCCACGCATTCCTTGCACAAAAACAAGAATTTGCTGGATTAGCGCCTTGATTGTTCCGCTTTATGCGGGTCAGGAGTGACTATGAACATCTATCTCGATTATGCTGCAACCACGCCGGTTGACCGGCGCGTGCTGGAAGCGATGTTGCCTTATTTCTGTGAGATTTACGGCAATCCCTCCTCGGTGCATACGTTTGGACAGCAGGCCGAGGCGGCGGTTGAAACGGCGCGAGAGAGCATGGCAGAGGGACTCAATTGCCGGCCAGATGAGGTCATTTTTACCTCTGGCGGTTCGGAGGCTGATAATCTGGCTTTGCGTGGGGTGGCCTGGGCGGCGCGCCAGCAGCGCGGAGCAAGCCATTTGTTGGTCAGCGCGGTAGAGCATCATGCTGTCTTGCATACGGCTCAACAACTGGCGGCGCAATTTGGCTTTGAACTGGAATACCTGCCGGTGGACAAGAGCGGCACGGTTCAGCCGCGCGAAGTGGCGTCCCGCCTGCGCGCCGATACCGCCCTGGTCTCGGTGATGTACGCCAACAATGAAATCGGCACGATCAACCCCATTGCCGAGATCGGCGCGCTGTGCCGTGAGCGCGGCATCCCGCTGCACACCGACGCAGTGCAGGCAGCGGCTTACCTGCCGGTAGACGTGGCCGCGCTCAATGTGGATTTGCTGGCGCTGGGGGCGCACAAATTCTACGGCCCTAAGGGCGTTGGCGCTCTGTATGTCCGCCAGGGCACACCCATTTGGCCCGTGCAGACGGGCGGCGGACAAGAACGCGGCCTGCGGGCCGGCACCTCCAATGTGCCGTACATCGTCGGCATGGCCGAAGCCTTCCGCCTGACACAGGCCGAACGCGCCAGGCGGGTTGCTCATGTGCAACCGCTGCGCGATAGGCTCATCGGCGGGGTGCTGGAAACGATTCCCTCTGCCCGCCTGACCGGCCATCCGGTCAATCGCTTGCCCAACCATGCCAGTTTCGTCTTCGAGGGTGTGGATGGCAATGCGCTGCTGATGCTTCTGGATGTGGCCGGCTTTGCTTGCTCCTCCGGTTCGGCTTGCAAGAGCGGTGATCCGCGGCCCTCAGCAGTGCTTCTGGCGCTGGGCCTGCCGCCCCGCTGGGCGCTTGGCTCGCTGCGCGTCACTGTGGGGGGTAACACCACGCCCGAGGCGGTAGAGGCTTTTCTGGCGGTCTTGCCCAAGCTGGTCGAGCAGGCACGCCGGTTATAGGGTTTTCGACAGGGGCGTGACGATGGCTGAGAGACGGCGTGTGGTCGTGGCGATGTCGGGGGGCGTGGACAGCTCGGTGGCGGCGGCCTTGCTGGTGCAGCAAGGTTACGAAGTGATCGGCATCATGCTGCGTTTATGGAGCGAGCCAGAAGAGGAAGCCGCCAATCGCTGTTGCACGCCAGAAGCGATGACGCTGGCGCGGCGGGTGGCCGCCCGGCTGGGTATACCTTTCTATGCGGTGGATGCCCAGCAGATTTTCCGTCAGACGGTGGTGGAGCAATTCATTGCCGCTTATGGGCGCGGTGAGACGCCTAATCCCTGCTTGGTGTGCAACCGCCTCATCCGCTGGGATTTCTTGTTGAAGCACGCTCTGGCGTTGGGGGCCGATTTTCTGGCGACGGGTCATTATGCTCGCCTGCTTCCACCTGTCCCGACGGTTGAAGACGCCCCCCGCCAGCTCCTGCGCGGCCTCGACCGGCTCAAAGATCAATCCTATGTTCTCAGCGTTCTGAACCAGGCGCAACTGCGCCATGCGCTTTTCCCGCTAGGCGAATACACCAAGCCGCAAGTGCGCCAACTGGGGCGCGATTTCGGCCTGCCGGTGGCCGAACGCGCCGATAGCCAGGATTTGTGTTTCGTGGGCGAGGGCGATTACCGCAGATTCTTGCGCCGCTATGCCCCGCAGGTCGAAGCGCCCGGCCCCATCCTCACCCGCTCTGGCCGCCAGATTGGCCGCCACAACGGTCTGGCCTTTTATACCATCGGCCAGCGCAAAGGTTTAGGCATCAGCGCGGCAGAGCCGCTGTACGTGTTAGCGAAGGATACGGCGCGCAACGCCTTGATCGTGGGGACGGCAGCCGAATTGGGTGGGCAGGAATTGACTGCCCGTCAGGTCAATTGGATTGCTGGCGAGCCGCCTGCCGCTCCTTTGCGCTTGCAGGTCAAAATCCGCTACCGCGCCAGCGAAGCCTGGGGGCTGGTGACGCCGTTGGATGGCGGGCGTGCCCATGTGCGCTTCGATGCCCCCTTGCGCGACATCACCCCCGGCCAGCAGGCGGTCTTTTACGCTGGCGAAGTGGTCTTGGGGGGCGGTGTAATCGAATGAGCGCCGAGCGCCTGCAGGATCGCTTTTGTCTCTTGCTTGCCACCGCTGCCCCCCTCGCCGCCCGGCCCCACGCACGACGGACAGCCGTCGGCGCATCCGCAAGCGGCCACCTGCTCCCTGGCGCGCTCGATCAACTCCTCGTGCAGGTCGAACAACCTGACGCTGAAGCCGATCCCACCCGGCAGACGGTCGTATAACACCACAACCGGCTTGCCATCGGCCAGCGGTGATTGGGGGTCGGCATGGACGCCCAGATCGCGCCCATCGCACATCAGGAAGAGCGGCGCCAGGTGGGTCAACACGAAAGCCAGGCCGGCCAGGCCGCTGCGTATCCGCACGGCGCTCTCGGCGCGACGGTGACAGGCGGGGCAAAGCGTGATGAGATTCGATAACTGATTGGCCTGCGCCGCAGAGGCAAATTGGCGGAAGGGGATTTTGTGATGCACGGCATGGGCGCGGCCGCTCTCTGCCACTCCGCACATCTGACAGCGATAGCCGTCGCGGGCGCGCACTTGCCGCGTCAGCGCGACCCAAGCCGGGCCGTAATCGTTCGGCGTACCAGACCACAACCCCTCCGCTTTCAGCTTCTCCACCGTCTCATCGGCCAGCGTCAACCAATAACCGCTGGTGTGTAGCGTCTCGGGCGGCAAATCCAACGGCTCGAAGCCCAACGGCTCGTGGCTGCCCCAACGCAGTTTGCGGAAGCCCACCACCTGCATCGTTACGGTCAATTCACCATGGGCGCGCAACCCTCCAGTGACGGCAGCCTCGTTCAGCTTCGTTTCCAGCACCACTCTGGACTCGCTGCGCGGTTCGGTGTAATAATCGGTCTCGATGGGACGCAATTGTGCCTGGCCGTTTTCCAGATCGAGCGTCTCGACGAGATACGATTGCCCCTCGTGCAGGTAAATGGCCCCGGGGTGCGCCATCCACGCCGCCGAGGGGCGGTCCACGAGGCCGACGACGCCTGCTTCGCTTTGCAGGATGACCGAGTGCGGCGAGGCGCTGCGCAGCGAGACGGCTTGCGCCGGGTAATGCTCGCCCAGCCAGAAATAACGCTCCCTCACGCGGCGCAGCACGCCCTCCTCTCGCAGATATTCCAGGAATTCCTCCAACTGGCGAGGGTCGAGCGATCCGAAAGAATCGCCTGCCCCGAAGGGCAATTCGAAGGCCGCGCAGCGCAGATGGTGGAGCAAAATCAGCGGGTGATCGGGGTTGATCAGCGCCTGTTCGGGCGAACGTTCGAAGAAATACTCTGGATGGCGCGTCAGGAATTGATCGAGCGGGCTGGCGGAGGCAATCAACAGCGCCAGAGCGGGGGCGTCGCCGCGTCCGGCGCGTCCCATCTGTTGCCGGGCGCTGGCAATGGTGCCGGGGTAACCTGCCAGCAGCGCGGCTCCCATCCCGCCGATGTCAATGCCCAGCTCCAGCGCCGTTGTGGCGGCCACCACCCGCACCGAGCCATCTTGCAGACCGCGCTCAATGGCGCGGCGCTCGCTGGCAAGATACCCCGAGCGGTAGCCGCGGACTTGCCGGGTGGGTGAGCGTGTCTCGGTTGCACTTACCGAGGCGTTCTCTTTCTGGCGCAAGTCTTTGACCAACAGCTCGACCATACGCCGCGACGGGCTGAAGATGATGGTCTGGACGTTATGGGTGAGCAAGTCCTCTGCCAGGCGGGTGGCTTCGGATAGAACGCTGCGGCGAACGCCGAGAGTGGCATCCACGAGCGGCGGGTTGTAAAGCAGCAAGTGCTTGGGGCCGCTGGCAGAGCCGTCGTCTTCGACCAGGGCGACCGGCGCTTCGATCAGCCGGGCGGCCAGCTCGGCGGGGTTGGCAATCGTAGCCGAGGCGAGAATGAATTGAGGCGCGGCACCGTAGTGGTGGGCAATGCGTTGCAAGCGGCGCAAGACATTGGCTACGTGCGAACCAAACACACCGCGGTAGGTGTGGAGTTCATCAATCACAACAAACCGCAGGCCGCCGAAGAACTCGGCCCAGGCGGGGTGATGCGGCAGGATGCCGGTGTGCAGCATGTCGGGATTGGTGAAGAGCATTTGGGCCTGGGTGCGGATGGCTTGGCGCGCTGAGGCAGGGGTGTCGCCGTCATAAACGCCGGCCTGGAGGCGGCCTGGGAGTGAACTATCGAGTGCAGCGAGTAAATTGCTGACGACTGAAAACTGGTCGTGGGTCAGCGCTTTGGTGGGGAAGAGATAGAGCGCCCGCGCTGACGGGGTGCGCAGCAGGTGATCGAGGATGGGGAGGTCGTAGCACAGGGTTTTGCCGGAGGCAGTGCCGGTGGCAATGACGACATTTTGCCTGTTCTTGGCGTATAGCCATGATTGGTGCTGGTGGGTGTATAGCGCCGCGATGCCCTGCGCACGCAGAGCGTTGGCCAGCGCCGGGTGGAGGTCGTCGGGCAGGGGAGCAAGGCGCGGCGGCCGGGCAGGCAGGGTGCGCCAGGCGGCAATGTTGCCACCTACGCTGGGGTCGGCGCGCCAGCGGGAGAGCAGCTCGGTCAGACCCATGCGCAGGATTATACTTCGAGAATGCGCCCTTGCGCCAAGTAAAGCGCAGCGGCGCGTTTGCCAAGGAGTGTTGCCATCTTGCTCGCGACGATTCGGTTGAAATCGTCCCCTGAAACTGACGACACAATCGGCAGATAGGCCTATAATTAAACCGGTACAGACGAATTGAGCTGGCGGCTGGCGATTTCGAATCTTTTCACGCCAGGAGATTATTGTGTCATCTGAATTACTCAAGCAAGCCATAGCGTTGATTAAAGCCGGTCGAAAAGAGCAGGCTCGCCCCCTGATTGTCCGCGCCTTGAAGGCCAATCCTAGAGACGAGACCGCCTGGCTTTGGCTGGTAGAGACCTTACCTGATGACGCGCAACGCATCGCTGCGCTGGAGCAGTATTTGCGTATCAACCCTGATAACCAGCGGGTGCGCGTCGTGCTTGCACGGATGCGGGCCAAAGCGACATTGCCTGTTGCGCCGCCGCCGGTAGAGGTGAAACCTGCCGAGAGCCTCACCCCACCGTTTGCAGAGGCTGAGGGAACGTCCGCAGCTGCAAGCGCAGACGGGCAGCTGCCGTCGGTGGCAACCTCGCTTGTTGAAGCTGGCAAGGTGACCGCGCCAGCCCAAGCTCTCGCCGACAGAGCGCAAGCGCCTGCCGTTGGCCGCAGATCGCGTTTGCAGACGCACCGACGCAAACAGCAAAGCTGGCTTTTCATTGCCCTGTTGGCTTTGGCTGTGTTGTTGGTCGTTGGTTGGGCGGTAAGGTTTGTGTGGGACAAGCCGACCTCCTCGGCTGAACGCCTGTCGGCTACCCAAACGCTGGCGGCACACCTTGCCACGGCCTCGGCGCGGGAGACGCAGTCTGCCCGCACATATACGCCGGTCCACCGGCTGTTCGAAACGGCCAGAATGAACCAGACCACTCGCCCGCCTTCGGCGACTTCCGTGCCTTCGCAGACGGCCACAGCTTCGCCCACCCACACCCCTCAACCCTCGCGCACGCCCACGCCCACCGTTACGCCGACTTTTACTCCCTATCCCACCATGCCTGCCGGCCTGCTGCTGGCCAACGGACAGATTGCTTATGTCTCTGACCGCGACGGCAACCGTAACATCTTCGTCATGAACGCCGACGGTTCGGGACAAACTCGCCTGACCGAAGGCCTCAATCTTCAGCCGGATTGGTCGCCGGACGGCACTCGGCTGGTGTATAGCGGGCTGGATGGTGCTTCTCCAGAGAGCGGCGATATGGAGATTTTCGTCATGCTGGCCGATGGTTCGAACAAGGTGGCCCTGACAGCTAACGATTTCGACGACTCCTTCCCCGCCTGGTCGCCAGATGGCAGACGCATTGCTTTTGTGTCCGATCGCGACGGCAATTGGGAGTTGTACGTGATGAATGCTGATGGTTCCAACCAGACGCGCCTGACGAGCACACCGGCGGACGAGAGTTACCCCACCTGGTCGGCGGATGGCCAGCGGATTGCTTTTGCTGCCGCCTTGGGGGAGCGTTCGGATATTTACGTGATTGGGTTGCAGGGGGGAGAGATGCAGCCCCTCACCGAGACGGGAGACAATTTCTTCCCCAATTGGTCGCCGGATGGCAGCCGCATCGTTTTCGTCTCGACGCGGGGCGGCAACCTCCAAGCGCCCTTCGACGCAGAGATTTTTATCATGAATGCCGATGGCTCCGGCCAGGTGCAACTCACCGATACCGCTCCAGCCGAATATGACCCTGCCTGGTCGCCGGATGGGCAATCTCTGATTTGTTCGGTGAGTGAGTTTGGCGACCCGCCGTTGTTCATCCTGGATTTGAACGGACGGGTATTGGCGCGTTTGCCAAAGGGTTTTGAGGGGATGTATGAACCCGATTGGCAGCCGCTGCCTCTGGCGGTTGTGCCGTGAGCGCTGTATCGAGAAAAGCTGTTCTAAAGCGCTTGCATCTTTGCAAAACCTTGCTATACTGTTAGTAACCCCGCTTTGAACGTCGTGTGTGGTGTTTCCCTTTTTTTCATTGTTCGGGTGCTATCGCCCTGAACACTTAAGCTCTAAGGAGGCCGATATGCAAGCTCGTAAGTGGTTCGTGTTCGTGTTCGTTGTGTCATCGCTGATTTTATCTTCGTGTGGCGGTGGGGGGGCTGCAGGCAATAACAAGATCGCCACGTTCATCTTCACCCAAGAATTCGATACCCTCAACCCGCTCTATACCAACATGTGGTTTGCCTCCATCACCTTCCAGATTTGGAACTGTTGGGCGTGGAATTTCGACGACCAGAACAACCCTGTCCCCGTGCTGGTCAAGGAAATGCCCAGTATGCAGAATGGCGGCATTTCCGCGGACGGCCGCGTCATTACGATGAAACTGCGGGATGACATCGTCTGGTCGGATGGACAGAAGATCACCTCCGAAGATTTCAAATTCACCTTCGATATGAACATAAATCCCAAGAATGCCGTCGCCACCACTTTCCCCTACGACAAGATCAAGAGCATCGAGACGCCCGACGCCCAAACGGTGGTGATGACTTTCGATGAGCCGTATGCCGCCTGGATGGGGACGCTGTGGCATGGCATCCTGCCGGCGCACATTTTGCAGCCTGTCTTCGAAAAAGAAGGCACTCTGGACAACGCTGAGTGGAATCACGCCCCAACGGTGGGCTGTGGGCCGTTCGTGTTCAAAGAGTGGGAATCGGGCAGCTTTGCCCGTTTCGTTGCCAACAATAAATACTGGCTGGGTAAACCCAAGTTGGGCGAGATATTCATCCGCTTCGTGCCGGATGACGCCGCGCAGATTGCCGCACTGGTGAACGGCGAGGGCGATTTGGGGACCTTCTTTGCCAACTCGGATGTGCCCACCCTGGAAGGCGCGGGCGTGCAGGTGTACCGCGTCTATTCCGGCTACAACGAAGGCGTCTATTTCTTCCTGCACCCCGAGAAGAGTCATCCGGCCGTGCGCGATGTGCGCGTCCGCAAGGCCATCGTGATGGCCATTGACCGCGCCTCGTTTGCCAAACAGGTGCTGCTCGATCTGACCAAGCCCGCCGTCACCGATTGGGACAATATGCTCTATGTTGACCCCTCGCTCCAACCCTATCCTTACGACCCTGAAGCGGCCAAAAAGCTCCTCGATGAGGCCGGATGGCAGGACTCCAACGGCGATGGCGTGCGCGACAAAGATGGCGTCGAACTGGTGTTGAAGTATGGCACCACCACGCGTGAAGTGCGCAAGAACATGCAGGCCGTGGCCCAAGAGCAACTTGCCCAGGTGGGTATCAAAGTCGAGCTGTACAATTACCCCTCTGATCAGTTCTTTGCCGGTTACGACGAGGGCGGCCCGGCGGCCCATGGTGACCTGGATATGTTCGAATACTCTGCCACGCCGCAATTCCCCGATCCAGATGTTGCCGACTGGCTGTGCAACAACATCCCCAGTGATGAAAACCCCTCCGGTTCGAATTGGAGCGCCATTTGCGACCCCGAACTCGACGCCCTCTTCCAGCTCCAGGCTACTCAGGTGGACTTTGCCGCCCGCCAACAGACCTTCTATAAAATCACCAAATATATCTACGACCAGGTCTATTGGTTCGGCTTGTGGCAAGACCCCGACCTGTGGGGCGTCAATAAGCGGCTGGTCAATGTCAAACTCTCTGGCGCAACGCCGTTCTTCAACATCGCCGAGTGGGACCTGGTTAAATAGCCGCTGAGGCGTTATCCTGTCGAAGCTCAGTGAACAGTGATAGACCTCGCTGTTCACTGAGCTTCATAACCAATCACGCTGAACGCTGATCGAGCTATGACCCGCTACATCATCCGCCGTGTTCTGCAAGCTATCCCGCTGCTTTTCCTGATCAGTATCGCTCTCTTTGTGCTGATGCAGAACGTGGGCGATCCCCTGGCAACCATGGGGGGGCGCACGGTGACCCGCGCCGCCGACCGCGAACGTTTGACCCGCCAACTCGGACTGGACAAGCCCGTTTACCTCCAATACCTGTATTGGCTGGTGGGTAACGATTGGACCAAAGTTGACCTGGACGGCGATGGCGTAAGCGAGACCCCTGGCACGCGTAAAGGGGTGCTGCGCGGTGATTTTGGTATGTCGCTGGTCAAGCGCGGCGTACCGGCAACGGTGGTGATTTGGGAACGGTTGCCCAATACCCTGCTGTTGATGCTTACCGCTGAAGTGGTCATTGTCCTGGGGGCTTTGGCAATTGGCATTTATTCGGCGTTGCGTCAGTATTCGCTGCTCGATAATCTGATGACCGCCGCCTCTTTTGTCGGCTTCTCGATGCCTATTTTCTTCATCGCTTTAGCGGTCATTTATATCTTCTCGGTCTATTTCAAACGCTGGGGCCTGCCTTACCTGCCGGCGGGCGGAATGTTCGACCCTCAAGTGGGCAAAACCCCCTGGCAGGTGGCGCTACACATGGTCTTGCCGGTCACCAGTATCTCGGTGATTAGCCTGGCCACTTACAGCCGTTATATCCGCAGCACAATGTTGGAGGTGCTAGGGCAGGATTACATCCGCACGGCGCGCTCCAAAGGCTTGCCCAAGCGCGACATTGTCTTTGTCCACGCCCTCAAGAACGCCTCCCTGCCCATCGTGACCGTCATTGGGCTGGATTTGCCGTTGTTGTTGGGCGGGGCGGTGGTGACCGAACGCATCTTTGCCTGGCCTGGAATGGGACGCCTGTTCCTCGATCATCTCGAACGCGGCGATACCTCTGTCGTTATGGGTATCTTGATGCTGATTGCTGTGGCAGTCGTGCTCTTTCAGTTGCTGACCGATATCGCCTATGCCTGGCTCGACCCGCGCATCCGCTACCAATGAGCGGCCGCTTCTCGCAACCATGACTGACGACCCTGCCCCTGCTTCCCCCATCCCCGCTGTGCTCCCCGCCGAGGTCGAGCCCCCGCCGCTTTCCTTGGCGCAACTCACCTGGCGGCGTTTTCGGCGGCACCGCATGGCCATGTTTGGCGCGGTGCTGCTGATCTTGCTGATTATCTATTCCTACGGTGGGGCGCTGTTCGTTTCCGAGGAATACGCCAATCACAACGACCTCGAGAAGGTGCTGGCCGCTCCCTCGGCTGCACACCCCTTTGGCACCGATACCACCGGGCGCGATATCCTGGCGCGCACCATCTATGGCGGGCAAATTTCCTTGCTCATCGGTCTCACCGCCGTCGTCGTCGAGACGCTGATGGGCATTCTCATCGGCGCGCTGGCCGGTTACTATGGCGGCTGGGTTGACAGCCTGTTGATGCGCTTCACTGAAGCGGTGCTGAATATCCCCCAAATCTTCCTCTTGCTTGTGATGGCCAAATTCTTCGGTGGGCGAATCCCCAATTTGAGCATCCTGGGGCGGGAATATAGCGGCAGCGTGGTGGTCATCATCCTGATCATCGGCCTGACAAGCTGGCCCTACCTGGCGCGTATCGTGCGCGCCGAGTTCATGTCCATCAAAGAGCGTGAGTTCGTCCTGGCGGCGCACGCCACCGGTACGCCGAGCTGGGAAATCATCCTCAAGCATATCTTGCCCAACTGTATCGCTCCCATTGTGGTTTCAGCTACCCTGGGTGTGGCAGGCGCTATCACCCTGGAGGCTTATATCAGCTTCCTCGGTTTGGGTGTGCGCGCCCCAACGGCTACCTGGGGCAACATGCTCGAAGGCGCTTATCAATACATTGACCAGGGCGCCTATTGGCTGTGGCTCTTCCCCGGCAGCCTCATCGTCCTGATTGTGCTGAGCATCAACTTCCTGGGCGATGGCTTGCGCGACGCCCTCGACCCGCGCAGCCGCACCGTCTGATGGCTGTTCACTCTACGAACATGGCGCTATTACTCGAAGTCAAAGACCTCAAAACCCGCTTCCATACGCCTGAGGGTGTCGTTTTTGCCGTCAATGGCGTTTCCTTCAGGCTGGACGAAGGCGAAACGCTGGCTGTCGTTGGCGAATCGGGCTGCGGTAAATCGGTTACCATGATGTCCCTGCTGCGTCTGATCCCCACCCCGCCGGGCGAGATCGTCAGCGGGACAGCCTGGTATGGGGGTGTTGACCTGCTGAAGATTACCGAGCCGGAGCTGGAGCAGTTGCGCGGCAAAGAGATTGCCATGATTTTCCAGGACCCGATGACCTCGCTCAACCCCGTGTTGACCATCGGACGGCAGATTACGGAGGCGCTGCACTGTCACCTGGGGCAAAGCGCCGAAGAGGCTGCCCGCCGGGCGGTGACCCTGCTCGAATGGGTGGGCATCCCCGATGCGGCGCGCCGCCTGAACGATTACCCCCATCAATTCTCCGGTGGCATGCGCCAGCGGGTGATGATTGCCATGGCGTTGGCCTGCAACCCCCGCCTGCTCATTGCCGATGAACCAACCACCGCTCTGGACGTCACCATCCAGGCGCAAATCGTTGAGCTGGTGCTGCGTTTGCGCGCCGAAACGGGCATGGCGATGATTTGGATTACCCATGACCTGGGCGTGGTGGCCGGCCTGGCCGAACGCGTCATCGTGATGTATGCTGGTTTCATCGTCGAAGAGGCCGATGTGGATAGCCTGTATGAGACCCCGCTTCACCCCTACACCCTCGCTTTGCTGGCCGCTTTACCGCGCGCCGACCGTCGCCGCCAGCATAGCCTCAAATCCATTCGCGGCGCCCCGCCGAGCTTGCTGGTCGAGCCAAAGGGCTGTCCCTTCGCCCCGCGCTGCGAATATACGCTGCCGCGTTGTAGCGTCGAAAACCCGGCCCTGACCTTACTCAGCCCCCGTCGCAAAGTCGCCTGCTGGGTGGACGTGCAAACCGGCAAGCCGCGTTGAGAGCCAGGTTGAACGATGGACGAGCAACCTCTGGTCAGAGTAGAAAGACTTACCAAGCATTTCCCCGTCACACGCGGCATCATCTTTCAGCGCACGGTCGGCACCGTGCGTGCCGTGGATGGTATTTCGTTCTCTATCGCCTCAGGCGAGACTTTGGGCCTGGTGGGCGAGAGCGGTTGTGGTAAGACCACCGCCGGACGCACCCTGCTGGGCCTCTACCCCCCTACCAGCGGCGAGGTGTGGATTGACCGACATAACGTCTGCACGGCCAAACGCAATGAAATGTCGCTCATCCGTCGTAAGGCGCAGATGATTTTTCAGGACCCCTATGCCTGCCTCAATCCACGCTGGACGGTCAACGCCATTGTCAGCGAACCGCTGCGTGTGCATCACCTCATCACCGACGCACGCCAGCGCACCGAGCGCGTCAAAGAACTGCTCATCTTGGTAGGCCTGAACGCCCGCCATGTCAACCGTTTCCCGCACGAATTTTCCGGTGGACAGCGTCAGCGCATCGGCATTGCCCGTGCCCTGGCTTCTGAGCCGCTTTTCATCGTCTGCGATGAACCTATCTCAGCCCTGGATGTCTCCATTCAGGCGCAAGTGGTCAACTTACTCGAAGAATTGCAAGACCGCTTGGGGCTGACCTACCTGTTCATCGCTCACGATTTGAGCATGGTGCGGCATATTTGCGACCGCGTGGCGGTGATGTATTTGGGCGTCATCGTTGAACTGGCCGACCGTGATGAGCTTTATGAGCATCCCCTTCATCCGTACACCCAGGCGCTGCTCTCTGCTGTGCCGATTCCTGACCCCAAGCGCGACCGCGCCCGCAAGCGGACGATCCTCACCGGCGATGTGCCCAGCCCGCTCAACCCGCCAGCCGGTTGCCGCTTCCACCCCCGCTGCCCAATCGCCAAGCCCCACTGCGCTGAGTTGACTCCTGAGTGGCGCCAGCTCAGTCCGCAGCATTGGGTAGCCTGCCACGAAGTGTGACCCTGCCCCTCACCAGGGGGGCTTGACCACCCAGCCTGAAACAGGCCACCGATTTCTCACCAGGAGGTACCTATGCCCAGAGGTTATATTCAACGCATGTTAGCTGAAAAAGAAGAAATCCTGCTGATGACGCGCCAGCACTGGTTCGTCCTCGCCAGCGCCATTTTCTTCGAGATCATGCTCATCATCGCCATCCTGGCTGCCGGCATTACCGCCACCATTCTGTTGGTCAACCCTCTTGCAGCCGCTATCTTGGTTCTGCTGGTCATCCCCGGCGCAACCATGACGCGTGACATCTTGATATGGGCCAACCGCCAGTATCTCGTCACCAATCGCCGCGTCATCCAGATTTCGGGCGTCATCAACAAAAACGTGATCGACTCCTCCCTGGAAAAGGTCAACGATGTCAAGATGACGCAGTCGTTCTTGGGGCGTTTGTTCAACTATGGCGATGTGGAGATTCTCACCGCCAGCGAGCTAGGGGTCAACCTCTTCAAACGTTTGGGCGACCCGGTGGGCTTCAAGACCGCCATGCTCAACGCCAAGGAGCAGCTCGAACGCGGCAGCGCCGAAAAAGAGCGTGACCTCACCATCCCCGAACTGATTGCCCAGCTCGACCAATTGCGCCAGCGGGGCATCCTGACCGACGAGGAATTCCAGGCCAAGAAGACGGCTTTGTTGGCAAAGATGCAATGAGCCAGATGGCCCTTAGCGAGAAATACGAACGTAACGGCTGGCCTAGCGTCCAACGCCCCGATATCAAGCCGCCTGCTGGCTGGAGCCTGAGCCTCATCACGGCTGTCAATCGCATCTACAACCACAGCCTCTCGCCCGATGGACAATGGATTGCCTTCGTCTGGAATCACGAGCGGCTTTCGGATATCTACCTCTTGCCTGCCAAAGGCGGTTGGCCGGCCCGCCTCACCACCAGTCGCCGTAACGTGCCCTATTGGAGCGATGAGACGCCGCGCTGGTCGCCCGACAGCCGCTGGTTGGCCTTTTGTATGGATAACCGCGCCTACGTGGCCGCAGTCTCCGGCGAGCCGCTTTACCCCTTGGCTGAATTCACTGCCCAGGCCGCTTCACCCGTCTGGATGCCCGACAGCCAGTGTTTGCTCATCAGCCTCGAACGCAACGACGCCACCAAGCTGTTCCTCACCGACCGCACGGGCACTTTCCTGCGCGCCGTCACCAGCGGCGAGGGAGATGACCTCGACGCTCAGCCCTCCCCCAATGGCCGCCTGGTGGCCTATGTCCACCGCCCCCGCGATGACCTGCGCCGTTCGGATATCCGTCTGGTCAACCTCAAGACCGGCAGCGAAATGCTGGTGGTGGGCGAACCGCGCCAAAAAGATTGGTCGCCGCGTTGGTCGCCCGATGGCAAGTGGATTGCCTTCCTCTCCCAGCGTTCCGGCTGGGATGAGATTTGGCTGACGCGCCCCAATGGTCATGGGCTGCATCAATTGACCCACTTGAACCGGGAAGTGAAAGACATCGCCTGGTCTCCTGATGGCAGTCGCTTGGCTTGTGTGATCAATTATGGCGGCGATTTCCAATTGGCGCTGGTGGATGCCTCGAGCGGCGAAGTGCAATCCCTGGCCACGCAATTGGGCGTTTACGCTCACCCCAATTGGTCTCTGACAGGCGATTTCATTACCGTCGAGTACGAAAACCCCCTCCAGCCCCCCGATATCTACCGCATCACCCTGCCTGAACGGCAGATGATCCAGTTGACCTTTTCTAACCTGCCGGCCCTGGCGCAGAACGCTCTCGTCGTCCCCGAACGGGTGAGCTATCTCAGCAGCGACGGCATGGAAATCCCCGCCTTACTCTATCGCCCGGCGCGGCCCAACGGCGCCGCAGTCGTCGAGCCGCATGGCGGCCCTGCGGACCAATCTACCCTGTGTTGGGAAATTCTCACCCAGTATTTCGTTGCCAAAGGCTACACTTGGCTGGCGCCCAACTACCGCGGCAGTACCGGTTACGGCGTGACCTTCGAACATGCCAATTACGATAGTTGGGGCGTAGGCGATATGCAAGATTGCCTACACGGCGCCCGCTTCCTGCGCACCCTGCCGGGCATAGACGCCGACCGCATCGCCATTTACGGCGCTAGCTACGGCGGCTACCTGGTGGCCTGTTGCCTGTCGCGCGACCCCGATTACCTTTTCGCCTGCGGCGTGTGCAAATTCGGCGATGCCAACCTGTTCAGCTCCTGGGCGCTGGCCAACCGTTCCACCCGCCTGTACACCGAAATGCAAATCGGCCATCCGGCGCGCAACAGCCAGACTTACCTCGAGGCCTCACCCATCTATCAGACCAAAAACATCGAAGTCCCCATTTTGATTCTGCATGGTTTGTTGGATGACATCGTGCCCCCCGAATCGTCTGAAGAATGGGTCGAAGAACTGAAACGTCATGGCAAAACCTTCGAGTACAAGACCTACGCCGACGAACCGCATGGCTTCTTCAAGCGTGAAACCAACCTGGATGCGTACAGCCGCATCGAACGTTTCCTGGATTGGCATCTCATACCCTGGTGAGGGAGGATGACGACCGATTTCTTTGCCTTCGATGAGTTGACCTGGCCCGAGGTGGCTGCCCTGCCGCGGGATTGTCCGCTGGTGCTGCCATTGGGCGGGGGTTATCCACTCGAAAGCGTCGCCCAGGCTCTAGGTTGCCCGCCGCACATCGGCCTCTTGCCGCCCATTCCCTATGGCTGGCGTGGCAGCGGCCTGGCCGTCGCCGAAGCCCGGCTAGGCGCTATGCTCGCCAACTTGCTCGACAGCCTGCGCGACGACGGCTTCAGCCGCGTGTATGCTCTCACCCCGCCGGGGATTGACCTTGGGCTGGGCGCGGCGCGTCTGGCCTTTCCTCTCGCCTCCTCTCTAGCGGCCCTGCCCGCCGACGCCGACCGTGACAAAGTCGTATTGCTCCCCATCGGTCACACCGAACAACATGGCCATCATCTGCCTCTATCCACCGACACGCTCATTATCGAAGCCATTGGCCAGGGAACAGCGGCTGCCGTGCCCCAACAGGCTGTCTGCCTGCCGGTCATGCCCTATGGCGTCTCGATGCACCGCTCGGCCTTTGCCGGCACGCTCGACGTTGGCGGGCGTGCTTTCGAAGATTTCTGGCTGGCGGTGATAGATGCCCTGGTAGGGCGCGGCTTCGACCGTTTCTATTGCCTCAGCGGGCATGGCGGCAACAGCTCTTTCCTCGTCAACGTGGTCAAATACGCCGGCGATCGTCACCCCCATATCTTCTGCGCCACAGCGTTTCTGTACCTCTCTGGGCCGCAAGGCGTGGCTGCCCTCCAACAGCACCGCCGCTCGCCAACCGGCGGCATGGGTCACGCTTGCGAACTGGAAACCTCCCTCCTTCTCCACCTGCGGCCTCATCTCGTGCACATGGAACGCGTGGTGGATGAGACCGATTTCATCGCCACGCCGTCGTATTACATGGACTGGATTGAAGGCGGGGCGCTCATCGCCAACCCTCCCTGGAGCGACGACACCCGCACGGGCGCTTACGGCGCAGGCAGCCTCGCCACCGCCGAACATGGCCAGTTGTGGCTGCAAGCAGCCATCGCCGAAAAAGTCGGCCACGTAGCCGAAATTCACGAACAACACTGCCGCCGTCAGGCGCGCCGCGCAGCCTCTCCGCATTCTGACTGTTCTGCAAGCCGCTGAGCGCTCGAACGTATGCTATACTTGCCCTAAGCCGCATAAAGCGGAACGATTAGGGCGCTAATCCCACAAAATCTTGTCTTTTGTGTGCCCAGTCTGTGATTAGGCCCTAAGCGTCAAATTCCCCCGCGGAGAAAGACCCCTTATGAGCCTCTTCCGTAAGAAGAAAACCGAAGCCAAAAAGCCTGATGAGATAGCCTCCCCCGCCCAGGATTGGAGCGCCTTGCGCGACAGCCTCTATCCTCAGGCCGAGCTGCCTACCCAGGCCACCGTAGATGCCGACGAGAGCGCGGCGTTGACTGCGCGGCGTCTCAAAATTGTCAAACTGGCGTTGACGTTGATCGTCGTCCTGCTCGTGCTAGGCGGCAGTCTGTATTTGTTCGTCGGGCCGGGGCAACCCCTCGTCAAAACCGCTTACAAAGCCTTGCAAGACCTCAATTCGCCGGTGAGCAGGGCCACCCCTTTCCCCACCGTAACGCCCACCATCACCCCCACCTCCACCCCTACGCTGACCCCTACCGCTACCTACACCCCCGAACCATCTCCCACACCGGTAACCACTTTCCCCGAACTCGACACCCCCACCCCTGAAATTACCACCACCCTGGTCACCTCTGCCACGCCAGCCGGCCCAGGCGATTGCGTCTCAGCGCTCAATGTCACCCTGGAGGATGTGGGTAAAACCTTATGCGTGAGCGGTGTTGTTCTGAGAGTTTCTCCCCAGGGCAACGAAGATTACCTGATTCTTTTCAGCGACGAAAAGGGCAAATTCTACTTTGTGTCCTACGGCTATAAGTGGCCTGTGGCGAACCCCGGCGCATGTGTGATGGCCACCGGTGAGGTCAAGAAATTGCTGAGCAGCCCGGTGATGGTCCTGACCATGAAATCGCCCTTGCAGGCCTGCCCGTAGGTGTGAGAATGCGTTATCAAATCATCGTCAACCCTATAGCTGGGCGCGGCGCTGGTGAGCGCGCCATCCTGCTCATCGAACGATATTTGCGCCAACACGGCCTGGATTTCGAGATCGTGCGCACCCAACGTCCGTGGCACGCCGCCGAACTGGCTCAACAGGCGGCGATAAATGGCCAGTTCGATGTGGTTGTGGCCGCCGGGGGCGATGGCACGGTCAATGAAGTACTCAACGGCTTGATGTTGGCGCGACTCTCCACTGTTGCCCCGGTGTCTGTTCCCCCGGTGGGCAAAGTGGAGGCCCATGCTCTGGCGCAACAGCCGCTGAATGTTGCGATGGGTGTGCTGGGCGTTGGGCGGGGCAACGATTTCGCTTACGGTGTAGGCATCCCCAAAGATTTGCAGGCGGGTTGCCAGGTGCTGGCGGCCAATTACCGCCGCATGATTGATGTCGGCCGCGTGGTGGGCGGACTGTATCCCCAGGGACGCTACTTCGGCAACGGCGTGGGCATCGGCTTCGACGCGGTGGTGGGCTTTGTCTCGTTCAAGATGAAACGCTTGAGCGGCTTCCCCTCATACATCGTTGCCGCTCTCAAGACCATTTACCTGTATTATCAGGCTCCCCTGGTCAAGATCGAATTCAATGGCCAGGCCTTCACTCAGGCAGCTCTGATAGTTTCCGTAATGAACGGCCGGCGCATGGGCGGCGGCTTTCTCATGGCGCCCGATGCTCTTGCTGACGATGGCTTGCTCGATTTGTGCATTGGCCGCCAAGTCAGTAAAGCCCGCATCTTTGCCCTCATTCCGCGCTTCATGCGCGGCACCCAGGCCGACGACACGGCCATTACCACCGGCCGCGCCCGCCGCGTGGTCGTGACAGCCCTGCAAGGGGTTTTGCCCGCCCACGCCGACGGTGAGACAATTTGCACCGACGCTCAGCAACTGACGGTTGAGTTGCTGCCCCATGCCATCGAAATTCTCTGTGCTCGACCATGAACCTTCGCCAGACTTTGGTTGCTATGACCCTGCGCGGGCTGTCCCGCCTGTTGCTCCGGTTGGATGTGGAAGCGCTTGCCCGCGTTCCTGCGGCTGGGCCGCTTATCCTGGTGGCCAATCACATCAACTCTCTGGATGTGCCGGTGGTTTTCCCTCGCCTGTTGCCGCGTCCGGTGACCGGCTATGCCAAGATCGAGACATGGGATAACCCCATCAAGGCGTTTCTGTTCTCCACCTGGGATGCTATCCCGGTGCGCCGCGGCGAGGCCGACACGCGGGCTTTGCGCGCCGGTCTGGAGGCTTTGCAGGCTGGCAAGATCGTGGCCATTGCCCCCGAAGGTACCCGCAGTCACGATGGCCGCCTGCGACGTGGCCATGCCGGTATGGTGATGCTGGCCCTGATGAGCGGCGCGCCGCTCTTCCCATTGGTTTATTACGGCCATGAGCAATTTCACCGTCGTTTGCGCCGCCTGCAACGCTGCAGTTTTCACGTCAGAGTAGGTCAACCTTTCCGCATCGAAGCCAACGGCGTCAAAATCACCCGCCAAATTCGTCAGGAAATCGCCGATGAGGTCATGGCGCAACTTGCCGCTCTCTTACCGCCAGAGTATCGCGGCGTGTATGCCGATGCCATCCCGCCAGACGGCACCTATCGCTGGCTCGTCCCTGTGTGATTTGTTGAGGAGGTTCTGTTATGTCCCGTTTTACCGATCGCTTGACCCAAGCCGGTGTCCTCATTGCCGACGGCGCCACCGGCACCATGCTGCAGAAGGCCGGTCTGCCGCGGGGTATGGCTCCTGAACGTTGGAATCTGGACAACCCCGCAGCCGTCACGGCTCTCCACCGCGCCTACCTGGATGCCGGCTCGGACATCATCCTCACCAACACCTTCGGCGGCAATCATGCCCGCCTGGAACGGCATGGCTTGGCCGAACGCGTCCACGAGATCAATCTCAGCGCTGCCAAGCTGGCGCGTCAGGCCGCCGGTCAAGACGCCTTCGTTTTTGGCGATGTCGGCCCGTTGGGGGTGCTGCTCAAGCCTTTAGGCCCCCTGGCTTATGATACGGCGGTCAATTTCTTTGCCGAGCAAATCGCCGGGCTGAACGAAGGCGGTGTGGACGCCATCCTGGTCGAGACATTGAGCGATCTCAATGAGGCCAAGGCCGCCGTCGCTGCGGCCAAGCAAGCTGCCCCACACCTGCCGCTGATCGTCACTTTCAGCTTCGATACCAAAGGCCGCACCATGATGGGGCTTAAGCCTGCCGACGCAGCCCGCGAAATATGGGGACTGGGCGTCACGGCTGTGGGAGCCAATTGCGGGCGCACCCTCAGCGAGACGTTGACCGCCATCGAAGCCATGCGCCAGGCTGCGCCCGAGGCCCTGTTGATGGCCAAACCGAACGCCGGCCTGCCCCACGCCGAAGGTTCGCAGACTGTTTACGATGTTACCCCCGACATCATGGGAGAGTATGCCCGCCAATTCGCCGCCGTGGGGGTGAAGATTTTCGGCGGCTGTTGTGGCAGCACGCCGGAGCACATCCGCGCCATTGCCCATGCCTTGAAGCGCTGACGCACAGGCTGTATAGCGCTGACCACGGGGCTGTTTTGGGCTACAGCCCCGTGGTTGAGTGCATTTAGCCGTAGGAGCAGCAGTAATCTGCCACTGCGGCGATCTTGAGCTTGAAGGACGAATTGGCTGGCACCTCGAAAGCTTCGCCAGCTTTGAACGTCTGCCAATCGCTGCTGCCAGGCAACAACACCGTCATCTCGCCGCCAAGCACTTCCATGACCTCGCGCGCGCCAGTGTTGAACTCGTAATCGCCTGGGAGCATGATCCCTAGCGTCTTGCGTGTCCCATCGGCGAACAGCACCGCCCGGCTGGTCACTTTGCCATCGAAGTAGATATTGGCTTTCTTGATCACGCTGACATTTTCGAAACGATCGTCTGGCATAGGGGGCCTCCTGAGTGATGGATAACTGCACTGGGGCTAATTATAAACGTAATCGTGGGCAGTTGCCGCCGAACAGGGTAAAATGCAGGGGGCATCGCTAAACATCCTTTGTGGAGGCGCGCTATGATTGTGCAAGCTTCTCTGCTCTCTGAAGACGAAAAACATCGTATTCACGCCAAAAGCCTCAAGATTCTCGCCCAGGTGGGCGTCAAAATTACCAGCGACGCTCCTCTGCGGCTGCTCGAAGCGCACGGGGCGCGCGTTGATTGGGATGCCAGGCTGGCGCGCATCCCCGAAACGCTGGTTCATCGAGCGCTGGAGACCATCCCCAAAAGGCTTACCCTGGGGGCGCGTAACCCTCGATACGCCTTCGACATGCCCGCACCGCTTTCGGCCTACAGCCTGGATGGCACTGGCACCTATGCGCTCGACTTCGACAGCGGCGAGCGGCGCTACGGCACCCGCAGCGACATCGAGCGGGGCGCCCGCATCTTCCAGGCCATGGAAACCGGCGTCATGGCCTGGCCGCCCACTTGCGCCTCCGATGCCCCGCCAGCGTCGCGCGTTCTGCATGAATTCATCACCCTGCTCAAATTCACCTCCAAACACTGCGAACACGAACTGCACAACCCGCAGGAAGTCCCCTATCTCATCGAAGCCCTGCGCCTCATCCTCGGCAGCGAGGCCGCCATCCGCCAGCAGAAGATTGTCTCAGTGACCTATTGCCCGGTGGCGCCGCTCGTTCACGAGGGCCCCATGTGCGAGGCTTATCTCAAATTGCTCGAATACGATGTCCCCATCCTGGTGTTGCCCATGCCTGCCCCTGGCACCACCGCTCCTGCCAGCCTCTACGCTAGTCTGTGCCAGGCCAACGCCGAGGCTCTTTCCTCCCTGGTCATCTTCCAATGCGCCCGCCCCGGCTCGCCGCAAATCTACGGCTCAGCCGCCGGCGCGGTGGACTTTCGCAGCGGCAATTTTCTCGAAGGCGCCCCCGAAATGGTGCTGCAAACCGCCGCCATGGCCGAAATGGCACGTTTCTACAACCTTCCCAGCGCCGCCGCGGGTTGTCTGACCGATGCCAAAACCCCTGGCCCCGATGCTGTGCTCGAAAAACTGCTCACCACCTTGCCCCTCGTCCTGACGGGTGTGGACATCATTGAAGGCCTGGGTGAGATCGAATCCAGCCAGACGCTGGTGCTTGAACAACTGGTCGTGGACGACGAGATTGCCCGCTTATGCCGCCGAGTGCGGCAAGGGGTGGATTGCTCGCCCGAAAAGGACTTCACCGCCGACCTGGCGAAATTTGGCCCCGGCGGCAACTTCTTGGCAGCGCGCAACACGCTCAAAGCCCCGCGCAGCGGCGAATTCTACCTCCCCTGCCTGATTGAACGCAGCACCTACGAGGGCTGGTTGAGCCTCGCCAGGCCAGACGTGTACACCAAAGCCCGCGACATCGTGAGCGGCATCCTGTCGGCCCCGCTGGTGGACCCTCTCCCTGAAGCGGTATCCCAAGCTCTTGATGATTTGCTCGCCGAGGCCGACGAACACCTTGCTCGCCTTTGATCCTCTCCGGCGGTTGCGGCCCTCAGCGCAGTATCAGCGTCGTTTGCGGCTGGCTCAAAAACTCCACCCCGCTCTCGGTCAACAGGACGTCTTCCTCGAGGCCCATATAGCCGTAACCAGGCACCATCAGCCCTGGCTCCAGCGTGTATACCTGACCAACCTCCAGCGGGTAATTGGGTGTATTGCCATAACGCTCCCATTCTGGGCCTAGCAAAGCCGCCCCGTCGTGAACGTTGCGCCCTAATTGATGGCCGGTGGCATACAGGTATTCGGGATAGCCTGCCTCGGTCACCACTTTCCGAGCAACTGCATCCACCTCTTTACCCAAAACGCCTGGCCTCATCGCTGCCGCGGCCGCCTGGATGGCGTTCACCACGGTATCGAAGCCGCGCTGCACCGCCTCTGGCGGCTTACTGCGGTGGGCCTCCAGAAAATAAACCACCCGCTGAATGTCAGAACAATACTCATCCTTCCTCACCCCAAAATCGAGGTGCAGAATCTGACCGCGTTGAATGGCGCGCTCGCTTGGCCCGCTGTGCCCCGCCGGCGACTCTGGCCCGGCATTGACAATCGGGCAGCCCTCGTACTCCCACGCGGCGGTCACCCCAAAGGTAACCAACTGCTCGTGCATGAATTGGCTGATCTGCTTTTCCGTCATGCCTGGCTGAGCGTACTCGAAAGTGCGCTGATAGATTTGATCGGTGACCTCGATGGCGGTGCGGATGCGCGCCACCTCCTGGGGGGTTTTGCGTCCCCGCAGGGCGGCGATGACCCCCTCGGCTGAGACCAACCTGGCCGCATAGGGGCTGCCCTCCAGGTAATTGCACAACGTCCGGTAGAGACCATGGCTCAAGCCGTCGGCCAGCACATCGTTGAGCGAGTAATTGATGGCGATCTGACGCGGCGCGATTTGCTCAATAACTTGCAGCAGCGCCGGTTTGATAGACTGGTCATAAGCGATGACGTTGGTGTAAAGCCCGCTGCGCCGCGCCGTCTCGGCCTCGAAACGGCCCAAGATAATGGTGCGTTCACCGTTCCGGCTGAGCAGGATGGCGCTCGGCCAAGTGAGATCGTGCCCGTAAATCAACGGCAGAACAGGATCGGCAAAGGCCGAAGTCTCGCGTACGAAGGTCAGCCACAGGTCAATATCTTTTTCTTGCAAGATGGCGATGGCCTGTTCGACTTTTTCTTGGAGCAGTGTTTTTGGCATGGTAATCCTCACAAGGTTATGCTGGCAGAGAGCTTCCCTGCCCGCTCGCAGAGCGCCTCGACGGCAATCTCGCTGCCCGAGGGAGCGCGAATCACCCACTCGGCGCGGGCGCGGTGGCTGGTGGGGTTGGAGGCGCCAAAGGCTGTCGTGCTCAAGTCAGCCGAGCGGCCTTCCAGATACCCCAGCTCCATTTTGTGTTTGCCATTGACCAACTCGGCGCCTTGTGGCAGTTTCAACTCGACCCGTACCGCCCGCACGGCTTGCTTCTTCTTGCCTTGGGCGCTGGTGCAAGTGGGGAAAAAACCGCTGTTTTCCACCACGAAGTCGAGATGATACTGCCCATTGCCAAGCGGGGTGGCCTTGAAGGTGTGTAGGTGCAAGCGCGGCAGCATCTCGGCCAATGCCAGGATGAATGGCGTCTGGCCGCTCACTTCAGTGTTCAAAAGAGCTGGCGGTGGGTTGCGCCAGGTATACATCATATCCCACCCGCCTAATTCCACTCGCCCCAGTTGGGGGTGCTCGAAAGGGTACCAGTCCACATAACTGCCGGGGACATGTTCATCGGCCCAGTGCAAAATTTGGGCATCTTCCTGATGAGGATGTTCCCGCCACCACTCGATGAACTTGCGTTCTTTGATACCGGCTTGGGTGGGCAGATCCCACAGCTCGATGGTGAAGGCAAACACGCCAAACTGGTCGTACATCCAATCGTCGAAAGCGCCGGTGGTGATTTCCTTGGGGTGGTACTTGAAATCGTGGAAAGTGGAGACGCAGCGATAACCGGTGAGACGGGTGCCGATTTCTCCGATGCGTTTGTAGACCCACAGGTCAGTTACCTCCATAGCGTCATCGGGGCGGGTGCTATAGGGGCGCAGGATGACGCGGCTGAAGGTGTGAAAGGTAATGGCGACGTTGATATTGAGGTGAGTGGCGACGAAATCGGTCAGGGCGCGGGTTTCTGGCTCGGAGGCGGGGTAGGGGCCGGCGCCGGATTGTTCGCCTTCGGGGCGCCACTCGAAGGGGAAATTGCGGTTGAAATCGAGGCCGGCCAGGGGGCGGGCGTGGTGGATGAGGTAGCCATCGAAATTTTTGATGCGGCCTTCGGGCAACAGGCGGTAGTAGCAGCCGCCGTGTTCGTCGGGGGCGCGTTTTTCCATCAGGCGAGGGTCTAGTGAGCTGATCTTCCAGTCCCCGTGCGGGTCGGGGATGCGCATTTGCAAGATGCGCCCGTCGCCGTCAATGTCCTCTTCGTGCAGGCCGTCGTCCTTTTCGGTGAAGGGGTAGGGGCGTGTGCCAGAGCGGACGAGGCGTGGGGGTGTGCTGAGGGCGGCAGCAGCGCCGTCGGGGTTGGCGCGTGGGACGATGTAGAAGGTGGTGGTATCGAGCAGGCGGGTGATGCGGGCGTCTTTCGCATAACCATTAAGAAGCGTGTGCGCCAGGTGCATGGCCACACTCGTCCCGGCCAGTTCTGTGGCATGCAGGTTGCCATCCACCCACACGGCGGGTTTTTCGGCGGCGTCACCGCTTTCCCGATTGCTCAGCGTCAGCAGCCAGATGGGGCGCTGTTCGTGACTTTTGCCGATTTGGCTCAACTCACACAGCCGAGGGTGCTTCTTGGCCCAGCGTCTCAGCGTTTTCTCCAGTTCATCGTTGGTGACGTAGTGATCGAATTTCATTAGCTTTCCTCATTCTCTGTCAACCTCGAAACCCACGCCTCAGCGCAGGCGCGGCTGGCTTGTGATTTTGTCAGCTCGTAGGGCTTCGATGGCTCGAGCCTCGACCCGCCGAATAGAGGCGAAATCAATCACGGTAGGCAGTGGCCTTGCGCCGGTAATAAAGCAGACCCAGCAACACGACAAACTGGATCGCCGCCAGCCCAATGGTCGAGAACTGGTCGAAATAGAATACCAGCAGGTTGACAACTGCCAGCGAGACCAGCAGACCGTAGTAACCCAAGTTCAGGCCGAGCCTGTCGCGCCGCACCGCCAGCAGCGCCGCCCCCGAGAGCAGAAGCAGGCCGTTCAGCCCGGTCAACAAGATGTAGGCAAAGAACCAGGCCTGGTTTACCGGATAGGAGCGCAAATCCACTGAGGCAGCCATCGTCGCAAGCGTTTGCCCAAAGGTTTCGGGCGTCACTAGGCTGATCAGCAGCCTGCCCAACTGGGCCGCCGTGACCAATCCTAGCCCGGCCAATGCAACGATGAGCGCCACTTTCAGGCGCGGCAGGCTGATGTGTTTGCCGGCCAACGCTTCGGCATCGTCCTGAAGGTGTTCGAGCAAGGTGTATTCGTCGGCGGCCAGTTTCAATTGGCGGCTGTGCAGGAATTGCAACAGCTCCTGCGCCAGGCGTGCCAGGTTGGCGTCTTTCTCTTGCTGGCTAATCCATTTCAGCCGCGCCACGAGAGAGGCGTGTTCCTGCGGGTCGAGGTCGTGATCGAGCACTTCTTGCAGCGTCTCGAAGGCGTGATACAGCTCGACGCGCGCCTCTTTGCGCGGCGGTCGGCGCATCTGCAAATAGATCAGCACGCTCAGCAAGAAGAAAGCGTAAATGATCGGAGCAGCCGCAGGGTAGAAATAATCGTTGTTCTGGGTGATGAATTTGCCTACCTCGTCAATGAACAGCCCTACGCCTAAGCCGCACAGCGCCGCGCCCAGCGTGAGCGACCAGTGATTGGCAAAAGCCAGCATGACCACGCAGGCTGCGAACAGCAGTAAACCGCCCCACAATACATGGGCAATGTGCAGACCGCCGCCGCCGATTTGCGGGTAGCCGGTGAGGAACAGGAACAGGCGCGTCAATGCCACCGAAGAGGCAAAACTCAATAGCATGATGAGCAGATAGCGCTCGGCGCGTTGACGTTTGACCGGTGAACGGACACGGTTGAGTGGAGCTGTCATGGGCCGTAACTCCAGATGAGGGGGATGTAGAGAGAGCGGGTAACGACGAATAGGGTGGAACGCCTCCAGAAGGGGCCGCCTGCGCCGCCGGGCAGGCGCAAACTGCCGCGCGGGTTGCCGAAACCTTCGTCGAAATGGTACAAAGCGAGGGTAGCCGCGTCTGGCTGGAAGACACTCTGCGGTGGTGTGAAATTCTCCCCATAGCGCAACTCAGACGAAATGCGCAGCTCATCCACCCAGCCATGTAGACCCTGCCCCACAATGAGCGCCTCGGCGGGGGCCAGCTCTTCTCGAAAGGCGGGGGTCGAGTCTTGCAGGCGTCCATCTACGAACAGCCACAGAGCGCCATCGGCGGCGCGGCGCTGAATGACCAGGTGATGCCATTGGCCGTCGCTCAGCCTCACCTGGCCGCAGAGGGTCAGCTTGTGGCCGGATGCGCTTTGCACGCCAAAGGCCGGGCGGTCGCCGCTCACGGCCACGCCAAAACTGCCGCCTGCGAGCAGTTGCGGGGCAGTTTGCCAGTCCCAGTTAGGGTGGCACTCGCTGCGGGCCGTATCCCTGCCGGTTACAGTCGCCTTTTGCCACCACTCGATGGTGACATCCTGGCTGAGAAGAGGGTCTAGCGGGATTTCCAGGCGGTTCGTGCCGTCGAAGTCGAGCGCAAAGCCGCCTGGCGGCAGCTCGAGGGCGGTCAGTTCGACCTCGCCGTAGGCCGCCTGAAGGATTTCATCCCAGCTATAACCGGCACGCGCCAGGTCGCGGCTGAGCAATTGTTCCATGCAAAAGGGCGCCGAACAGCCAAAACGGTCGGACTGTTTGTGACGCGCCTCGAAGAGTTGGCCGTTGCGGGTAAGCAGCCAATTCCAGGTTTCTTGCACGGCTTGCGTGGTGGCTGGGCGTACTTTGCGCGGGTCGTACACCTGGTCGCAAACCGAGTCGTACACATCGGCGTCGGGCCATTTGCCGCCCCGCTCGATCCAGTACCAGGCATACATTTTGATGGCCACCGCACCGGCGCGGTACGCTTCCATCGGCCAGCCGCCTTCCCATTCGGCGGGCAGCACGGCGGCAACGTAATCCTGGAAGGGGATGACGCGCACAGTGTAGGGGGCGGTGAGGTCGCATACCTCCGGTTTGCCGGTGATGCGTACGCGAATGGTCTGCGGGATTGGCCCAAGCTGGGCCTCGGCGCGGGCAGGCCGGCCGGCAGCGGCAAGCAAGACGGTGCAAAGAAGAAGAAGGACGAAGGCGACAATCGCCTTGGGGGGGCTCATTAGGCACAATTCTACCATAGCGGTTTTTAACCCATCCGGCAAGATCAGATTTTGGCGCTTGCCTGGCAAATGGAGGGCGCGACCTGCTCTGGGGAGAGAGTCTTTGCCGGTGGTGGAGAGCTGGTATAATCCTGCCTGGCAATCTCACACGAAGGAGTTTTTCTATGCAAGATTTACTTGATCGCCTGGCGGCATGCCAGGAAAGAGTCCAAAATTTACTGGTGCGTCTTTGACTTACCAGCCCAACAGTCCCGTTTGCAAGAACTTGAAAATGCGGCGCAACAACCTGATTTATGGGATGATCCCAACCAGGCGCAGCGCGTGATGAAAGAGCTGGCAGCAGTGCGGGGGGAAGTGGAGGATTGGCAGAAATTAGCCCAACAGATTGCTGACGCCATGGAGCTGGCGCGGCTTGACGATGAGAGCCTGCGCCCCGACTTGACCGCTGAAACCGAAGCTCTGGAAGCTGAAATTACCCAGCGAGAATTGAACGCCATGCTTTCGGGCGAGTATGACCGCGGTGATGCCATCCTGGCCATCCATGCCGGGGCAGGCGGCGTTGACGCCCAGGATTGGGCGCAGATGCTGCAACGGATGTACCTGCGCTGGTGCGAAGCGCACGGTTACGAAACTGAGGTGATTGACCTCACCGAGGGCGAAGAGGCCGGCCTGAAAAGCACCACCATCACCGTCTCGGGGCGTTTTGCCTATGGCTATTTGCGCGCCGAGAAAGGCGTTCATCGCCTGGTGCGTCTCTCTCCCTTCGACGCCGCTCACCGGCGGCACACCTCGTTTGCTCTGGTGGAGGTGCTGCCCCAGGTGCCCAATGACGACGATGTCGAAATCAACCCTGATGATTTGCGCGTGGATGTCTATCGCTCGTCGAGCGCTGGCGGCCAAAATGTCCAAAAGAACGCGACCGCCATTCGCATTACCCACCTGCCTACAGGCATCGTCGTCACCTGTCAAAACGAGCGCTCACAGCTTCAGAATCGTGAAAATGCCCTGCGTGTCTTGCGCGCTCGCCTGTTGGCCATCAAAGAGGCCGAGCGTGAAGAAGAGTTGGCTGCCATCAAGGGCGAGTTCCAGAAAATCGAATGGGGCAGCCAGATTCGCTCGTATGTCCTCCACCCCTACCAGATGGTCAAAGACCACCGCACCGATTTCGAAGTCGGCAATGCCACCAGCGTGCTGGACGGCAACCTGGATGGCTTCATCGAAACCTATCTCAAAGCTAACGTGGGCCAGCGCGCTCGATAGCGCCGGCAAGCGCACCGCCGGCGGAACAGCGCATGGACACCCTGCGAAACACCATCTTGAGCCAAAGAGCCGCCTTGCGGCTGCTTGGGGCTATCTTGCTTGGTGTTGGGGCGCTAGGGCTGTTTTGCGCGCTGTCGCTCTCTGTGCCCAAACCCGTTACCCTCGCCGATCCTGAGGCGGCGCAAGAACAAGCCAGCCAGACCATCGGCAGCGTGAGCGCCGGGCAAACTCTTGCCCAGACTTTCGTCTCACGCCGGTCGGGGCTGAATAGCATTACCCTTTGGCTGGCGGCAGGAGAGCAGCCCCTGCCACCTGGCGGCAGCTTGCAAATCGAGCTGCGACATACCCCGCAAGATGCATGGCCGATTTTTGCCTTCAGCCTGCCCTTCGAGCGCATCTCTGGCGGGGAGGTGACCATCCATCTGCCGCCGCAGCGCGACCCACCTGGCCAGCGCTATCATCTGCTCCTAAAAACCCAATTGGGCAGCGTGCGCGTCCTCGGCCACAGTGAAGACCCCTATCCCTACGGCGAGGCTTATCTGGGGACGACCCCTCTGGCCGCCGACATGGCCTTTCGGCTGACGTATGCTTACGATTGGCATGCCTTGCTCGAAGACTTGCGCGCCGCCCTGCCTCGTTTGTGGTTGGCCTTGCCCCTCGTGGTTGCCTTGGGGCTGCCCGGCTGGCTGTTGCTCGAAAGTTTGGGCCTGGGGCGTCTTTTCGACGTTGGGGAACGCGGCGCTCTGGCAACGGCACTCAGCCTGGCGCTGTCTCCCCTGGTCATGTTGTGGACCGGCCTCGCCCATGTGACGTGGAACCGCCAGGGGGTGCTGATTGGTGGCGGCTTTCTCGCAGCCCTGGCCGTCTGGCGCATCGCCGCGCATTGGCGTCGTCGTCCCCTGGCCGAAGCGCGGCAGGGAGATGATGCGCTGCGGCTTTGGAGCGGCGGGGCGCTGGCGGCTGTGTTGGCCGTCACGCTGATGGCGCGTTTCATCATGGCGCGCGATCTCAGCGCCCCTGCTTGGGTCGACTCGGTGCACCATGCCGTCATCACCCGTTTGATCCTCAGCCAGGGCCAGATTCCCGAAAGCTATGCCCCCTACCTTGATTTCCCTGCTTACAAGTACCACCCCGGCTTTCATGTGGGTCTGGCGGTTTTTCAATGGCTATCGGGATTGGCGCTCGAGCAAGCCATGCTGCTCTACGGCCAGGTTCTCAATGCCCTGGCGGCGCTGGCGGCTTATCTGCTGACGACGACGCTGGTGCGTCAACGCAGCGCAGCGTTGTTTGCTGCTCTGGTGGTGGGGTTGTTTACTCCCATGCCAGCTTATTATGTCAGTTGGGGACGCTATACCCAACTGGCCGGTTTGTTGCTTGTGCCGGCTGTGCTGGCGCTGATGGCCAAAGCTTGGCAAAGCGACCTGCGCCGCAGGGAGGGACTGGCGCTGGAGATTCTGGCCGGCGTGGTCTTTGGCGGTTTGTTGCTCATGCATTACCGCATGGCCGCTTTTGCCGTGGCGCTGGCTGCGGCGTTTGCGTTCAGCCAGTTTGCCGTCGAGCGGGGCGCTATGTGGCAGTGGGCACGTCGTGTGGCTGGCAGCGCCTTGGTCATTGGCCTGGTGAGCGCTGCTCTCACGCTGGCATGGCTGGTGCGCATGGTGCCCAACTATATCGCTCCACTTGTGGCGGCGCCGTCGAACGGCCAGGCAAAGGCTTTTGCCGATTTTAGCTGGCGCTATCTCTCTCCGGCGGGGGGCGCCCCTGTTACCATTATGGCCAGCCTGGGCTTGCTGTGGGGCTTGCTGCACCGTCGGCGCTTTGCCGTGGCATTGGCGGTCTGGGTGGGAGCGCTGTTGGTTTTGGCTAACCTGGGGGCTTTGGGATTGCCCGGCAGCGGTATGCTGTTGAACAATACCACGGTTGCCATTGCATTGTTCTTGCCCATCGCTGTCTTGGCAGGCTATGTCGTCGGTGAGCTTGGGGCAATCGTCTCTGGCTATGTGCGCCCGCGGCAGCGGGCAGCAACGTGGGGTTTGCTGGCTGCGGCAACGGTGATCGCAGCCGCCAGCGGGCTGCGCGCCCTCTTGCCCATCTCTAACCCCCACACGGCTTTGTTTCGTCAAGCCGACCGGGCCGCGTTGACTTGGCTCGACAAGAATCTGCCGGCGGACGCGGTTGTCGCTATCAATCCTTTCCTGTGGGGCTATGACTTGTACGGCGGAAGCGACGGTGGTTTCTGGATCGAGGCGCTCAGCGGCCGTCGCACCATTCCGCCGCCCGTGCTGTACGGCCTTGGTTCGCCGGACGAAAGGCAAAAGGTCGAGGCTTATTGTGAAGCGGTGATCCAGCACGGCAGCGAGGCGCAGGCTGTGTGGCAAGCCGCCAAACAAGCCGGGGCGCAGTATGTGTTTGTCGGCGAGCGCGGCGGGCCAATTTCACCGCATGCGTTGGCGCAAAGCCCTTACTTTCGCACGTGCTATGCCCAGGCAGGTGTGTGGATTTTCGATGCGCTTCCCTAACCGCTCGTCCCTTTCCTTGCTAAACTTACTTGAGGTGATGCCTATGTCTCTTGCGAAATCCTCCTTGCTGTCGCCCGACCTGTTGGCTCAAATTCTCGATGAGGCGCTGGGCCTGCTGAACGACCCCGGCGTGCGGGTTCACAACCATCAAGCCCTGTCTCTGCTGGCCGAAGCCGGTGCATCGGTCAATTTCCAGACACAAATTGCTTGTATTCCTGAGCGGCTCGTGCGTGAAGCGCTGGCCTCGACGCCTTCCGATTTCGACCTGTACAGCCTGGACGGACAACCGCTTGTCCATTATGGCGGCGACAGGGTGCAGTTCGACCCTGGCTCCTCAGGCGTGACGATTTTGGCCAACGCGCAGGGAGAACAGCGCCCGCCGACAACGGCTGACCTGGTGCGCTTCGTGAAGCTGGTGGAAACTCTGCCGCAGCTAGATGCACAAAGCACCGCTTTCGTTTGCCGGGATGTGCCAGAAGCCATTGGCGATTGGTACCGCTTGTATGTGGCGCTCAATTTCATGCGCAAGCCGATTGTCACCGGGGCGTTTTCGGTGGCTGGTTGGCAGGTGATGGCAGAGATGTTGGCGGCGGCGGCAGGCGGGGAAGCCGAGCTGGCAGCCAGGCCGCTGGCGGTTTTCGATGTCTGCCCCTCGCCGCCCTTGCTGTGGAGCGACCTGACCTGCCAGAATTTGATGGACTGCGCCCGTTGGCGGATACCTGCCGAGTTGGTTTCCATGCCGTTGGCGGGAGTGACCTGCCCGGTTACACTGGCAGCGGCGGTGGTGCAGCACACGGCAGAGAGTCTGAGTGGTGTGGTCATTCACCAACTAGCGGGGCGCGGCGCACCGCTGGTGTGGGGCGGCGCGCCGGCGGCAGCCGATATGCGCAGCGGGGCCACCCCTATGGGCGATGTCAACACCTGGTTGATTGACCTAGCTTATGTGGAAGTGGGCAAATCCCTCGGTCTGCCCACGCATACCTACATGGGTTCATCAGACGCCAAGCTGTTGGATTACCAGGCTGGCATGGAATCGGCTGGCGGCATCCTGCTGGCGGCCCTGACGGGCGTCAATATGGTCTCAGGCGCAGGGATGATTGATTTTCTACGCTGCCAGTCGTTCGAGAAGCTGGTGCTGGATGCCGAGCTGATCGGCATGGCGCGTCGCCTGGCCAACGGCCTGGAAGCGCGCCATCAGCCGCTGGCGCTGGACTTGATGCGCCAATCGCCGCACCGCGCCGACTGGCTGGCAAAACCGCATACCCTTCGCTGGCTCAACCAGGAATTGTATCTTCCCGGCGAGGTGATCGAGCGTCATTCGCTGGAAGGGTGGCAGAAAAAGGGGGCGTCGGATGCCTTTCAGCGCGCCGCTCAGCGTGTGGAAAAACTGCTGAAAACGTACCAGCCTTCGCCCCTGCCCGCAACCGCCCGCGCCGAAATTCATCGCCTGGCACAGGCGGCGGCGCGCCGCGCTGGCGTTGAGACAGTGATCTCGTTGCAGGAGAGCGCATAACGGCCTGGGAGGCTCGTCTGACAACGGCCACAGCAGGAAACTGCCGATGTCTCTTCTCTTTTTTGCAGTAGAATCGTTGGTGCGCCCCTCGTGTTCCCATGACGCAGTGGCGCGGCGACACCTCCAACCAGCCCAATTGATCACACCAGGAGAAAAACTATGGCCGATGAAATCCTCACCCAATTGACCAACGCCATCATCGAAGGCGATCCCGATCTGGCGGTCGAGATGACCCAAAAAGCGCTAAACGCCGGCCTTGAGCCGATGGACATTATCCAACAGGGTTTGGTGCCGGGTATGACCGTTGTTGGCGAGCGATACGAAAGCGGCGAATACTTCTTGCCCAATCTGATCATCTCAGCCAATGGGATGCAGGATGCCATGAAATTGCTCGAACCGGAGCTGCGCGCCCGCCAGCAAGCTATGAGTGTTGCTGGCAAAGTGGTCATCGGCACGGTGCAAGGCGATATTCACGAGATTGGCAAATCGCTGGTGGCCACCATGCTTTCGGTCAACGGCTTCCAGGTCTTCGATCTGGGGGTGGACGTGCCTACCGAGCAGTTTATTGCGAAGGTGAAAGAGACCGGCGCTAACCTGCTGGGCTTGTCGGCCTTGCTCACCACCACGATGGTCGTGCAGCGTGAGGTGATCGAGGCGCTGGAGCAGTCTGGCTTGCGTCAGCAGGTCAAAATCATGGTGGGGGGCGCGCCGGTCAGCCGCGGCTGGGCTAACGAAATTGGCGCTGACGGTTACGCCGAGGATGCCATCGGGGCGGTGTTGCTGGCCAAACAACTTGTTGCGGGCTAAAGGATGAAGCAAATGGCTATCAAGTCCATTGCCAACCCGAAAATTTCCCTCAATATCCTCACTGAAGCTGAAGTGCGCCAGATTCACAGGGCCACGCTGGATGTGATCGAATCGGTGGGGGTGCGTTTCCCTTCCAGTTTGGCGCTGGACATCCTCGAAGAGCATGGGGCCAGCGTAGACCGGCAGAGGCAGGTCGCCCGTATTCCAGGGCATATCGTCGAGACCTACCTGGCCAAAGCACCGCCCGTCTACACACTTGCGGCGCTCGATCCGGCGCTCGACTTGCCGCTCGACGGCCATCACAGTTACCTGGGTACAGATGGTTGTGGCGTCGAGATCATAGATGCCTTCACGGGCGAGCGTCGCCGCTCGACCAAGCAGGATGTTAGCAACGTGGCCCGCCTGGCCGATTACTTGCCGCAGATTGCCTTTCACTGGGCGCCGCTCTCGGCTCAGGATTGTCCTCCCCAAAGCCGCGGCTTGCACGAACTGGATGCTATTTGGTCGGTGAGCGGCAAACACGCCCAAACCGAAACGATTGTGGACGCCCGCCAGATGCATTTTGCCATCGAAATGGCCGCCGCCTTGGTGGGCGGGCGCGCCGAATTGCGTAAACGCCCGGTGCTTTCCATCATGCAATGCACGGCCAGCCCGCTTGGGCAGGACGGCGGCAGCATCGAAGCAGGCTTGCTGGCCGCAGAGGCTGGTTTGCCAGTTGGCTATATGACGATGGCTTCCTGCGCCACCACCGGCCCGGCTACGCTGGCGGGCAATTTGGTGGTGGGCAATGCTGAGGTGATTGCGGCGCTGGCGTTGATGGAAATGCACGCCCCCGGCTGTCCGGTATATTACGCTGCCGCCCAAACTGCCGCTGATTTGCGCACCGGCGCCTACACCGGCGGCGGCCCAGCCGATTTCCTCTTCGGCGCGGCCACCAATCTGCTGGCCGATTTCTACCGCGTGCCTCTCTCCATGGGCGCTTACGCCACCGGAGCCAAGGAGCCTGATTGGCAGGCGGCAGTAGATAACTCGCTTTCGGCTTTTATGGCGGTCTCTACCCTGTCCGATATGCTCCTGGGGGCCGGGCTGTTGCATGGTTCGCGCATCTTTTCCTATGAGCAACTCCTCTTGGATTGCGAAATTTGGGATATCCTCCATGCCACTTTCCAGGGCATCGTCGTCAACGAGGAAACGCTGGCGCTGGAAGCTATCCGCCAGGTGGGGCCGGGTGGAAACTTCTTGGGGCATAAACACACTCTCAAGCACATGCGCGAGCTATGGCAACCGTCATTCATGGACCGCCGCCCTTACGAAGTCTGGGAACAGCGCCGCGATGGGGCGCGCGATTTTGCCCGCCAAAAAGCGCGTACCTTGCTCAACGATTACCACCCCAGCCCGCTCGACCCCCAACTCAAAGCGGAGTTCCAACGTATTATTGCTGAAGCAGAGAAAGTGTGACGCCATGTTGATTGCCATAACCCGCGAAGTCAGCCCAGCTATCGCCCACTGCGAGCTGACACACCTCCAGCGCCAGCCGATAGATTATGCTCTGGCCTGCCAGCAACATCGTGCTTACCAGACGGCGCTGGCCGAACTCGGCTGCGAGGTACACACCTTGCCAGCCGAGGCGGAACTGCCCGATTCGGTCTTTGTCGAAGACACGGCCATTGTGCTGGAAGAGGTCGCTGTTATCACCCGCCCAGGGGCCGAGTCCCGCCGTGCAGAGACTGCCAGCATGGCCCGCGCCTTGCAGCCTTACCGCCTGCTGCGCTTCATCCAGGCCCCGGCGACGGTGGACGGCGGCGACGTCTTACGCGTGGGCAAACGCTTGTATGTGGGCCTGTCCACCCGCAGCAACCAGGCCGCCATCGAGCAGATGCAGACTTGGCTCGAACCGTATGGTTACACGGTGCAGGGTGTGCCAGTGACAGGTTGCTTACACCTGAAATCGGCGGTGACACAGCTTGCTGCCGACACACTGCTCATCAACCCGCAGTGGGTGGATGCAACGGTGTTCGGCGACATGAAGTTGATTGAGGTTGACCCGGCGGAAGCCTATGCGGCCAACGTCGTGATGGCCGGTGGCGGTTTGATTTACCCCGCTAATTTCCCCCGCACTCGCCTGAAGTTGGCGGCGCTTGGCTTGCCGCTGAAAATTGTGGATGTGTCTGAATTGCAAAAAGCCGAGGGCGCCGTGACCTGTTGCAGCCTGATCTTCGATGCTGAGTAGTGTTTGCCTATGCAACTTTACTTCATCCGTCATGCACAATCGCTCAACAACCTGCTTTGGGACCAGACTGGCTCAGACAAAGGGCGCAGTTGCGACCCTGAACTCACTGATTTGGGTTACCGTCAGGCCGCCGTTCTGGCCGATTTCCTCCAGCGGGCTAACCCTTGTCCCTCCGTCAATGGGCGCGACCCGCAAAATGTCGTCGGATTTTGCATCACTCATCTCTACACCAGCTTGATGGTGCGCGCCGTTGCCACAGCGCTTATCGTGGCCGAGAAACTCAACCTGATGCCGGTGGCCTGGCTCGATCTGCACGAGGGCGGCGGGATTTATCTCAGCGATGAAGCGGGCAATCCCGTTGGCCAGCCCGGCCACAATCGCGCCTACTTCGAAGAACGCTTCCCCCGCCTGGTCTTGCCCGATGCGCTCGATGCGCATGGCTGGTGGAATCGCCCCTATGAAGCCCACGAAGAGCGCCCGCTGCGCGCCCGCCGGGTGATTGCAACCCTCCTCGAGCGTCACGGCGGCACAGCTGACCGCGTAGCGCTGATCAGCCACGGTGGATTTTACAATCATCTCCTGGCAGCCTTGCTCAACCTGCCCGTTCGGCAGGACCTATGGTTTGTGCTCAATAACACTGCCATCACCCGCATTGACTTTACCGACGAGGGAATGGATGTCGTGTACATGAACCGGCTAGACTTCCTCCCCGATGAACTGATTACCTGAAACTTGCCCGATTTGTTTGGAGTGTGCTGTGCCGCGTAGCAAGCGCCTTTACGATTTGGTGGCCCGTTTGTGGCCGATGACCGGGGTAGCCTTGCGCATGAGCCGCCGTCCCCTCCTCGGCCGGGTGATGCGGCCTCTTTACAGCACACGCCTCCATCAAGCCACCATCATTCCCGTCAACGAAGCTGTTCCGCCCACCGAGCACGTCGCCTTGCCGTATGCTTTGCTCGAGCCGCTCGTTCAGCGCGCCGCCGCACGCTTCATCATGGCCGAGTGCCTGTGCCGTTCAAGCCACGATTGCCAGAAACACTCCCCTAGCTTGGGCTGTCTCTACTTGGGCGAGGGAGCCACGCACATCAACCCTTGCATGGGCCGGCTGGCGGATGCAGATGAGGCCCTGCGGCATGTGCAGGCGGCTCTGGATGATGGCCTGATGCCGCTTGTCGTCCACACGATCTTCGATGCCTATTTGTTGGGCATCCCTTTCCATCAGATGCTGGCCATCTGTTTCTGCTGTGATTGTTGCTGCGCCATACGCACCGGTTTGCGCCTAGGCCCGCCAGCGTTCTGGAATATCGTGCAGCGTTTGCCGACGTTGAGCGTCGAAATTGGCGCGAATTGCCTCGAGTGCGGACTTTGCCAGCAAGTTTGTCCGGTCGGTGCAATTACCCTGGCCTCGCAAGACCATGGCTTAGGAAGCGTCAACCAGAATTGCAAGGGATGCGGCCAGTGTGTGCGCGTCTGCCCGGTGGGGGCCATCCGTTTGCGCATCCCTAACGAGCAAGCAATCCTTGCTCGATTACTGGCGCGCATCGAACAGCGCACCGACATCACGAGCGTGCGCTCGCGTCAGGTATAATAGGGCAAAACCACGAAAGGAGACCGTGACTTATGAAAGGCAACGCACAAATCATTGCTCGACTGAACGACTTGTTGGCCGATGAACTGACGGCTATCAACCAGTACATGGTTCACGCCGAGATGTGTGACAACTGGCACTATGAAAAGCTCGCCAAAGCTGCCGAGGGGCGCGCCATGGACGAGATGAGACACGCTGAGAAGCTGATCGCCCGCATTCTCTTCCTCGAAGGCCTACCTATCGTCAGCAACCTCAAGAAAGTCCATATTGGCGCCGACGTCGAGAGCCAGCACCGCAACGACCTGATTTCCGAAGAAGAAGCGGTTGCGGCCTACAACGCGGCTATCAAACTGGCGGTGGATGTGGGCGACAACGGCAGCCGTGAACTGCTCGAAGCGATTCTGAAGGATGAAGAGAACCATCTCGATTGGCTCGAGGCGCAATTGGTGCAGATTGAACAAATGGGCATCCAGAACTACCTGGTGGAGCAAATAGATTAGCTCCAACGGCTTGATTCCCCCTGAAAAACCGGCCGCGCCCTGGGCGCGGCCGGTTTTCTTGTCAGGCGGTGTTTACAGCGTCAGGCCGTTTTCGGCAATGACCTGACGATACCAAAGCGCGCTATCTTTGGGGAGGCGTTTTTGGGTGGCGTAGTCCACCCAGTAGAGGCCGAAGCGCTGTTTGTAACCTTTCTGCCACTCGAAATTGTCCATCAACGACCAAACGAAGTAGCCAGCCAGCGGCACGCCGTCTTGGATGGCGCGGTGCGCGGCGGCCAGGTGATCGCGCAAGAAGGCAATGCGGCGGGTATCGGCAATGCGGCCGTTGGCGTCTGGCCCATCGGCGTAACTGGCGCCGTTCTCGGTGATGTAAATTTTGCGCGGCTGGTAGTCGTAGTGAAGGCGGTTGAGCAAGCGGTAAAGCCCTTCGGGGAAAACTTCCCAGCCCATATCAGTCCATTCCGATTGTGGGGCAACGTGGACGGTGCGGGGGTGGTTATCTGCCTCGGCAATGGCCTGACTGCGCTGGACGCTGCGGTTGTAGTAGTTGACCCCCAGGAAATCCAACGGGGCGGCGATAGTCTCGAAATCCCCTGAACGGATGATGCCATCGTAGGCCAGGCCGGCCACTGCGGCGGCAAAATCTGGAGAGATGTAGCCTTCGGCAAGGTATTCAGCAGTTTTATCGGCAGGATAGCGCCGCCCAAATAGCGGGTCTAGGAACCAACGATTGAAGTAGCCGTCGAAGCTGCGGGCGGCCTGGTAATCTGCCGGGCTAGGAGAAGCCGGTTCGGCTGGCGTCAGATTCAGGACGATACCCACTTCGGCCTGGGGACTGTTACGGCGAATGAGCGGGGCGGCCAAGCCGTGCGCCAACAACAGGTGGTGAGCGGCCGCCAGGGCCAGCCGCCAATCTTTCAAGCCGGGGGCGTGTTCGCCGATCTGGTAGGACAAAATGCTGGCGCACCAGGGTTCGTTGAGCGTCAGCCAGTGCGCCACGCGGTCGCCCAGATGGCGGGTGACAATATCGGCGTACTCGGCAAAGGCCTCGGCGGTGGCGCGCCTGGGCCAGCCGCCTGCATCTTGCAGCGCCTGGGGCAAATCCCAGTGATAAAGGGTCACGAAGGGTTGGATGCCTGCTTCGAGCAGAGCATCTACCAGACGAGAGTAGAAATCCAGCCCGCGGGCGTTGGGCGCGCCGCGGCCGGTAGGCTGGATGCGCGGCCAGGCAATCGAGAAGCGGTAGGCATTCGTCCCCAGCGAACGTATCAGCGCAATATCCTCGCGCCAGCGGTGGTAGTGGTCGCAGGCCACATCGCCGTTTTCGTTGTTGCGCACGGCCCCCGGCGTGTGTGCGAAGCGATCCCAAATGGATTCGCCTCGCCCGTCGGCGTCCCAGGCGCCCTCAATCTGGTAAGAGGAGGTGGCTGTGCCCCAATAAAAGTTGGCAGGGAAGAGCAGTTTTCGAGACATTGGAAACCTTTCTGGAATGTTGGGATGTTGACCAAGCCGGGTCAGCTTGAGTCTCGGCAAGAAAGCGGCTCTGCAAGAGCGGCTCCGAGAGAGCGGCTCCGAGAGAGCGGCTCCGAGAGAGCGGCTCCGAGAGAGCGGCTCGGAGGGAGCAGCTTGCGACGAGCGGCTCTTATTCAAGCAGGCCGCAAGATTTGAGCAGTGAGGCGGTTGGCAGGGCGTTTTCTGTTGGCAGAGGATGAACCTCCCACGTTTCCACATGCGTCGTCGAAGCACCGGGTGGGACTTCCTCCAGCGGGCCGAGCGTCTCCAGCTCCAGAAAACCGTCGTTCACATAGACTTCGACATTGCAGCCGAAATCGGCGTAGCGGCAATCTGGTCGTTGGTCGAAACGTTTGACGAACAACGTCCCACGGCGCAAGTAGGCGCACCAGCCGGTCGAGTCGAAACAGCCTAGCTTGAAAGGTTCTCCGCCGGTGGCGCGGCCATGTACCTGCACCAGGTCGTCGCCCCATTCCAGGCGGCTGTCGTTGACGCAGGCGTATGGCCAGAATACGAAAAGGCGATTGGGCGCAAAGGGATTGTCGGCCAGCGGGCGGCGCGGCTGGGGCAGCAGGGCCACCCCGCCTAGCGGCAGTTGGGTGATGGCCCATGCGGCCATGCTCACGGGGCGAGGACCCTCGTTGTGCAAATGGTGTATCACCATCAACGTCGGTCGGTGGGGGTGCAGGTGAATCTCCAGGCTCTTGCGGATGCCCGTGTGCGCGTCGGTTGTTCCGAAGAGATGGACGCCGTCGGGCAGGCTTTCGATGGATAGGCCGTTGGTCTCGGGAACATAGGTCTGCAGGGGAATTTCGGGAGCGCGCCACAGGCGATGCCCGCCCCACAGATAGTACTCCCCGTAGGCTGTGGGCCAATGAATATCGGGAGTCTCGGCCAAGAGGTTATCTGGCGAGTCAACGATCGTCAGGCGAGTGATGCGCGGCCCTGCCTGGGCAAGCATCTCCACCTGCAAATGGGGGGATGTCAAGCGGTGGACGGGCAAATCTGGATGAGTCATGGAGCCTTATCGGCGGGGCGGCTGTTGGCCATGCCCCCGCAATCATACCCAAGTTTAGCCTCCTGTCAAGTCATCCGCCGGTGATCGCCCACAGCTCTGTAGCCGCAGACGCCGACAGCCTCGATTATGACAGCCTCGAAAGGCTGTCATACAGTCCTAAAGTGCTGCCGAGCCGCCGGGGCTAAAGCCTGACCTACTGGTGGGCGGAGTCGGCTTCCAGCCGACTTTTATGTGCTGAGGTGGGGGATTGATCCCCCCGCCGATGGCGTGCCGGCTGGAAGCCGGCGTTAGCTCCAGCAGCTTTGGCCCGGCGATAGATAGGCGCGCACCAGCTCATTTGCCCCGTCGAAAGACGGTTGATTTGGTAAAATAGCCTCCTAGGCTCTATACTTGTTGGCTGTTATCGAGCCTGTCCGATTTGGTCTGCCAGCGATTTCATCCCCAAAAGGTATCTCCATGATAGCTATCGAAGTCTTTCAAGAATTGACGCCTGCTCTGCTCGACTGCTTGCGGCAACTGGTCGAGATCGAAAGCCCATCCACCGACAAAGCAGCGGTAGACCGGGTTGGAGCGTTCATCGCTGCCGCTGCGCGCCAGTTGGGTGCAGAGATCGTCGTTGATCGCCAGACGCAAGTGGGTGATAATCTCCTGGCGCGTTGGGGCGGCTCTGCTGAGCAGAATGGGATTTTGCTTTTGTGCCACATGGACACGGTTTTCGACGTAGGGACGTTGGCGCAGAGGCCGACGGGTGTCGAAGATGGGCGTTTCTATGGGCCAGGAGCCTTGGACATGAAAGCGGGCATCGCCATTGCGCTGGGCGCGCTGAGCATGTTGCGCCAGAAGGATGCCTGGCCGTCTCGCCCGATTACTTTGCTATGTACCTCAGATGAGGAGACGGGCAGTTATCACTCGCGGCAAATCATCGAAAGCGAAGCCAGGCGCGCCGACCTGGCGTTATGCCTGGAACCGGCGCTCCCCGATGGGGCGCTCAAAACCTCGCGCAAAGGCACTGGCGACATCGAAATCACTGCCTACGGCGTTGCTGCACACGCGGGCGGCGACCACGACCGCGGGCGCAACGCTATCGAAGAGCTGTCCTACCACATCATCGCTGCCCAAAAGCTGACCGATTATGACCGCGGCACAACGGTCAGCGTGGGCAAAACGCGCGGCGGCACCCGCAGCAACGTCGTTCCCGACGAGGCCTGGGCAATTGCCGATTTGCGCGTGATGGACCTTGCCGAGGTGGAGCGCGTCCGCCGCTGGGCCGAGACACTTCAGCCGATATTGGACGGCGCACGCGTCTCTGCCACGGTCAGCGTCAATCGCCCCCCCATGCCGCGTGACGATCTCATGGCGGCTACCTTTGGGCGCGTCCAGGCTATTGGCCAACGCTTGGGATTGACGTTGAAAGAGGGCAGCGCGGGTGGCGCCTCCGATGCCAATTTTATTGCCCCCCTGGGTGTGCCGGTCATGGACGGCTTGGGCGGTGTGGGTGAAGGCGCTCATGCCGAGAATGAGTATGTGCTCGTTTCCAGCCTGGCCGAGCGCGCCGCCCTGCTCGCCGCCATTTTGACCGAGTGGTAGAACCTCAACAGGATGAAAACATGAGTGTCCATCGCGTTGTTTACCTTTCTGCATTCTATCCGGGTTACGGCGGCGGCAATGGCCGTGCTGCCCACGAATTGGCCGAAACCTTTGCTGTGGATCACGATGTATTGCTGCTTTGTCCTGGCGACCGTACCGAGTTGGTTGCCAAACCGGGCTCTCGCCAGCGCATCTTCACCGTTAAATCCACCGGCAAAGGCAATTTCCGCATCCCTCTTTTCACCCGAACGAACATCCGCCAGATTTTCGACCTGCTCGACAACTTCCAACCGGATATCGTCCACGCTCACGACCCCACCTTGCTCGGCCTCATCGGCCAGGTGTGGGCCAGAATGTCGCATGTGCCCTTCGTCTATACCGCCCACATCATCCCGCAGAAAAGCCTCGACTTTGGCACCCTGGATGTCATCAAGCTGCCCTTGGATTTCCTGGCCGAGTCGATCGCCATGCGCTTCTTGGAAGATTTTTACCGCAATTGCGACGCTGTTATCGCCCTCAACGACATCGTCGCCAGGAATATCCGCGATTTTGGCTATGAAGGCCGCCTGTTCATCATGCCCAATGGCCGCTATCTGAGGCAGTACAGCAACCTGCCTCTTACCGCTATTACCCAACCTGAGAAAATCCTCAGCTTTATCGGGTTTATCACCCGCCGTAAGAATCAACACTACCTGGTCGAGGCTTTGCGCTACTTGCCCAGCCATTATCGCCTGCGGATCGTCGGCATGGCCATTGACCCCGACTATCGCGCCCAAATCGAAGCTTATGCCCGCCAACATGGCTTGCTGGATCAAGTGGAATTCAGCGGTGAAATCCCTCATGAGCGTATCCCTGAAGTTTATGCTCAATCGCACCTGATCGTCTCAGCCTCAAAAATGGAAGTGCAGAGCCTGGTCATCATCGAAGCTTTGGCCTCGGGTACGCCTGTGGTGGGCTTGTCGAATGAGACGGTGGACGAACTGGTGGATGAGCAAGTGGGCTACCGCCTCGACAAAAACGCCAGCCCGGCAGAGTTTGCCCTGTGCATCGAGAAGATTTGCAACCTGCCGCCAGAGCAGTACGAGCGGCTGTGCCGCAACGCCCGTCAACGGGTTCAGCATCTCGATTGGGAGAATGTCGCCCAGATGTTGAGCGAAGCCTACGAGACGCTGGTCGAGGACAGGGACATCACCCTTCCCATAGATAGCACGCGCCTGACGCGCATGGTAGCCCTTTTGCCCGATGGACAGGTGCGGCAGGTGCTGACGGCGCGTATCGCCCGTGTGGTTTCCAGCGTCAAGAAAGTGCGTCGGGTTCCCCAGCGCACCTGGCTGTTTGCCAGCCTCACGGCTTTGGGTTCTATCATCGCTTATATTTTCTTGCGGCGGCGAGCCAACAAACTGCAAGTCTGAAGCTCGCTCTGTCTAGCCCCTCTTGGGGAGCGTCCAGGCAGCCATGGGTGCAATGACATGCCCGCAGGCTGCTGTCAACATAAGCCCTAGGCTCAGTGTGGAACAGAAGCATGGATGAGTTCTTACCCTACAAGCAATTGGCGCAGCGCCTGGATGCGCTGCCGAACGGCTTCCCACCCACAGTCAGCGGCATAGAACTGCGCTTGCTGGCAAAATTGTTTACTGCGCAAGAAGCAGCCCTGGCTGCTCAGCTCCATCCTTTTGCTGAGACTCCGGCGCAGATCGCTGCTCGTCTGGGCGGTGAGCCTGCTGTCCTGCGCAAACAGCTCAAGGAAATGGCCCGTCGTGGTCTGATTGCCGTCGAGAGGGTGGGCGGTGAGCTGGGTTATCGGCTCATGCCGTTCGTGGTTGGCATCTACGAAATGCAGGCGGCCTGGCTGGATGCTGAACTGGCGGCGCTCTTCGAGAGCTATTATCATGAGGCTTTCGGACAGGCGCTGGCCATTCAGCCGGCGGTTCACCGTGTCATTCCGGTAGAAGAAAGCGTGCGGGTGGGGATGGAAATCCGCCCGTATGAGAGCGCTGCCGAAATTGTCCGCAATGCCAAAGCCTGGGGTGTGCTGGATTGCATCTGCCGCAAGCAGAAGGCGCTCATTGGCCAGCCTTGCCTGCACCCCTTGGATGTGTGCATGACCTTGAGCGAAACCCCGGGGGCTTTCGATCACAGCGCGGCGGTGAAGGCTCTCACTCAGGAGCAGGCCCTGGCGGTGCTGCGCCGTGCGGCTGAAGCTGGCCTGGTACATTCTGTGAGCAATAACCAACGGGGGCTATGGTACATTTGCAATTGTTGTACGTGTTCATGCGGCATCCTGCGCGGTATGGCTGAGTTGGGCATTGCCAACGTGGTGGCGCGCTCGGCTTTCGTCAATCAGGTGGATGAGACCCTTTGCACCGCCTGTGGCGCCTGCATGGCAGCGTGTCAGTTCGGAGCGTTGAGTTTGGAGACGGTAGCCGTGGAAGTGAACGCCGTGCGCTGTGTGGGCTGCGGCGTGTGCGTCGTGGCTTGTCCACAGGGAGCATTGGCGCTGGTGCGCCGCCCCGAAGATGAAATCTTGCCCCCGCCTGAGACAATCACCGATTGGGGCCAAGCCCGCACTCGCTCGCGTTCCCCCAACCCGTAGAGTCAAACGAGCCGGGCGCTAATTCAAATCCTTGTCTTTTGTGCAAGCAGTGCGAGAGTTGGGCGCTAAATGGGTTTGAATTCTCGACTCGTGGGCAGGCGCGGCATTTCAGGGCCGGGCAGGTGCAAATGCGCTGCCAGAGCTGCCCGCATGGCGATGCGGTCGTCCCAAGGATATTCCACATCCCCGAAACACATGGATTGTTCATGACCCTTACCGCAGGCGATGACGATATCGCCCGGACGAGCCTGCGCCACGGCGAAGCGGATAGCCTCGCCGCGATCGGGGATGCGCCAGAAAGTGCGCCCTTCGATGCCGCCGCGGCTCTCGACACCGGCAGCCATTTCGGCCAGGATGGCCTCGAGCGACTCGGTGCGGGGGTCCTCAGCCGTGAGAATGCTGAGATCGGCCAGCTCGGCAGATACTTCGGCCATCATGCGGCGCTTCTGGCGATCGCGCAGGCCGGCCGAGCCGAATACGGCGATGATGCGCTCTTGGCCCCCCGCAGGTAAGAGCTTGCGCGCCGTTTGCAGCGCCACGCGTAGGGCGTTGGGCGTGTGGGCGAAATCTACGATGGCGGTGAAATCTTGCCCCAAATCAATACGCTCCATGCGCCCCGGCACCCCCCCTAGCGCCGCGACCCCTTGCTGAATGGCGTTCGCATCCAATTCCAGGGCCAGGGCCGCCCCGGCCGCAGCCAGAATGTTCGAGATGTTGAAATCGCCCACCAGGCGCGTCGTCACGGGGATGCGTTTCTGTTCCCCGACGAGGGTCAACTGCATCCCTGCTGGCCAGAAAGCCGTCTCCGCTACACGCAGATCGGCGCTGGGTTGAAAGCCGTAACTGATCACCCGCCGCGGGTAACTGGCAGCAGCCAGATGGTCGAAAGAGCCGTCATCGCGGTTGAGAATGGCGCTGCCGTCGGCACGCAGCATCTCGAAAAGGCGGGTTTTGGCCGCACGGTAGGCTTCGTAGGAACCATGAAAGTCGAGATGTTCATGGGTGATGTTGGTGACAACGGCCACAGCAAAATTACAGGCATCGACGCGGTGCTGTGCCAGGCCGTGAGAGGTGCATTCCAGCACAGCATGGCTCAGGCCGGCAGCGACCATTTGGGCCAGATAACGCTGCACGTCCGGGGCGTCGGGGGTGGTGACGTGGAAGCCGGTGTCGAGGATATCGTCGCCGATAACGGCGTTGACCGTGGAGATCATGCCAGCGTGCAGGCCAGCCGCCTGGAGGATGGAGAAAATCAGGTTGGTGGTGGTCGTTTTGCCGTCGGTGCCGGTGACGCCGATGACGGTGAGGCGACGAGCGGGATGGCCGTAGAACGCCGCGGCCAAGTGGGGTAGCGCCTGCCGGGAGTTGTCCACCCGCACGTAAGGGACGCCCAAACCGTCGAGCGCCTCTGTGCCGACAACGCCTGCCGCCCCTCGGGCGATGGCGTCGGGGATGTAACGGTGTCCGTCAGAAGGTGGCCCAGAGAGGACGACAAACAGATCGCCTGCCTGAACCCGGCGCGAATCGCAGGCTATTCCCGAAATGGACGCCTCTGCAAGAGGGGTGTAGACGGGGAACGGAAAGTCGTGGAACAGATCGGTGAGGCGCATAAACTCAGACAAAGGCCGTCAACGGCAATGATCTCATCAGCGGAGTTGTTTCCTTGATGAGCGCCCTAGAGTTTACCATAAGACCGCATTTTGCGGCGTTGGGCTATGGCCGGGAAGACCTTTTGCCACCTGACGCACACCCAAAACGCAGCGAATGTTGTATACTCTATGTGTGCAACCATTACCCCACAAGAGGAGGCCGATCATGCAAATTCGTTGCCAGAATTGTCACAAACCCTTTGCCCTGAGCAAAGAAGAAGTCCACGCGGCATTGAATCTGATGACTACCGAGAACCTCCAGCACTACGATGCACATTGCCCTCACTGCCGGCGGGTCAATCGCCTATCGCTCGACAGTCTCAAACGGGCTGCGCCCGAATGGCAAAAGGCCAAAACGGCTTGAGACGAGCCGTTCTAACCGGCGGTGACTTCGAGAAATTGTCCCACGACCGTGCGCAGGGCAGGCTCCGGTAATGCACCTACCTGGCGGTGAACGATTTTGCCCCCAGAAATGAACAGCATCGTGGGGATGCCCTGGATGCCGTATCGCGTGGCCCACTCAGGGTTTTCGTCGGTGTTGACCTTGGCAATCAGCAGTTTGCCTGCATATTCCCGCGCCAGTTTGTCCAGGATGGGAGCGACCATTTTGCACGGCCCGCACCACGGCGCCCAGAAATCTACGATGACCGGCAAGGACGATTGCAGGACGGTTTTTTCGAAGGCTGAATCGGTCACATGAATGGGTTCGTTGATCATTGAGAATGCTCCTTGATGAGAATATAGCAACACGTTCTTTGATGCACGAGCGGCCAAATCGTTGCATGCGCGGCTAGCATGCTTCAGGCCATCTCGCCAGGGGAAAGCAGACGGTAGGAGGAGCGGATGGGAGCGGCCTTTTCCAACATCAGCCCTACCGAGCAGTATTTCTCTTCCGAGAGCTGAATCGCCTGCTCGACCGCCGAGGCTTGTATCCCCTCTCCCCAGATCAGGTAAATCACTTCGAATTCGGTGAAGACTTTGGGATAATCCTCTGCGCGCCGGGCGCGCACCTTCACTTGCATCGCCATGGGGGTTTGGCGTTTCTTCTGCAAAATCGAGATGATGTCCATACCGGTGCAGCCTGCCAAAGCGGCCAAGAGCAGTTCCATGGGGGAGAGGCCTGGCTGGTCTTGCAGGCTGCCCATTTGCACCTGACCGCCGCTGGCGTTGCGTCCCACGAAGGCCATGTCGCCTTGCCATTCGGCGATGATTTCACGCCAATTCTCGTCCATTACGCCTCCTGTGTTGATCAATCGCTCGTCGTTCGTACGCCTGACCGGCGAAGCGTTCTTGTGTTGGATGTGCGCTGAGTATAGCACGGCGGGCGGGAATTGTCAGGTATAATTTTACCCGTGAGTTTCAGTGTGGCGTTTCAAGCTCATGCCTATACGGTGGCGACCCCGCTCTACGAGGGGCCGCTGGATTTGCTCTTACAGCTCATCGAGCGCGCTGAGCTGGATATTACCCGCCTGGCGCTGGCGCAGGTCACCGATCAGTATCTCGAACATCTGCGTATCATCCAGGAACAGCACTCTGCCGAGGAGGTGTCGGCGTTTCTGGTGATTGCGGCGCGGCTGTTGCAAATCAAATCGGAGGCGCTTTTGCCGCGCCCGCCGGCGCGTGAGCCTGGCGAGGAAGACCCCGGCGAGGCGCTGGCGCTGCAATTGTTGGCCTATAAGCGCTACCGACAGATTGCCGATTTGCTTGCCGAGCGTGAGGCAGCCGGCTTGCGCACTTATCTGCGCCTGGCCCCGCCGCCGAAGATCGAAGGTAAACTGGATTTGAGCGGCATGGGCCTGGCCGATTTGCTCGAAGCCGCCCGGCAAGTCTTTGGACAGGCCAGCCTCAAGCCCTCGCTGAGCAGCGTGGTGGCTGCGCCGCGCATCACTATCCGCGAGAAAATTGCTCTTATCATTGGCTGTTTGCGTCGAGGCCGATTGGCTACCTTTCGTCAGTTGCTTGGCGAACGCCGCTCGCGGCTGGATGTGGTGGTGACTTTCCTGGCTGTGTTGGAGCTGGTCAAGCGCCATTGGGTGTGCGCGCGCCAGAACAGCCTGTTTGGGGACATTGAGTTGGAGGCGGACGAGGCATGGCAGGCAGAACAGGCGCCCGGCGATGAATTCGAACTTGAGTTTGGCGAATGAGCGCATGAAGCGGGGGCTGCTGGCGCTGGCAGCACTGGCGGCTGTTGGGTTGGCTGCTTTCTTGCGGCTGAAGCTGGCTCGTTTTGCCCATTTCCCCGGCCACGGCGATTACGCCTTCTATTACAGGGTGGCGGTGAACCTGGCGCAGGGGCGCGGCTTGCAGGTGGATTACATCTGGCATTATCTCAACGGTTTGCCATCTCTTCCCCATTACAGCAGTGATTTTTGGATGCCGCTGACCTCGATCCTTGTCAGTTTGCCCATGTTCGTGGCTGGTACGTCCTTGTTCGTGGCGCTGCTGATGCCCATCGCTGCCGGGCTGGGACTGGCTGCGCTCACTTGCTTGTTGGGTAAGGTCTATTCGGGCAATTCAATGGTCGCTCTCACTGCGGGCGGGGTGGTGTTGTTTGCCCCCTTGCTTTTCAAGTATTCCCTGTTGACCGATTCGGTTATTTTCTACACACTGTTTGTCACCGCTGCGCTGGCGGCCATGCTGGTGGGACGAGGTGAGTGGCGCGCCTTCTTGCTGGCGGCAGCGTTGTGTGGCCTGGCGCATCTCACCCGGCAGGACGGCGTGTTGTTCTTCGGCACGCTGACGGCGGTCATCCTGCTTTCCCCCCAGGGGTGGAAGACCAAGGGGGTTTGCCTATCCCTTTCGGCGGGGATATACCTGCTGGTGCTGTCACCCTTGCTGGCGATCAACTTCCACGAGTTCGATGCTCCTTTGCCCCCCGGTCCTTCCAAATCCATGTTTCTGACTACCTATGAGGATTTCTACGCCTACGGCAAGGCGCTGACGCTGCAAAATTATCTGGCGCAGGGAATCGCGGCGATCGTGCGCTTCAAATGGGAGACGGCGCTTTACAATCTGCGGGTGATTGCTGCCTCTCTGGGGTGGCCGCTGACCCTGCTGGCATTGCTGGGGGTTCTGTTCCCCGTGCGCCCGCCCGTTCCATGTGGCGGCGCAGACGCGCCAGGCCATTCACGCCAACCGTTGCTGATTGGCTTGGCGTTCGTTTACCTGTTCTATACGTTGGTAGCCAGCTATTCCAGTTACGGCACTGGCTTTCGGCGCAGTCTGATGGGATTGTTCCCCTTCATCGTCGTGGTGGCGGTAGATTGGGCTTATCGCCGTTTGCGCTGGAAGGGCTTGGTTGCGGGCGGTTTTGTCCTGCTGACGGTTGTGTATGCCTGGCAGGGATACGCTTCGACGCGCGCTTTGCTGGCAGAGCATAACCGCCTGGGGGAGGAGTTGTCTCCCCTTGGCGAGATGCTGCGCCAAGACGCTGTCGCGACGGGATTGCCACAACAATCCCTGGTGTTGATGGCGCGCGATGTCTGGGAGGTGTACGAAGCGGTGCGAGCGCAGGTGGTGGAAATCCCCAACAACGATTTGGAGACCATCCTGGCCATTGCGCGCCACTACCACGTCACCCACGTTTTATTGCCGGCGCGCCGCGCTGCCCTGGATGCGGTTTATGATGGCTGTCAGAACGACGAGCGCCTGGTTTTTGTGGCTCAACTGCCTGGTTCGGACTTGAAACTTTATCGCCTCGAACAGCCATGACGACGAAGGGCCTATCTCTCTCTGCGGGGTGGGGGCTGGCGGCGTTGGTGTTGGCGGCCATTGCAGGCCGCCTGGCCTGGATGGGTTACACCCGCTACACGGCTGAAGATGCCTTCATTACGTTCCGTTATGCCTATCAACTTGCTGCCGGTAACGGTTTCGTCCATAACACGGGCGAACGGGTATACGGCACGACCACGCCGCTCTATACTCTCTTGCTGGCGGGCTGGTTACGCTTGGGTGTGGGCGATGTGGCGACGGGAGCCAATTTCATCGGTCTGATGGCTTGTGGGGGGATGCTCATTTTTACCTGGCTGACGCTGCGCCGCTTGGCCTTTTCGTCCGTTCAACAGGCGGCTGTGCTGTGCGTGTTGGGCTTCTCCATTCGTTTGATTACCCATGACACGCGCGGGATGGAAACGCCGCTGGTTTTGTGCGGCCTGGCGGCTTCGTGGTGGGCTTTGGCCTGCGGGCGCACGCGCCTGGCTGGGGTATTGTGCGGCCTGCTGTTGTGGACGCGGCCGGATGTGTTTCTCTGGCCGCTGGTTTTGGCAATGGTGTTGGCGCTGTCGGAACGGCGCAAGGCTTTGGAGCTGGCGGCGCTCAGCGGATTGGTTTACCTGCCATGGCTGGCCTTCGCTGCGTGGTATTTCGGTTCGCCTATCCCACATACGGTCATTGCCAAATGGACGGCTTACCTGGAGTTCAACAGCCAACCGGCAGTTGCCAGCCTGCCGATCGTTTGGAATGCCTTGTCGCCTTTCTACTTGCCGCTGACGGTTGGGGGCGTCAGCCTGACAGCCTGGCTGACGGCAGGATTGGCTGGCTGGCAGGCGCTTCTTCTGGAAAAAGCGCCGCCAGCAGCAGCAGTGTTGCCCATCTTCGCCCTGCTGGAAATTGCCTGGCTGGTGCTCAGCCGCGCCACATTCTTCAGCCATTATCTGCTTCCGCCAGCCTGGGCTGTTCTGATCCTGTTGGGGCTGGCGCTGGGTAGTCTATGGCAGGCTACGGCCCGCCGCAAGCGCTTGCGCTGCCTTTGTGCTTTGAGCCTGGGGCTGGTTTTACTGGCCGATGTGGTGCAGGTGAGCGACGCGGCGGGTGAATATCGCCTCTATCAGCAGGCGCGCCACGAGCAGTCGCTCAAGGCCGCCGGACTTTGGCTCAATGCCCACACGCCGCCGGATAGCATGGTGCTGCTCGAGCCGTTGGGTTACGTTGGTTTCTATGCTGACCGGCGAATGCGCGACGAGGTGGGATTGGTCAGCCCTGAAGTGGTGGCTTTCAAACGCCAGCGCATCACCGACGCTTTCCTGTATGCCGTGTTACTGCAAACGGATTACTGGCTGATTCACTGCGACGACGCCGATGGTTACCTGGAAAGAGCGGCCCTCGGCGAGATAGATTTCGACGCCCGCTTCACCCGTTTGGCGGTCTTCAACCCCTTGGGTTTCGACCCCGCCACCCGCGAGCTAGACACCGACGAAGTCAGCCGGGCGCGCGATGCCTGTTACGAGATTTGGGGAAAAAACACTGCTGTACCCTGAGCGGGTACAGCAGTGTAAGGGTGAACGTCCTGGCGCTAATACGAAGCGTTGGAATGCGAAATTTCCAGGCCATTGACGCGCATGAAGGCTGGTACGATGATGGCTGTGGGATTGCGCGCCCCATAGCTGGCCGAGGTGTTGTAGGGCAGGGTCGTTTGCGCCAGCCAGGCCACCTTCTGGCCAAAGATGTCGAGCAAACTTTGGGTGAGTCGCACATTGTAAGGCACAGCTACCGAGCCATCTTGTTTGAGCAGGAGCGCCCCAAAACGCGAACTAGCGGTGACGATGCCCTTGGAAGGGTTGACGATGTTCATGTAGTGGAGGAAGGGGATATACAGCACATCTTTATCACGCCGCATCTGCACCAAGTCCTCGAGTGTCTGGACGGGCTGATCGCCCCCTTGCAGAACGAGGCTTTTGTGCATAACGGTATGACCGGTGGGGGTCATGCCAAACTCGTCGGCGTCATCCTGGAACCAGGTGAAGCCCTTGAAGACGCCGGCCTCGATCAGCGGCATAGGGTGGCGGGGGATGCCGGTGCCATCCCGCTTGAAGGGGAAGGTCTCCCGCCGCGTGGGGTCGTCCAACAGGGTGATTTTGTCTGAGAAAACGGTTTTGCCGACATGTTCTTCGCGCAGGAAAGAGAAGCCGCGCTTGAGCGAGCCGCCGTTGAAGCCAATCCAGTTCATCATACTGAGCAAATCGGCGATGGCCGCTGGTCCAAAGACGATGTCGTAGGTGCCAAGGGGTATTTGCAGGGGGGCGTCGTTCTGGTAATGGTGGAGCAGGAAGGCCAGCTCGCGCCGCACAGCGAGGGGGTCGAGATCGGCTTTTTGCTGCGCCGATTGTTCGGCCTGTACTTCCCATTTGAGTTGGCTGTGGGCTAACACAACTGTCACCTGAGCGTCAGAAAAGCGCACAAACTGGGTGCGCGGCGAGCGGGTGTTGATTTGTGCCACGGTGGTGACGCCATGCGAGAAGATGCCCGAAAGGCGTATTTCCTCGGTTTCCAGACCCTTTACCACCGTGTTGAAGTAGTCCAACTTCTCCGCGTTGCTGAGAGCAGCCAGCGCCGCATCGTAGGCGGTCTCATCGGCGAACGATTCGCTGAAGGTTGGTAGGGTCGGTTCGTAGCCCAACGGCTGGACGTGCTGCACCATCTCGGCGGCGACATCTACCCCCTGCTTCATTTCGTCTAGCTTGTCGAGATCGGTGATCATTTCGTAGCTGGCGCGTTTGCGGCCGTCGTAGGCGGTGATTTCCAGGCGGATGAGGTGTTCGTTGGTATTGAGAGAAATCGCCGAGTTGGCAAAGCGCATCAGGTAGCTGTCTTCTTCGTGGTAGAAGATGGAGATTGCGTACCCCTTGCTCAGGGCGTAGTTGCGCAGCTCGCTCAGAGTTTGCAGAATGCGTTGTTTCATGGTTATTCTCCGATCCTGACATTGTCGAAGCGGCAGACGGGGATGCCATGCCCCAGTTGCATGATCTGGTTGGGCTGGCCCTTGCCGCAATTGTTCACATAGCGCAGTTCCCAGGTGGATTCATCGCCAACTGCCGAAAGAGAATTCCAGAATTTGAGGGTGGCGCCTTTGTAGGTGGGGTTTTTGACCACACGGCTAACCTGGCCGTCTTCGACGAGCCAGCCAATTTCGGTGGCGAAGTGGAATTGCTCACGGTTGGAACCGATAGACCAACTGCGGTCGCCATCCAGGATGATGCCGCGTTCGGTGTTGCGGACGATGTCGTCGAGCGTGCCGTCGGTGCCGGGGTCAATGTTGATGTTGGTCATGCGCTCGATGGGGACGCGGTAGAAGGATGTGGCGCGGTTTGCGCCGCTGCTGCCGTTGAAAATGAGACGACGGGCGCGGGCGTTGGCTTCCTCGACCATCTGGCGACCAGTGATGGCGCCGACCAGGATGCCTTTGTCAATCAGCAGGTTGTTTTGCGCTGGGACGCCGTCGTCGTCGTAGCCAAAGCTGCCGGGAGAATTGGGGATGGTGGCGTCGGCGCGAACGGTGAGCTTTTCGGAGCCGTAGCGCAGCTTGCCGAAGTCGTCGAGAGTGACAAAAGAGCCGCCAGCGAAGGCCAGCTCATAGCCCAGAATGCGGTCGAGTTCAAGGGCATGGCCGATGGTCTCGTGGGTCTGCAAGTACATGATGCCGGGCAGGAGGATGACCGAGCGGTCTTCTTTGGGGCAGGGTTCCGCCGTCAGAACTTGATTCATCTCGGCCACGATGCGGTCAGCATTCTCGGCAAAGCGGCGGGGGTCAATGGTTTCCCAGCCGCGCGAGTCGCCCAGACGGCCAGGGTGATACTTGCGCTCGTGGACAGCTCCCTGCTCGTCGCGGCCGGCTACACGTAGCGTGGCGAAGACTTCGGTGATGAGTTTCTCGATGTGGCTGCCTTCGGAGTCGACGAAGACGATCTGTTTGCGGGTGAAGTTGAGGGCGCTCATGCGCTGGAAAACGCCGGGCTGGTCGAGGCAAGCGTCCATCTCTTTGAGGAAAGCCACTTTGTCGGCCAGCGGCACGTCGAAGGGGTTGATCTGGCAGGGGCTGGTAAAACTGGCCTGGATGGCATCCTTTTCGGCCAGGCGGATGGGGAAAGTCACCCGTTCGGCAGCCACGCGGGCGTTATCGAGAGCTTTGTCGAATATCGCCGCCAGATTGCTCAAGTCGGACGAGGCCGAGAAACCCCATGCGCCTTTGTAGAGCACGCGCACACCTACGCCGCTTTCGCGGCTGGCCGAGGTCTCTTTGAGATTGCCGTTCCACATCATCAGGGAGTTACTTTCCTCGAAGGGGTACCAGCGGGCATCTACATAGGTGACACCCGCCTGTTTGAGACGTTCGATTTGTTGTTGGATGGATTTGAGCATGATAGAGTCTCCTGGTTCTTGATACTTTACCGGTTAAGGGTGTCCCTATTCTACCCCTAGAGTGCCTAGATAGGCAACTGTCCACGGCGGTTGCCGAGAACGAAAGCCTTGCGCCGGTGTTGACCGCCCCCATCTCGCGAGATTACGACGATAATTTGTCAAAATTCATTATCCGATTTTCACGCTTTGAAGCAAGCTTCGCACCCGCCGAATCGGCAGTGCAAAGATGTGGGCCTCACCAAGGTATTTAACATTGACGAAAGCTGCCGATGCGACTAAAATTCCGGGCGTTGAAAGACGCCCCGACAGGAGGCGGCTTTTTTTGCTGAAGGTCTCTCCTGTCTGGCGGGCGGCACAATTCCCCCACCGGCGGAAGCCGGACAACACCCATAGAGCGAGGGTAACAGTGTTGCAGCGTGGCACTGTGAGAGGCGCTCGAGGAAGGATAGAATGGAAGAAGTCATCATCAAAGCCGAACGCCGCAACGTGATCGGCAAACAGGTCAAGGCTTACCGCCGGCAGGGCAAAATCCCGGCGATTTTGTATGGCCGAACCACTCAGCCCACACCGCTCTGGCTGGACTTGCACGACGCCAGCCTTGTTCTTGGCCGGCTGGCGCCCTCGGCTCTCGTAGCCCTGGATGTCGAAGGCCAAAAACACCTGGTTTTGGTGCGCGAGAAACAGCGCGATGTCATCAAGGGCACTTTGAAACACGTAGATTTCCAGGCCGTCTCCATGGCCGAGAAACTGCGCGTCAAGGTGGCGGTCTTCATCACCGGCGAAGCCCCTGCTGTCAAGGACTACAATGGCGTGCTGGTAGAAGGTCTGGACGAATTGGAAATCGAAAGCTTCCCCAAAGACCTGCCCGACCGAATTTTGGTGGACATCTCTGGCCTCAAGCAAATTGGCGACGCCATTCACGTGCGTGATGTTGTCTTGCCTAAGGATGTGCAAGTGCTCGACGATCCCGATGAAATCGTGGTGGTCGTCACCTCCCAGAAGGCCGAGGTGGAGGCTGCGGTGGGCGAAGCGGGCATGGCTGAACCCGAAGTCATCGAAAAGGGCAAGAAGGAAGAAGAGTAGCCTTGGCCCTGAGATGGATGATGGGGCTGTCTGGTTAGCAGACAGCCCCATTTTGTTCAGCCGACTTGGTCGCTCGAACCGTTTGCGTCTCAGCGCAAGAGGGGTTATACTTTTACCAGGAGATGACCACCATGCGCCCTCGCTTGACTTTCTTTTGTGAACTGGAAAAAGCCGAGCTGGTCAGCTTGTTTGCCAGCGGTAAGCTTCTCGATGACCTGAAAGAGTTGGGGGCCGGCATCAGCTTGGGGCTGTTGGACCTCAGCCCTGAGCGCGCCAGCGTCGTGCGGCGTCTCAACCAGGCTGGCATCCCAACAATTGCCTGGCTGTTGCTGCCCAAAGAGCAGGGCTACTGGTTTAACCTGGACAATGCACCCCAGGCTGTGGCGCGTTACCAGGCTTTTCGCACCTGGACAGCGGAAGAAGGCTTGCGCTGGGAGGGGGTCGGCTTGGACATCGAGCCAGACATCCGGCTGATGGAGGCTTTGTTTAGACGCCAATTTGCCATGATCCCGCGCTTGTCGTCGCGGGCTTTGCGCACGATGCGCTTGCGGCAGGGTAAGAAAATCTACTGGCAGTTAGCTGAGCAAATCCGCGCCGATGGCTATCGCCTGGAAAGCTACCAGTTTCCCTTGATCCTTGATGAGCGTTTGGCGCACAGCTCGGTTTTGCAGCGCCTCACCGGCATTGTGGACATACCCGCCGAGCGGGAGGTGTTCATGCTGTATACCAGCCTGCTGCGCCCCAACGGCTTGGGGGCGCTGTGGAGTTACGGCCCAGAGATCAAGGCAGTAGCTTTGGGCATTACCGGCGGGGGGGTGGATTTAGGTGGCTGGAATCGTCCGCCGTTGAACTGGGATGAGCTGGCACGCGATCTGTGCCATGCCTGGCGTTGGTCCGACACACTCTATATCTTTAGCCTGGAGGGATGCTTGCGGCAGGGTTTCCTCGAGCAACTGCAGAATTTCGATTGGGACAGACCCATCATGGAGCCGGTGACCTCGCTGCGGCGCGTGGACGCCTGGCGAGCCACGTTGCAATCTTCGCTATGGCTGGTCAATAACCTGGCGGTCATCGTTCTCAGCGGGTTAGCCGCGGCTCTGCTGCTGGTGCCTCTCTGGCGCTACTGGCGCTCTACAAGACGCTGACCTCCTGCTCGGCTTCATCGCTTCTTAACGCTGGGGTATAGCGTTCGGGTGGTGGGCAGTGGAAACAGAGAACCTGGCAATCTTCTCGGTGTTGTGGGCGGTGGTATATCTTTCCATTGCTTCGCTGGTTTTGCGTCGGCGCGGCGAGGCTGTGGCGCGGGCGGTTTCCCTGTATGGCGCGGCGGCGGCAATCTGGGAAATTGGGCTGGCTTTGCTTTACCAGGGTTGGTTTACCCCCCAGGCCCCCAACTTCTTGATGTGGCATGTCACGATGGGGGGGTATATCCTGACACTGTTCTTCTTGCTGGTCAATCTGGAATTTCTCCAGGCAAACAGGGAAGCAAGAACATGGTTTTGGCTGGGCCTGGTGTGGGGAGTGTGCTTGTTGCTCGCTGTAACCGATTTGCTGCCTTTGAGCCGCCTGATGCCTGAAGCCAGCCGGGTGACGTTGTTGCGTGTAGTTATTGCTTTGAGCTGGCTCACGCTGTTCTTCTCGATGGGCATGGCGACCATCGTGGCCTATTACCGCGCCAGCCAGCCTTTGCACAAAAACCGCTTGATTTTCTGGATTTTAGCGTTGGGCTTCATCGCCGGCGGAGATGCTTTGCTCTTGGCTGACGCTACGGCACTTGGTGAAGGTTTACGCATCATTGGCGTGGTCATCGCAGCTTATGTGGCCCTGACGCATAATCTGATTGACCTGTTCGAGATGGCTCTCAAATCCATCCTGCTGCTATTGACCACTTCCCTGGCTGTCGTAGCCTATGCGGGAATTTTTCTCATTATGCAGGCGCAGATACAATCGGCTTGGCAGTTGAACCCCTGGTTGTGGGGCCTCATTCTGGCCATCCTGTCTGTTTTCATGGTCAATCCTGTGTTGAATCTGGTCAACCGCGCCGTCAACCGCCTGGTCTTAGGAAAGCAGTATGATCCGGGCGCAATTGTGCGCGGTTACAGCATGGGCATCAACAATATCGTCGAACTGAACCTGCTGGCGCGCACCGCTCAGCAATTGCTCGTCAAAACTTTCGATATCGAGCGCGTTTATCTTTTCCTGGTGGACGAGACCATCGAAGACGGCGTGGGCTATTACCTGCTGCGCTACGTCACGGTTAACGAGGAAGATAGCAACCGCGATGGCCGTTTGCGGGTCAACGACCCGGTGGCGGTCTATCTCAACCAGGCCAAAAAACCGCTGACACAGTACGACATAGACCTTCTCCCCCCGTTCAAGGCTATCTCGGCTGAAACGCGTGCCTGGCTGAACTCGCTGGGTGTAGATGTGCTCGTGCCAATTTTCTCCAGAAACGGCTGGGTGGGGATGCTGACGCTAGGCCCAAAGCTCAGCGGCGTGCGCTATTTCGACGACGAGCTGGTTTTGTTGACCACCCTGGCCGACCAGACGGCGGTTGCGCTCGAAAATGCCCGTCTTTTCTCTGACACGGTCAAGCTCAACGAAGACCTCGTGCGGGCGCAAAAGGCCCTCGAGGCTGCCAACCTTCACTTGCGCGAGATGGACGAGGTCAAATCGGCGTTCATCGGCGTCATCACCCATGAGTTGCGCACACCTTTTGCCAATATGGCCTTTTCGCTCCAGTTGCTCAACCTCTACGGCCGTGAGAGTTTCACGCCAGAACAACGCGAGCAGTTGCAGCAGCTCAACGCCAGCCTGCGCTCTGCCCGTCAAATGGTGGACAACCTGGTGATGTTGGCCTCTTTTCTCAACAAGCAAGTTGAACTGGGCATCGAATCTCTGCTGATGCGCGATCTCATCGTAGACGCCCTGACGCCGCTCAAAGATATGGCCAAAGACAAGGGCGTTTCCTTACAATTGGAGATGGTCGGCGATTTGAAAGCGGTCATCGGTGACCGGAATCTGTTGACCAACGCCATTGCTCAACTGGTGCATAACGCCATCAAGTTCAATAAGTCTGGCGGCAAGGTCTGGCTGACGTGTTGGATGATGGACGAACAGGTTTATCTGGATGTCAAAGATACAGGGATTGGCGTTCCGGCGGAGAAACTTCCCTTGCTTTGGGATATCTTCACCCAGGTGGCCGACCCTCTGCGGCGGGGCGTCGAAGGCCTGGGATTGGGTTTGGCCTTGGTCAAGTATATCGTCGCTGCCCATGGGGGGCATGTTTGGGCCGAGAGTCAACCTGGCGAGGGTAGCGTCTTCGGCTTTTGCTTGCCCACAGTTCGCTCTAAATCCTTGCCTATCCATTTGGCCGTGACCAGTCCCCCGGCCAAAACATAATCCACTCTCGAGGAGAACTGCCTATATGAAATATCAACCTGTCATTTTCACGATCGTGGCTTTGCTTTGCATGGCTGTCCTGGCCGGCTGCACCTTGCCGGCTAGCACCAGCCTGCCAGCGACGGCTGGTGTGATGGTCACTGCCGATTACACCGCGGCTGTGCAGACACAAGCGGCCATCCTGACCCGCGAGGCGTCGACTCTGGCCTCGGCCCAACCCCCCACCGCCGAGATGACCAGCACTGCCCTGCCTGACATGCCCGATACCGCCACGCCGGTAGCCACCAACGTCCCGCCAACTGCGCCAGCCGCGTTCACCGATACCCCGACGGTTGCCCCAACGCTGGCTGCTGCCTCGCCTACGCCAGCAGTCACCCCTACGCCGACGCCCCTGCCTCAACCAACCTTTCCTGCTGGGGATGTGCGCGCTGCCTTGGGCGCGCCTAGCTGGGTCGAACCGTTCGATGGCAGCGCTGATTGGTACAAGTACGAGGATAAGCGCGTCCGTTTTCAGGCCGAAAATGACAAGTTGCTTATGACGGCTTTCAAAACCAATTTCGAAGTGGGATGGGCGCTTGCCCCGCTCGAGACGGCCAGCAAATTTTATCTCGAAATGACTGTCACCAGCCGCGCCTGCGGCGGTTTAGACCGCTTTGGTTTGATGCTCTCTCCCAACAATGAAGCCCGTCAGGGTTATTTGTTTGACTTCTCCTGCGACGGCCGCTATTCGTTGTGGATTTGGGATGGCGATACCGCTTATTCTCTGATTCCCTGGACGACCAGTGCACTGATCCGTTCTGGCCCCAATCAGGTCAACCGCATTGGCATCAAGGTAGATGGCGATAAACTTGCTCTCTACGCTAACGGCACTTTGCTGCAAGAGGTTGTCAACAAGCGATTGGCGAAGGTTTATTTTGGCGTCTTTGTTGGCGCTTCGCAAACGGCAGATTACACTGTCGAAGTCAGCGAAATGGATTATTGGGAATTGAAATGACACTGGGCGCTCGGCCTGGCGCGCCGCAGTTCGCCGTTCGAGCCACCTTCAAGGAAGCCAGGAAGGTGGTTCGGATTTTGCCAAGGCGAATCTTGGTTTGCCATCAGGAGGGGCCGTTTCGAAGGAAAGTGCATCATGAAACTCGATTACAAAAAGGCATTTACCCTTGGTTTTGGATTGTTTGCTGCCCAGTTGATCGGGATGATTTACAACACCTACATGCCCATATTCCTGCAGGCCGGCAACCCGGAGTTCGACGCCCACCTGGCAGTCGGCACTTTTGGGTTTGGCGTGAGCGCCACAATGACTGGGGTAATCATGACCCTCGACAATATCGCTGCTTTTTTCCTGCAGCCCCTGATGGGGCCAATCAGCGACCGTACCCACACCCGCCTGGGGAGGCGCATGCCCTATATCTTGATTTTTGCGCCGATTGCTGCGCTTGCTTTTGCAGTCATCCCGCTCGCCCCGCAGATGATCCCGTCTGAGCTGAACGGCCAGGCCGCCAAACTCGGCGGGCCGCTGGCGCTGCTGCTGGGTGCGGCGCTGGTGATGCTGGTTGCCATGGCGCTTTGGCGCACGCCGCTGTTCGCCCTCATGCCAGACCTGATCCCCTCGCAATTGCGCTCGCAGGCCAACGGGGTCATCAACCTCATGGCTGCCATAGGCGGAATCTTTGCTTTTATCATTGGCGGCATGTTGTACAACCTCTACCGCCCTTTGCCTTTCTGGTTCGGCAGTGTGCTCGCCGTGCTGGCGGTGGCCATCCTATTCTGGAAAATCAGGGAACCCAGCGAACTCGTGCAAGCCGCCGAGGTGGAGGGCGGTTTGCAGGTGTTCAAGCATTTGCGCTCCATCCCGCGCGAAAACGCCCGCAGTCTCTTCCTGCTCATCTTGACCATCTTCTTCTACATGGTGGGGTTCAATTCGGTGGAGACCTTTTTCTCCTCTTACGCGGTCAATACGTTAGGTGTCCGGGAATCGGATGCGGCCTTCATCCTTTCTGCATCCTACATCTCGTTCATTGTCTTTGCCATCCCTAGCGGGATGCTGGCGGCGCGCATCGGCCGCAGGCGGACGATGCAACTTGGACTGGTCCTGTTTGCCGTCGGGCTGTTGGCGGCCTTTTTCCTGCCCATCGTTGCGGTGATCGTTGGCATCATGTTCGTGGGCGGGATCGCCTGGGCGGCCATCAATACCAACGGCTTGCCAATGGTGCTGGACACCTCCACTACCGAGGAATTGATGGGCACCTATTCCGGCCTGTATTTCGTGGCGGCCACGCTGGCGGCGACCCTGGGGCCGATCCTGAACGGCTGGATTATTGATCTGACCGGCAGAAATTACAACATGATCTTCATCGTTTGCCCGGTTTTCTTCGTGTTGGCTTTCCTGTCCCTGTCCGGCGTGACGCGCGGGGAAAGCAAACAAGCCTGATATTGCACTCAGAGACCAGGTTGCTTCGTTCGATAGGCCTGGTCTCTGAATTCTTCGATATTTGTTTTTTAGCCGCCGTCAACACTCGAAAAAATCCGCACGACATCCTCGTCTTTGATAAGCGCGGTCTCAAGTTCGACCACTTCGCCGTTGACGGCGGCCAGGGCCACTTCGGGCAGGGGAAGGCCGGCCTGCGCCAGAATCTCCCTGAGCGGGGTGGGGCCGCTCAGGGAGATTTCCAGGGTGTGCTTGCGCCCTGGCATGTAAAAGGTGAGATGTCCTCCAGCGTAGAGTCTCATGGAAGCATTGGAATCGCCCAGTGCAGGCCCAAATGGCGCAGTTTTTCGGGGGTGGGAATGCCAGTTTGGGGGTCCCAGCCTTTTTTCTGGTACAAAATGGTCAGCGATTGCTCGAACTCCTCGCGCGGCATGGATTGTCCCTGCAGGGCACCGTTTTCCAGCGGCTGGAAGAGCCGTTCGGGCAGGGTGTCGTCTTTGCGGGTGAAGCCCTCGCGGGCGTTGAAGAGCCGCGCCAGGTTGGTGGCGCGCTCGCCGATGGTCAGGGCCTCCTCCATCGAGAGATTCCAGCCGGTGGCGGCGTTGATGGACAGCAGCACGTCTTCGGGCGGGATGAACGAGCGCGGGGCCGGGCCAAAGAAGCAGAATCCGGTCACTTTTTCCAGGCTGCCCCATTTTTCCAAAATATAAAACATCTCCATCTTTTCTTCGCCCAAACTGCGCGGCGGAAGGGCTTTTGTAATCCCCAGCGGCGCGGCAGATTTTAACTGGATAGCGTCGGGCTTGGCAAAGGCGGTATCGTGCGCCACCACCAGGTGGTCGGCGCCGATTTCGGAGATGGCGTAGCCCATGCCGACGTTGTATTTACCGCGCGGCTCGTGCATGGCGAGTTCCTGCCCCTTGACCTGCATGGCGAAGAAGGGCGCGTCTCCGCCGATTTTCTCGGCGGCGCGTTTGCTGCCCTCGGCCAGCAGATCGCCGATTCCCTCGCGGCGGCCAATCAGTTCAATCACTTTCAGCATGGCTTCGGCGTTGCCAAAGCGCAGTTCGATGCCGCCGGTGTCTTCCAGCGTCAGCAGGCTATGTTCGAAGCATTCCATCGCAAAGGCAATCGTTGCCCCGCACGAGATACTGTCGAGCATGTAGGCGTTGCACAGTTCGTTGGCTTTGGCAATCGCTTGCAGGTCGCTGATGCCGCAGTTGGGGCCAAACGCGCCGACGGTTTCGTATTCCGGGCCGCCGTAGGGCGATTCCCGCCCTTCGACGGCCACCTCGCGTTTGCAGCGCACAGCGCAAGCATAGCAGGTGCGGCGAGCAGTGAGCAG
>Ga0209018_1000110_pt1 | contig 75012 bp, 53 predicted proteins | sample YNPBryBLVA2012_FD_185814 | JGI IMG/M metagenome (GOLD analysis project Ga0209018, IMG submission 185814) | Anoxygenic and chlorotrophic microbial mat microbial communities from Yellowstone National Park, USA - YNP Bryant BLVA 2012 (SPAdes)... ... | reverse complement strand
CTGAATTCCAATCTTGTTGATAACAAATTACTCGAAAAAATTCGTAAAATTGAATACAAATTAGCCGATTTGGAAATAATACTATCGGGGAACAAAACCATCGAAAATCGAAACGAAAACCAAACACCATCAATCAACGATAGATTGGGTTATATCACTTGGGTTGTTTGGGAAATCGATTCTGCTCCTACCGAAACAGCCAAAATGAACTACAATATTATTAGCAAACAATTAAAGCAATTCCTGAACGACCTTCGAGAATTGAACGAGAAGGAAATTAAACCAATCGAACAAGAGTTGGACGCAAAAGGTGCACCTTGGACACCTAATCGTGAACCAAAATGGGATTAAAAATAAAATTGAGGAGAAAATGGACAATATTCAAAAAGTGTTGGAAGCTATGAAAAGTGCTGGTAAGCCAGTAAGCAACAGCGAAATCGAAAAGCTAACTGGATTGGACAAAAAAGAAGTGGAAAAAGCAATGAAAAAACTCAAAGCCGACGGTCTTATTATTTCGCCAAAACGTTGCTATTGGGAACCAAAGTAGAAATATTTTTAATTAAATTTTGCAATGCACAAGGCGAAGTGAAAATCAACACTTCGCCTTTATTTTGATAAATAGGACAAAATTTTGCTTATAATTAAGAAAAACAGAGTTTATTCATAAAAAAAGATGGAGTAAAATGTAAACTCCATCTTTTTTTCAACTAAATATTATATTTTAAACACCTTCCTTTAGGGTTGCATATAAATAATCACGATTTAATTTAGCAATAAAACGAACAGAAATGTTTTTAGGACAAGCTGCCTCGCATTCGTAATAATTGGAACATCCACCAAAACCTTCTTCCTCCATTTGTTTGATCATAGCACGGGTGCGTTTAACTTTTTCGGGTTGACCTTGTGGCAATAAATTTAATTGACTAACTTTTGCGGCAACAAACAGCATAGCCGATCCATTTGGGCAAGCAGCTGCACATGCACCACATCCAATGCATTGGGCTGCATCCATTGCTAAATCTGCAACTCCTTTGGGAATTGGAATTGAATTAGCATCAGGGGCAGAACCAACATTTACCGAAATATAACCACCGGCTTGGATTATTCTATCATAAGAAGAGCGATCAACAATCAAATCTTTCATAATTGGGAACGCTTTATTTCGGAAAGGCTCTACATAAATTTCGTCCCCATCTTTGAATTGACGCATATGTAATTGACAAGTAGTAGTTCCCATTTGGGGTCCGTGTGGACGACCATTTATCACCATCGAACAAGTGCCACATATACCTTCGCGGCAATCGTGTTCGAAAGCAACAGGATCTTCGTTTTTGGCGATTAATTCTTCATTGAGAACATCAAGCATTTCCAAAAACGACATATCGGGACTTACATTATCCATTTCGTAGTGCATAATTTCGCCTTTTGCTTCAGGATTGGCTTGTCGCCATATATGCAATTTGATTCTCATTTGTAACTCCTTTCGCCTAATTGAACAAATTCATAATTCAATTCTTCCTTATGTAAGATAGGTTCAACTCCAACATCTTTGTATTCCCAAGCAGCAACATATGCAAACTCTGCATCGTTGCGTTTAGCTTCGCCTTCTTCGGTTTGGTATTCCTCGCGGAAGTGGGCACCACAAGATTCTTCACGATGGAGTGCATCGATAGCCATAATTTCAGCAAATTCCATAAAATCGGCAACTCTTCCAGCTTTTTCAATTACTGGATTGATGTAAGAATCAGGACCCACAATTTTTAAATCACTCCAAAATTCTTCGCGTAATTCCCTAATTAATTGGATAGCTTTTTCCAAACCAGCACGATTGCGCGACATACCTACATAATCCCACATAATTTTGCCCAACTTTCGATGCAATTGCATTGGTGATTGTTTGCCATTGATATTGATTAACTTCTTAATTCGCTCTTGAACTTCTTTCTCTGCTTTCACAAATTCGGGATGGTCGGTTGGCAAGGTTTGTGGTTTTCCTTTCGAGAAATAAGCATTTATTGTATAAGGTATAACAAAATAACCATCTGCTAAACCTTGCATAAGGGCACTTGCACCCAAACGATTTGCACCGTGGTCCGAGAAATTGGCTTCGCCTATGACAAATAGTCCGGGAATATTGCTCATTAAATTGTAATCAACCCAAAGTCCACCCATTGTGTAGTGAACAGCGGGGTAAATCATCATTGGTTCTTTGTAGGGGTCCACACCTGTTATTCTTTCGTACATTTCGAAAAGATTGCCATAGCGTTCTTCGATAACTTTTTTACCTAATCTATTGATTGCATCACTAAAATCTAAATAAACTGCTTGACCAGTAGCATTAACTCCTCGTCCTTCGTCACAAACACGTTTGGCAGCACGTGAAGATATATCTCGAGGAGATAAATTTCCATAAGACGGATACATACGTTCCAAATAATAATCACGTTCTTCCTCGGGTATTTCGTTTGGTGGTCGTTTATCACCTACTTTTTTTGGCACCCATATTCGACCATCATTTCGCAACGATTCACTCATTAAAGTTAATTTGCTTTGGTGTTCGCCACTTGCAGGAATACAAGTGGGATGGATTTGGGTAAAACAAGGATTGGCAAAGAAAGCACCTCGTTTATAAGCTCGATAGGTTGCAGTTACATTACAATGTTGGGCGTTGGTGGAAAGGAAAAATACATTTCCATAGCCCCCAGTTGCCAAAATTACTGCGTCTCCGTAATGAGATTCAATTTTTCCGGTAACTAAATCACGTACAACAATTCCTGCTGCTCGACCGTCAACAACCACCAAATCCATCATTTCCTTGCGAGTATGCATTTTAACTTTCTTAGCTGCAATTTGGCGACTTAAAGCTGAATATACACCCAAAAGCAATTGCTGTCCGGTTTGCCCACGAGCATAGAAAGTGCGTGAAACCAATGCACCTCCAAAAGAACGATTTGCCAATGTTCCACCATATTCCCGAGCAAACGGTACTCCCATAGCAACGCATTGATCTATAATGTTAGCACTTACTTCGGCTAAACGATAAACATTAGCCTCGCGAGACCGGAAATCACCTCCTTTGATTGTGTCGTAGAACAATCGCCAAACGCTGTCACCGTCGTTTTGATAATTTTTGGCAGCATTGATACCACCTTGGGCAGCAATTGAATGTGCCCTACGCGGTGAGTCGTGATAAGTGAATGCCTCGACATTATAACCTAATTCAGCTAAGGTTGCAGCAGCCGAGCCACCAGCCAAACCAGTCCCCACAACAAGCACTTTGAATTTTCTTTTGTTCGCTGGGTTTACTGGCTTAATTTCGGATTTGTATTTCGACCATTTATTTTCTAATGGACCATCGGGTATATATGATTTTAAATTCATTGTGTACCTCCAAGAATACCTAACAAAACAGAAATTGGAATTGATGAATAAGCCAATGCAATGATTGCTCCATAGAATATACTAAATTTGATTATAAATGGTGTAAACCTTGGACCATTCAGTCCTAGGGTTTGGAACATACTTTGCATTGCATGGGAAATGTGTACTCCCAACAAAATAACTGCAATAATGTAAAAAACTGATACAATAGGATCTTTAAACCCATTTATCACCATTTGATAGGTATCGTGGCGAACTTTCATTACATCTATGCCTTGTTCATAAGGAATGTTTATGTTTAAATTTGTTGGAATAACTTTGGCAACAGAATACATTTCTTTATATTCTTTAAATTCTGGTTTTATGTCGCGGGTTGTGAAATGAAGAATATGAAAAATCAAGAAGCAGCCAATCATTATGCCAGTCCAAATCATTGAACGGGAGTTTAATTTTGCTTTAAGATAATTTGTGACAGCATATTTCTGTGGTTTAACTTGATTGTTATAAAGTTTAAGGTATACAGAAGTAATGATATGGAGAATTAGCGAAAGAATTAGAATTATTCGTTCCACCCATAATATTTCCCCTAAACTTTGTAGAAACGCAGCATAGGAATTGAATGTATCCCTTCCTATGAATATCTGTAGGTTACCAATAACATGACCTGTGATGAAAACACCCAAATATAGCCCGGTGATTGCCATCACAAATTTACTAATAACCAAATGATTAAGATATTTGAACATATTACCTGCTATTTTGTTTTACATTAATTTGATTTTAATTTGTTTGAATTCTCAGAATAATCGAAATTACAAAAAAATCAACATCGTTGTTACGGTTTATTGAATTATTATAAATTGTTCATTATTTAGGATTGATTTACTTTCTTTTCAAATACTTTAGTTTAATAAATTGTATATTTGTATTATATTTTATTTTTTAAATAGATTTTTTTTTATTAATTTTACATAAAACGATCCAACAAAAATGCAATTTTTAATAAAAAGATTGTCTGAAGAGGAAATTAAAAACTTAAACATTCGCCAATGGCCTATTTGGGAGAAGGAAATATCCAAATTCGAATGGTATTATTCCGAACCCGAAGAATGTTATTTTCTCGATGGCAAAGTATCTATTCATTACGATGGAAATGTCGTTGATATACAAAAAGGAGACTTCGTAATTTTTCCTAAAGGATTAAAATGCATTTGGGAAATTAAAGAACCCGTTCGTAAACACTATAATTTTAAATAATTAGGATAGGTCTAGTGCGAATAATGCGATATATTTTTCTGCTTTCAACATTTTTGTTGATAGCTTCGTGTACTATTTTCTCCCAATCAACAACAAAAAGAGCAAACAGTCTGAAACCCTTAAAGATATTTATTGCCGGTATTGAAGTTGGAAAAAACTTGGAAGATCTCAATCCAACATCTGTCGAGGCAGCTTTAGCTTTTTCGATGATGTTAACAAATTTTTTCGATATTGTTCCACCTAAATACGTCGATTCTATTCGCACAGAATGGAAAAAGATAGGTAAAACCTTTACAATTGTTGATTTAGGTAATTTTTTTGAAGCCGACTTTTTGATTTATATAAACCTGAATCGATTTAAAAATATGCTGAGGTGTGATATAACCCTTTTGTTCGAGAAAGATTACCAAAAGAAAAGCAATGGAAGTGGATTTTCCTTTTTGAACTATCAAGACACAGTATCCAAAAAATATCTATACGATCCTTCAATTTTAATAGCCCTACAACGTGCTTTTGCCGTTGCAGTTAAAGACAGCACTTTGTTTGCAAAAGCAAATAATCCAATTCTGCCATTACCAACTTTGGTAATCACTGGAATAGAATTTAAAAGGAAAGAAAACTTGCCTACTTGGTCTTTGTTTGCTAATGCAGAAGTAAATTCCTATTTCTTAATCGAAAAAATGTTCGAAGTCATTAGCAAAAGTAATAAATATCAACCATTCGACATCGAAACAAGAGATTCGATTTATGCCATCTTTAATTTCTTTGCTCCCGAAAACTACAAAGCACCAAATCAAATGGAACTTTATGCACTTCGTCAATTCGAATTGGAAACGATTATCACTGGTTCCTTCGAGCAAACTATCGAAGGCGGTGAATTAACTTTAATCTTAGCGAAATTTACCAGTGTTGGATTAACCGAAATCAACCGTGTTAAAGGATTAGTTACCAAAGACTCTTTGCTTGAATTCGAAAAGGTTATCGAAGAACTTACTAATAAATTGGTTGGTGCCGAAATTACATCAAATGATTAAACTTTCCAAAATAAAAATACGTCTATTAATTCTAATTAAAGCAATTCATTATTGATTAGTTTATTTACCAATTCATAAACCAATAACAAACTAAAATGAAAAAAATATTATTAATTGCATTTGCAATCACTATTGTTTACACAAATTTATTTTCTCAAAATTATTCCATAGAAGGAATTGTAATTGATAAACAAAACGATAAACCACTCAAAAGTGCTTCGGTTTCGGTTCATCGCAAGCGAGATAGTTTGTTGCTAAAAGGAGAAGTAACCGATAAAGATGGGAAATTTAAGATTGAAGGTATTGAACACAAAAACATTTACCTTAAAATTAACTTTGTTGGCTACAAGCCATTCTACAAGGATATAAAGTTCGAAACTGAAGAAAGAATCAATTTAGGTAAATTAGTCTTAGAACCCGATGTTGTGCAAATGAAATCAGTTCAAGTTGTAGGCGATATGGTTCGTGCCGAAATCAAACAAGACACAACAGAATTTAATACAAAGGCAATCAAAACCCAACCCAATGCCGAAGCTGAGGAATTGATCAAAAAGATTCCCGGTGTCCAAGTCGACCGTCAAACCGGAAGCGTAAAAGCCCAAGGCGAAGACGTGAAGGAAGTTCTGGTTAATGGAAGACAATACTTTGGTTACGATCCAATGATGGCTATGCGTAATTTGCCTGCCGATGTAATTGATCGTGTTCAAATTTTTGATAAAATGAGTGAGCAAGCACAATTTTCAGGCTTCGACGATGGTTCTCGTTACAAAGCTATGAATTTGATCACCAAAAGTGGAGTGCTGGTATTTGGCAAATTGTATGGAGGTTACGGTTACCAAGATAAATACACTGCTGGTGGTAATGTTAATTGGATGACTTCCACATCCCGATTATCGATTATTGGAATGTCCAACAACGTCAATCAACTCAACTTTAATTTCCAGGATATTTTGGGAATTTTTGGCTCCGGTGGTAGTAGTAGTCGCAGTCACGGTCCAAGCAATCAAGTGCGACAAAGAATCTTTTCCTCCGGCAGTCAGTTTTTTAGACCTCCCGCTGGTGGTGGACCTTTTGGCTCTCTTGCAGATTTTTTTGTTGGAAACTTAAATGGATTGACTACAACACACGCAATAGGTGCCAATTATACCGATATTTTTGCCGAAAAACTTCAAGTGAATTTAAGCTATTTTTTAAATTACACTGATAACGAGAACGATGAAGATTTATGGCGACGGTATTTTCTTGAAACCGATACCAACTATTTATACAATCAAACAACTTTGAACAATACCAAAAATTTAAACCACAGAATAAATGGCCGTATAGAATGGAATTTGGATTCTAATTCAAGATTGATAATTCGTCCCAATGGCTCTATCCAATCTGCTGACTCTCGTTACTCTCTACTGGGTCAAAGTATTACCAATGTTGATCAACTGCTCAATAGCCAAGATAGTAGGACTAATTCTGATTACGGTGGATATAATTTTTCGAATGAAACTACTTTTCTACATCGCTTCGACAAAAAAGGACGAACTTTGTCGTTAAGCATCCGAAACCAATTCAACAAAAATGATGGGGATTATTTTTTAGATTCTTACTATAACGAGCTTTTACAACAATTCTCCGACACATTAAATCAATACAATAAATCATTACGAAATGGAGCCACTCATCGTGGCGAATTCACTTATACCGAACCAATTGATACTAATATGCAAATATCATTGTCTTATGAACCATCTATTTCGAACGATAAGGAAGACCGATCTTTGTTTCAATTCAATCCTATTGATAAAGAATATAATATTATTGACTCATCACTATCTAATTACTCCTTGGCCCAAACCATATCTCAAAGAGTTGGTTTAGGATATCGATTAACAAGTACTTTTCTTGATTTCAACATAAATTTAAATTATCAAATTACTAATTTCACAAACGAAAAACAAAAGATATTTCCCTATACAATCGAAAAAAACTACTACAATTGGCTCCCAAGGGCATTTTTCAACTTTAAAATATCCGACAAATCAAGTATTAGAGCCCATTTCTCGGTTTCGTCGCAAACACCTTCGGTCACGCAATTAAGTCCAGTTGTCAACAACTCCAATCCTTTGCAAATCACTGCTGGTAATCCTAACCTAAATCAATCTATTACATATAATTTCTTTACTCGCTATTTTGGCATTTTCAACAATAATCGAAGTAATTTCTTTATAATGTTCAATCTATCCAAAACAGAAGATTATATCTCTAATATTACATTTTTTGCATCAAAGGACACCATAATTAACAACTACAATGTTATTAAAGGTACCCAAGTTTCTATACCACAAAACTTTGGTTCCTCCTATTCAGCTCGTTCTTTCACCACTTTGAGTGTTCCAGTTGATTTGATCAAATCAACTTTAAATTTAAATGGTGGTTTTAGTTACACCGAAGCCCCAGGACAAATTAATGGTGTTGATAATTTATCAAAAACTTACACTTACAACATTGGTTTTGATTTGAATAGTAATATATCGCCCGAAATTGACTTTAGTGTCGGAACATCCACTTTGTACAATGTTATGCGGAACAACGTTCGCAACACTTTTAACGGAGAATATTACAATATAATTTCCTATGCTCGAATAAATTGGACATTCTGGAAGTCTTTTTTTGTTTCCCTTGATTTAAATCATAGATATTCGACAGGATATTCAACTGGCTATAATCAAGATTTGTTCATCACCAATTTAACAATTGGCAATAGGACAATATATAACAATAATTTTGATGTAAGGTTGCAAGTATTCGATTTATTCGACCAAACCAAAAGCATTTCCCGAAACATAACAGATGCATATTTCGAGGATATAAATTCTTTGGTTTTGCGTCGATATGGGATGCTTTCGGTTACCTATTATCTTCGACCATTTTAAAAGATTACCCGACCAACTTAAATTCTAAAATTCAATTAAAAAAGGATGACTTTTAGTCATCCTTTTCTTTTATTTTATCAAAGAATGGATAATTCAAGTTAATTTTTTTAAAAGGAAAATTAATGTTATTTTATCATTGGTCCATAATGTTCGTAGAGATATTCAACTACTGCTTCGGCTTCTTTTGGCTTCAATCCTTGATTTGGCATTGGAGGATAATTTGGGTCAACTTTTACGGGATTCAATACAAATTTAATCATATCGGCTTTGCGGTCTCCATATTTACGAAGTACATCTCGGTGTGGTGGACCAACAACTTTTTGATCAAAGGCGTGGCAAGCAACACATTTTGCTTTGTAAATTTCTTCTCCACTTATTTCTGTGCCACCACGTCCTAAACTTGCTAACATTTCGGTATGGAAAACTTCATATTTTTTTGCAATTTTGAACTCTTGGATTTTATTTGCTGTCGAAAACAAAAAGGTTTCGGTGCCTACAAATGCAACAATAAAAGCAACAAAAACAAAAAACGAAAATTTGGTAAAGTCCAAATCGAGTGTTCGATAACTATAAAAATTAAGAACAAGAGCAATAAGCAAAATTATAATCGAGATCGTAAAAACAAAATAATAAGAAAAAGTTACAGCTGTTTGGGGTGTAAGTGCATATATGATTAACAAAAATATTGGAATAAATACTGCATAAGCAAGCGAGCGGGCCAAGGTGCTTTGAATAAATTGATCACTATTATCGAATGATACAGGTTTGCCTTTTCGGTCTTCGGATAAAAAGTTAAAGAATATAAATCCAAGGTTGGAAATTAATATTGAGAAGAAAAGAAATACTACCAACCTAAATAATGTTGCCAGCGAAAAATACATTTGAATAAGTGATAATTGTTTTGTGTAATTTGCGGGATTGGAAGTGATAACCATTGAACCCATAAATGTCCATACTGCGACAAACATTACCACAAGTGCGGTCGTTGCATAATTTATTGGAAAATTACGGAAATAAAAATTTGAAGTGAATTCGGCTTCGGGTGTTTGTGCTTGATGTATAAAGTGTTTATAAATTCGTGAAAGGAATAATCCTAAACCTAAAATAAATGCTGAAATTATAAGCAATGTATTGATAGATTTCAAGTTTTCGGGTGTGAATTGAACAAAAATAAAAGCAATTCCAATGAATGGAAATAGTCCAAATCCATATAGAGCCACATTGTTTGTGTTAACAAATCTTACATATTCTTTAGCAATTTGGAAATAATTTATATCTTTGGTTTTCCAAGCTTTGCGATGATAATAAATTGCATTAATCAAGCTACCCCAAAATACTGCAATATAGGCTAAAAATATTGAGGAGCCCAAAAACAGCAGTAATTCGAACAATTTTAATGTTGTATCGTTATTTGGAATTGCAACTAAATCAAATAAATTCATATTTGCTCCATCATAAATTCAAAAATTTATTAAATGTTAAAATTAACGAAACTAATAAAACAAAGAAGTTGAGCTGAAGAAAAGTAAATCGATAATATTCAATTGGCAGTTGAACTATTTTTACTAATTTGATACTTCGAACAACTAAATACATTCCAATTAAAAACATAATAAAAAAAGTTAAAACATTACTTTGATGTCCCGATATTGGTATTAAAAAAGCAATAATCACTAACGAAATAATCCAAAAGAAAGAAATACGCGATAGTTGTTGTTTAGATAATTTGTCGGTAATTAATGGATAGCCAGCACGACGATAGTCTTCTTCGTAAATTATTAAAAGTAACCAAAAATGCGGCATTTGCCAAACAAAGAAAAAAAGCGAAAGAAAAAGAATTTGTGGATTAAACAAATCACCTGAAGCAAAAGTCCATCCAATAGCTGGTGGAATTGCACCTATTAATGCACCTGGCAATGCAGCATATGGAGTGATTCTTTTTAGAGGAGTATATACAACATTGTAAAATAATATTGCCAAAATACCAAGATAAAATGGTAAAAAGTTGGAACCCCAAATACCCTTGGAAAATACAATCAACAATCCCAAACTCAATAGAATAATTGAAAACAAAAGACCTTCTTTGTTGCTTATTTTTTCGAGTGGAATTGGCCTATTCTTAGTTCTTAGCATTAGTGAATCGTACCGCCATTCTTGCACTTGATTTAAAGATGCCGAACCAGCAGCAAGCAAAAGAACAGAAAAAAACAATAAAACCACATCCCAATCCATTGAATTAGTAGCAAGAGTATATCCCACAATTGAGCTTATTGCAACCGATATTGCAATCCTAATTTTTACAAAATTCAATATGTCGCTGATTGTTAATTTCATTGTTTTTTTGTAGCAAAGTTTTTATAAAGTAAATCAACAATGTGGTCAATTTCCTTATCAGTTAATATATTGATCTGTTCGGGCATTTCAACTTTTTCGTAACCAGCTACTATCTCTTTTTTTGGATAAAGAATGGCTCTTTTGATATATTCTTTGTCAATTTTTACATCTGTGTAGCGGTCGCCGACTTTAACTTTTGCAAATTCACGACTTAACATCGAAAATGCTGGTCCTAGCACAGCTTTATTGCCATTAATTGCGTGACATTGGACACAACCCTTGGCATAAAGTATTCCTGTTGTATTTTTGGACAAAGTATTTTTTTCTACAAGTGCTTTATCTGCAAGAGCAATCAGTTCATTGGAGCTTTTTTCTCCATTCAACCAAGCAGTAAAATCTGCTTGAGGCACAACAATCATTTTGGTATACATCAAAGAGTGATTCAAGCCACAATACTCAGCGCAAGCTATATCGTAAGAACCAATTTTATCTGGTTTCAACACAAAGTAGTTTTCGCGACCTTGTACTGCATCTTCTTTGATACGGAATGCGGGTATATAAAAAGAATGGTTAACGTCTAAAGATTTAATGTTGAATTTAATATTTTTATTTAAAGGCACAAACAAAGTATCACTTGTTTTACCGTTTGGATAGTAGAATTTCCAAGCCCACATTTTGGCTTCAACACCAATTTGGTATGCATCCTTAGGAACTTCTCGGGATGTATCATAAACATTATAGCTAAAATAAAACATTGATAAAACCAAAACAACTGGTATTGCGGTCCAAACGATTTCCAAAGTGGTACTTCCGTGAATATTTGTAGCCGTTGGATTGCGTTTTTTATTAAATTTAAATACAAAATAAAGCATTGCAACGGTAACGCCAATAAGTAGGATAAGCGAAATTCCCACAATGTAAAGCATTACCAAATCGACATTACGAGCATATTCGGAAGCATATTCAAACATAGTCTCACCTAAAAAATATATCAAACGAAGTTAACACAAATATTGCCAACAAAGTTGCAAAAGCAACTAATAAAAAGATTTTGAAAATAAAGTCGTCGAATTTAATGTGCATAAAGTAATTTATAACCAAGCCCGATTTAATGGCTGCAATCAACAATGCGATGAATAAAGCAATGCTACCAAAATCTACTCCAGCAATCGAAACAGTTAGCACCGTCAAAGAAATTAAACTCAACCAAATCATAAAATAAGTGCCAAATCCTATTAAATGGTGTTCATTTTGATTATCTGACATTTCTTTTCTCCTTTTAGTGAATTAAATAGAATAAAGGATAAAGGAAAATCCATATTAGATCTACCAAGTGCCAATATAATCCAGCATTTTCTAATTTGATATAATCTTGCTTGGTAATTATATTCCTAAATAAAAAATAAAGCATAAATGATAGAATTACAACACCTATTATAACGTGAAGTGCGTGCAATCCTGTCATAGAGTAGTATAATCCATAAAAAATTATTTCGCCATTTGCCATATTCATTAAATCGGGCGAGCCTGGAAAAATTCCATGATGTATTTTTGCAGACCATTCAAAGTATTTGATAACCATAAATGCCAAGGCAAAAGCTATAGTTGAAACCAGCATCCAAATTGCTAAACCTTTTTTCCCCCTTTGAATTGCAGCAATTGATAGTGCCATTGTTAAACTACTCGTAAGTAGAATAATCGTATTTATAGTTCCCATCATCAAATTTAGTTCTTTGGCTGCAATTATAAAATCTTGTGTATACTGCAATCTATAGGCCATATACAACAAGAAAAGACCTCCAAAAAGCAACATTTCGGTGAATAGGAACAACCACATACCCATTTTGGCGCCAATAGCATCTTTGTGATGATGTGGATCAGCAAGGTGTAGAGGTATTTTTCCTGCCTCTTCGTACGGTTTATTCATTTTTTCCCTCATCTATTTTATTATTGTTGCTCTCGGGATTGATGGCAGTTTCGTGATAATATGGTTCGTGGGTAATAATCGGAGTTTCGTGGAAATTTTCCATAATTGGTGGAGATTGAATTTGCCATTCCAAGGTTGTTCCACCCCAAGGATTACTGTTAGCTCTTTCACCTTTGAACAAAGCATAGATAAGATTCGAAAACATAATTATCAAACCTAAAATCAAAATCCACGAACCAACTGTCGAAATTATGTGTAAAGTTTGATATTCGGGCAAATAACTCCAATATCGTCGAGGCATACCTAAATAACCCAATATGAACATTGTGAAATACAAGGTATTGAACCCTACAAAAATAATTCCAGCTGCAATATTTGCTACTTTTTCGTTATACATTCGTCCAAACATTTTTGGTAACCAATAATGCAATGCAGCAAACAAAATAATAATCGTTCCACCGAACATTACATAATGAAAGTGGGCAACAACAAAATAAGTATCGTGAACGTGGACATCAGTTGCTAACGATCCTAAAATCAAACCTGTCAATCCACCTATTGAGAAAAGAAAAATAAACATCATCACATATACCAATGGTGCCCGCAAATCAATCGAACCTTTATAAAGAGTAGCAACCCAATTAAACACTTTAACTCCACTTGGTATAGCAACCAAAAAGGTAAGAAGCGAGAACACCATTCTTGATCTATCGCTCATTCCTGCCGAGAACATATGGTGTGCCCAAACAAAATAACCAATAAAAGCAATTGCTAAACTCGAGAATGCAATTGCTTTGTAGCCAAATATTGTTCTCTTTGCAAAAGTTGGCAATATTTCCGAGACAACACCCATTGCAGGTAAAATCATAATGTAGACAGCGGGATGGGAATAAATCCAAAACAAATGTTGGAAAAGAATAGGGTCGCCACCCAAAGCGGGATCGAATAAACCAATTTGGAATACTCTTTCGATGATAACTAATACAATTGTTATACCAACAACGGGTGTAGAAACTACTTGTATCCAAGCTGTCGAATATAATGCCCAAACAAACAATGGCATTTTGAAGAAGGTCATTCCTGGCGCTCTCAATCTATGAACAGTTGTGATAAAATTCAAACCAGTTAAAATCGATGAAAAACCTAAAATAAATGCACCAAGCAATGGTAGAATAACATTTGTTGTAGTTCGAATACTATACGGAACATAAAATGTCCAACCGGTATCAATAGGTCCACCTTGTAGGAATAACGAGACTATTGCAAAAATGCCTCCAATCACATACAACCACCACGAAAGCAAATTCAGTCTTGGAAATGCTACATCCTTTGCGCCAATTTGAATTGGTAGAAAGAAATTTCCAAAGACGGCTGGAATTCCTGGGATAATAAATAAAAATATCATTATCATCCCGTGAAGGGTGAATAGTGTATTGTAAGTTTGGGGATCGACTACATCTTTGCCTGGAGAAAGCATCTCCAACTTCATTATAAAAGCAAGTGTAACTCCGACTGCAAAAAATATTAGCATACTTACTAAATATAGCAAGCCAATTCGCTTGTGATCTATCGAAAAAATCCAGCCAAATAAGCCTTTTTTCATTCCATTATAATTCAAATAACTTTCGAACTTTTCTGCTAATGTGGGATTAGCCATTTTGGACTCCTTTTTTGTTTCTTTTTCTTGATGTAATTACTAAAAAAGCAAAGAATATACCTAATATCAATAACATCAAAGTTCCAATAACTTTGGTGAAATTAAAAACATAGCTGCGCCCCTCGGGGTCGTAACTATAGCAATATTCCAATAGTTTGTTAACGGTGGGCATTGGTGTACCTTTGCTTGCTTCGAGTATTGCCATTTTAAAATCAAATGGATTAAATTCTGTACCAAATAAATATCGAATTATTTTCCCATCTGGTGCTATTGCATAAATTGCACCAGCGTGAATAAAATCCTTTTTACCGTCATATTTGTAATAAAAACCAATTGCATCGGTAATTTTTTTCACCGATTGAGTGTCTCCTACTAAAAATTGCCAAGCATCGTAGGGAATTTTTTTGTCCAAGCCACCAATATGGTTGTCTCGCCAAGTTTTAGCTTTATCATATGTCTCACCAGGATCCATACTTATTGTTATCAATTGATAATCCTTGCCAGGTTGTAAATCCGTTTTGTCGACAACTTCGGATAATCCAATCGTGAGTGGACTGCAAATTCCAGGACAATGAAAATATACAAAAGACAGAATCGTGGGCTTGTTGATTATCTCGCTTAATTTTACTTGTTTACCTTCGGAATTCGTAAAACTCAATTCCAAAGGTATCTTTTGTCCTAACTTTTCGACGATGCCAACTTCCGGGTTTTTTTCGGAATAAAGGATAATTGGCATAAATATCAATAAAAAAATTACTTTGTATGGTTTCATTTTAATTCTTTAATAATTCATTGATTTCGGACAAAATTGTCCCTTTGGTCTCTTGGTTAATATTAACGAATGAGTAAGAAAATCCATTGCTTGGAATGTTTGCGATTATCACTTGGTTAATATTTTCTGGTTTGTTAATTTTTAAGTGAACAAGAAAATTTGCAGCTTTGATCGGATCATTGATATACTTCGATATTATCATATCTTTGTTAATTATTCTTTTTGATAATTCGATTGATTGATTAACTTTATCTGCATTTTCATTGATAATTTTTGTTTTTGCAAGAGCAATAGGAATTTGTGATGGCTCAACTCGTGATTCACTAATTTTGAATTGATTATTGATTTCGTCGTAATCCGTTTGTTTGAATTCTAATTTTTCACCTAAAAACTTCGTAATATAATAGATCAAAGCAATTTTATCTTTTGGTGGAATGTAGTCATAGGCAACCATAGCTGAACCTGGAATTCCCAGTTGCAAAGTTGTATAGATACCTAATGGGGTAAATCCATTTTTCCAACCGTCTTTACTTGTAAAGTTTCGTGGTGGTGGATTCAATCCAGCGGAAGCAACACCTTTGCCTTTTCCATCTTCGCCGTGACACGAAGCACAAGTTGATTTAAAAAGTTCTTCACCCTTTTTTTCCAAATCAGGGGTTAAAGGAGAGATCTCTTCGAATTTCACACCTTGTACACTACCCCCAACTCTAGGTTGGATTTCTTTGAATATCCTCGATGAATCTATTTCATTATACTGCACTGCATTTTTGAACATAAAATCCAATTGACTTAAAAATACCAATCCTAAAGCAAAGATAATTAAAACTACATATATGAAAACATAACCAAACCAGCGTGCTGGATTGCGAAACACCTCTTTAAAATTTATTTCAACCTCGAATTCAAATTTTCTTTTTTCCATAGTTAATGTTCGATTTTAATTTTACAATTATAGTTTAAATTCGATACCTCGACGAAGCTTTGGATCGCCAATCGGTATTAAGTTCTGATTTTTAGCCGCTAAATGGAACACTACAATCAACAAACCAACGACAAGTGCCGGAAAGACAAAGTCGATCCAAGAGATCACAACTCCTTTTGGGGTTATAGTAGGCATTGCCAACCAATACAAGTCGTAAAAATGACCAAATAAAATCCACAAGGAAGCTATTGTTAAACGCTTTTTGTCGCTTTTAGCAGGTTGTGGAAGGAGTATTGCATAGGGAACAATGAATTTTACTATAATTATTCCCAGAGACCACCACATCCAGGTTCCTTGACCGCGTGTTATATACCAAAAGGTTTCTTCGGGCAAATTAGCATACCATATCAACATAAACTGACTAAATGCAATATATGCCCAAAAATTTGTGAAAGCAAATAACAATGCGCCCATACTGTAAAAACTATCTTCACTCAATTTTACAGAAAAATAGCCACTATCGTGCATCTTAATCGAAATAAATGTGAATGCTGATAAGGTTGCCAACACCGATCCTGCAAAGTAATATACTCCAAAAATGGTCGAAAACCAATGTGGTTCCAAACTCATCAACCAATCGATTGCAAAAAAAGTGACAGTAATTGCAAAGAACGGTAAAAATATAGCCGAAATCACTGCATTTTTACGAGTTAATGTTTGGTCTTTTGTTTGGTCTTGTTTACGAGAATTTCGGATTATTAAAAAATAAAACAAAAACCATAACAAAATTGTTACAATAAATCTTACGAAAAAGAATGTTTCGTTCAAATATGGTGATTTGTTTTGTAAAATTGTATCATTTGCAACTGCTTCGAGATGGGTCCAATGAAATAATGAATGTAAATTAAATAATGCCGGCAAAGCAACCAATGGTGCAACCAATACAAGTGAAGATAAAAACTCGGCAACTCGACGGAATGGCACACTCCAAACTGCTCCAACGACATATTCAATTGCTATAAAAAACATCGAACCAATTCCGATACTGGTAATCCAAGTTAAAGCAATTACATTTGCGTAGGCTGCTCGTTCAGTATCAACAATATATGCCAGTACTGCACCAATAAATCCTAATGCTAACAATATAACTCCGACGCTAAAGTATTTTGTTTTTAATTCTTTCTTTTCGTAATTCAATTGGAATTCACTCATTTTAAGTCCTCCTCTTTAGCATTTAAAGAGCGTTGAAGTGCCCGTATATACAAAATCACAGCCCACCTTTCTTTTTCGGTAAGTTGCGATGCATAGGATGGCATAATGTTTTGCCCTTCAACAATAATATGATAAATATGTCCATCTTTCCAATTGCGAACTTTTTCGCTGTGTAAACTGGGTGGATTGGGAAATTGCCCATTTAATCTACTATTACCAGTTCCGTGGTAATCGTGGCAAGGGCTGCAAAAAGTATTATATTTCTTTTTGCCCAAAGCTAAGACTTCCTCGGTTGTTAATAAAGGATTGATTAAATTAGCCTCGGCTAATTCTGGTTTTCCACTAAACGGATAATACTTTTGACCTCGAGCAACAGTTCCCTCCACTGGCTGCCGCATACCAAATCCATCGGCAAAGAATTTTGAACGAGATTGAACGTCATTTCGATGCTGGTCAACCATAAAATCGAATGGCGGCATAAACAATAATTTGTTATTTACAAAATAGCCTAAAAACGACGTTAAAAAAGCAACAATGATTATAAAAATTAAGAACTTGGGTTCTAAAATTTTGGGTGTGTAGTTAACCTCTGATGGATCTAAGTGAATATCCAATATTTTATCAGCACCTAATGAGGTTAATAAGGTGTGTACCTCGTCGTAATTGAATTTTTTATCATTTGCTTCGATAAGTATTCCACTTTTATCCACCGATATTTCCCGCATATAATCTGTATCGTGCAAAGGATGGCGATTATTGGGGAATTTAAACAAGATAAAAAGCATAGTCAAGGCAGTTCCAACAGCAGCCAAAAGCACGGTTAACTCGAATAAAACAGGAATAAATGCCGGCAACGAAAACGATGGTTTACCACCTATAATCATTGGATAATCAACCGACATTGTCCAATAAGTTAGGAATAAACCAAACGAAGTGCCCGATAATCCCAAAATCAAAGCAACATAACCCAAAGGTGACCATTTTAACTTCATTTTCTTTGGCATACCGTGAATGGGATAAGATGAGTGCACATCCCAATTTTGATAGCCTTGCTCGGCAATTTTGGCAGCTGCTTCGGACACTTTATCTGGTGAGGTGAATAAAGCACCAACACCGTATAAATTTTTGTTATCTATTTCCATTTACTCTCTCCTTATCAATGATGATGTGGTTGGGATGATTTCAAAACGCCTTTCACTTCGGATATCGACACAACTGGAGCAAATTTGATAAACAAAATCACTAAAGTAAAAAATAAACCAAAGCTACCTATAAGAATTCCAAAGTCGGTTAAAGTTGGTTTGTAATAATCCCAACTTGAAGGCAGAAAGTCCCGTGAAAGAGACGTAACGGTGATTACGAATCTTTCGAACCACATTCCGACGTTCACAAATACACCGACAATAAACATTACCACCAAGTTTCGACGTAATTTTCGAATCCAAAATAACTGCGGGATCACAACATTACAAGTTACCATAATCCAATATGCCCAAGCATAATTTCCAAAAGCTCGGTTGACAAATACAAACGATTCTAACGGATTTCCGCTATACCAAGCAATAAAGAATTCCATTCCGTATGCATAGCCAACCATCATACCCGTTGCAAGCAATACCTTATTCATCTTTTCAAGTGTATCAATAGTAATTATATGTTCCATTTTGAAAATTTTTCGCAGAATGATTAATACGTTTTGCACCATAGCAAAACCCGAAAATACTGCACCAGCAACAAAATACGGAGGGAATATAGTTGTGTGCCATCCAGGCAAAATCGAAACAGCAAAATCGAACGAAACAATTGTATGCACAGATAAAACCAATGGAGTTGCAAATCCAGCCAGGACCAAGTAAAGCATTTCGTAATGATTCCAATGTCGGTTTGAATGTCGCCAACCCAAACTTAACAATGAATAAAAGAATTTCTTGACTTTTTCTTTTGTTCTATCCCGCAACATTGCAAAGTCGGGAATTAACCCAACATACCAAAAAACAAGCGAAACTGTAAAATAGGTTGATACTGCAAAAACGTCCCAAAGCAGAGGCGAGGTAAAATTAACCCACAAACCGTGCTGATTTGGCAAAGGAAATAAGTAACCAGCCAACCAAGGACGACCAGTATGGATTAATGGAAATATCCCAGCAGTCATAACGGCAAATATAGTCATTGCCTCGGCAAAACGGGCAATACCCGTTCTCCATTTTTGACGGAAAAGGAATAAGATTGCCGAAATCAATGTTCCAGCGTGACCAATACCAACCCAGAAGACGAAATTTACAATTGGGAATGCCCAACCTACTGGTTGATTGTTTCCCCATAAACCCGTTCCATAATAAAAAGAAAAGCCCAATGAAATAGCTCCAATAAGAAGCATTGTAGATGAAATAGCCAAAGCAATCTTCCAGCCTTTGGTTGGTGGTGCTTCCATTGGTGCTGCAATAACATCATTGATTTGGGCAAGTGTGGGACTATTTTCAATTACCTCAGGTTCGATTGTGTAATCGTATTGTGCTTTCATATTTTTGTTTCCACTTTATTTCTCAGTCGAGCAATATATGTTACATTGGGTTTTACGTTCAATTCTTCCAGAACGTGGTAACCTAATTTATGATTTCGCCAATAATAAAGTTCTGAATCGGGCTCGTTGGAGCTTCCAAATTTTATTGCCGAAGCCGGACAAGCTTCTTGACAAGCAGTTTTAACATCCGTTCCACGAACTTGACGACCTTCGGCAATTGCCGAGGCTTTTGCTTCGGAAATTCTCTGGATGCAGAATGTGCATTTTTCCATAACTCCTCGGGAGCGGACAGTTACTTCGGGATTCATCATCAACGCCAAGCTATCTGCTTTTTGGTAATGGTTTGCAAATTGGTCTCGGTAATCATAAAAGTTGAAGCGACGGACTTTATAAGGGCAGTTATTCGAGCAATAGCGAGTTCCAACGCATCTGTTGTATACCATTTGGTTCAAACCATCGGGGCTATGGGTTGTGGCTACAACAGGGCATACATTTTCGCAAGGTGCGTGGTCGCAATGTTGACACAACATTGGCTGGTTTGCCACTTCGGGATTATCCTGGTTGCCAGTATAGTAAGTATCAATCCTGATCCATTGCATTTCACGACCTCGTTGCACTTGGTCCTTGCCGATTATTGGTATGTTGTTTTCGACATTACAAGCAACAACACAAGCATTGCAACCGACGCATTTGTTCATATCTATTACCATTGCCCACTTCACTCCGTTATATTCAATTTCGGGAACAATGGATTTGGCGTCGTGGGTATGCTCAACAATTTCCTTACCGGCAATAAAATCGGCCAATATACCATCTTGAATTATATGCCTTTTCTTGGCAAGGTCCTTCGTGAAGTTATCGTTTAAAGAATGATGCTCAACGGTGGTCGCTAATTTGTATTCTTTATTTGGTAATGGAATAACTTCTAGATTCATCAAATATCCTTCGAACATTTGTTTTAAAGTTGTGATAGGGAATGCATCAAATCCAACTTCCTTGCCAATTGTTCCTGCTGCTCTCCTGCCAAATCCTATCTCTATCGAAAAATGGTCATCAACTGTTCCAGGCAAGATAAATATTGGTATTTCCATCAACTTTCCATTTGCCTTGATTTGAATCATTTTATTGCTTTCCAAACCAAGTTTATGGGCTGTCCTTTCGGACACAACTGCATAGTTATCCCAAGTAATTTTACTTATTGGATGGGGTAATTCGAGCAACCAACCATTATTTTGATATTTTCCATTTGCTGTATTGTAAGAATTTTTTAGCGTTAATGTATATCCAGATTTGCTTTGCTGGGTGATTGAATTTATTGCATCATAATTAATTTTTGGAAAACTCGTTTTTGAGCTTGGCAATTGATAAACACCATCGTGAAGAACTGATGTCCAAAATTCATTAAAGTTAACACCGGAATTGGATTGTGGAAAAATTTGTGTAGACCAAGTTTCTTTTACAAATTTATGATATGAATTTTTATCTAATTTTTCGTTCAATATTCCCAATAAAATGTCTTCTTTTTGGTATGTTCCATAAAGTGGTTCAATAACTGGCTGTTGAGTTGTATAAGTATTGTTCGAAACTTTATAATCACCCCAAGACTCAAAATTATGATTAATTGGAAAGATTAAATTAGAGGCTAAAGCAGTTTCGGTTTCGCTGTCGGTCATAGTGGCGGTAAAGGGTATTTTACGCATTAAACTTTCGAATTCCATTGAAGACAAATCAAATGCTGGATTGGTGTCAAAATTAATTAACACCGAAATTTTACCTGATTTGACTTTTTGTATGAGTTCTTCAAAGTCATTTAGTGTGCTTAAAGGAGTAAGTAAAGTTTCGAAATCGTGAATTAATATACTTTCGTTATTTTCTTGTCGGGCTCCAATTAAATCATTTAAAATGTTTACAGCAATGTGCAAATCAACGGGCATTTTATCGCCGGCAATCACAACTGCTTTTCCGTAATTCTCAACCAAATCTCTAAGTAAGTATTTAAGTTGTTTAGTTTCGAGATTATTTTCTTTTGCAAATTTTTCGAGATTATAGTTTTTAACTTTTTCGTAAACTGTTCCATTTGCAATTTGTTTTACGTTTAAGAGATCGGAAATTAGAGATAAAACCAAATCCAATAGCTTTGTTGGATTCAAGGGTATTCTAATATCGGCATTTGCACCTGTTATTGTCATTATTCCTTCGATTGCATACAAGCGGTTGAAATTCTCGGGATTATCAATATTTCGATTTTCAGTAAATTGGGCAATGTTTTTTACAAAATTTCCTTCATTACCCAAGAAATTGCTTTCTAAGGCAACAATCACTTTGGCTTTCGAAATATCGGCAACTGGTGGTTCAGGTGTAAGGAAACACAATTCGGATGCCCTGCGACGAGGATAATCGGTCATTGTATCATAGGAATAAATTTTTGTTGTTGGGTATTTCTGGAGAAATAATTCGAACAACCGTTTTTGGGATGGAGACTCGATTTTGGGAGTAATGATTGCAATTTCGCTACCAGTATTGTTTGCCAATTTAACTTTGGAGAGCAATTCATTGAAGGCTTCTTGCCATTTGATATCAGAGAAATTCGTTCCGTTGCGTTTTCGGGGTTTTCGGTATCTTTCGGGATCATATAAATTTAAAATTGATGCTTGTCCTATTGCACAAATTTTCCCTTTTGTAATTGGATCATCGGGATTACCATCAATTTTGATTGGACGGCCTTCTCGGGTTTTAATAAGTATTCCACAGTGGTTCGAGCATCCCGTGCAAGTAGAAGCATAGTAATTAGCAATACCGGGAATGACATTCTCGGGCTTTTTGTTGTAAGGAATAATTTCACCTTTATCGTGGTAATCGGTGCAAGCAACTGTCGATACTGCAAGAGTTGCTGCTGTTAAAGCAAGAAATTTTCGGCGAGATAAACCTTTTAGTTCATTTGGATTAAAGTCGTCGGTTACCCCATCGATAAATTCTTTTTCTTTCGCTTCTTTGCTTAATAATGGGAATTTTAAATCGGTAGGCGATTTCCAAAAAGTCTCAAGACTCATAACTTACCTCCCTTCTTTCGATTAACTGAGTATTGATGAGGTTTTATTACGAGTTGCCCTTCGACTGATTCGTCGTTGTTTTTAGGCGAATTATCAAAGATTTTTGCGATTTTTTTGATTCCAAAGAAAGCTAAACTACCTGTTATAGTGGTTAGCAAAAATCTTCTATAGTTTTTTATATCCATAGTATATACCTTTTATTTCGATTTTAACGGTGGCAAGCACCACAATAATCTGGACCACGATTAATTTTGCCTTTCAATTCGGGCAATTTTTGGTGGGCATTACGATGACAATCTAAACAAGCCCCCATAGTAAACTTTTGAACTTGGGATACTTTGTCCATATTTTCGACATTTCCGTGACAACTTTGGCACGAAATCCCTTTGTTTATATGAACACTATGGTTAAAATATGCATAATCGGGAACTTTGTGGATGCGTTTCCAAGGTAGTGGTGTGTTTGTGTTGAAATACTTTGTAAGCTGAACAATAGCGGGCTTATCTTTGCGAGCAACTGAATGACAATTCATACAAGTGCTAACAGATGGAATCACAGCGTGGCGTCCCTTTTCCACACCGATATGGCAATATTGGCAATCAATTTGCATCTCGCCAGCGTGCAATTTGTGGGAAAATGGAATTGGTTGATTGGGTTCATAACCCACATTATCTCGTTCTGGTTTAGCTACAAAAAAAGTAATAATATAAGTTACCACCACTACAAAGGCTGTGATTGGTAGTCTGATTTTTAAATTGTAATCAAGTCGTGATTTTAACACAATTTATTTCTCCGATTTTTTTACTTTTCGTTTTTTGTGAAATACAAATTTAATAAATTTAGGCTTTTCTAAATATCTATTTTTATCATACTAATGATGTTTGCTAATATTTTATTTATAGTTCTCTGAAAAATATTGAAACAAAGATTTGGCAAATTAATAATTTTTTTTGAAGAATGAAAAAATATTAAAAAAAAATACAAAAAAAGCCGACTATAAAAAGCCGGCTTTTGTAAAACTGAATTATATGTGTTATCTTGCAATAACAATTTGTTTGATTGATGAGTGATTACCTTGTTGAATTCTTACAAAATAGTTGCCATTGGCAATGTTGTTGGCAAGATTGAACGAGACATTGTTCAATCCGGCAACTCCTAAAGCTGATAGGTTGTGAACGGTTCGTCCAGTCAAATCTAAAATCGATATTTCGATTGAACCTTCTCGATCTAATTCAAATTTTAGATTCAATTCATTGTTTACTGGGTTAGGAGTAACTTCGATATTGAATTGGTTGTTATCAGTAACGGATGTAACACCACCAGCTTTTTCAACATTTACTTGAGCTGGTAATGATTTTGTTTTTCCGCAAATATTGGTTGCTTCGCAAGTATAAAGTCCAGTATGTTCCAAAGCAGCATTATTTATAGTCAATGTTTTATCGGTTGCTCCTTCGATTTTTTTGTCGTCTTTGAACCATTGATAGGTGAAAGGCTCTGTACCACTCACTTCAACAGTCAAGGTAATTGTTTGTGTTTCTTTAACCGTAACGTCTTGTGGATTCTTTTCGAAAACTGGAGGTGTGCTAACAATCAATGTTGCATTATTGCTTGTTTTTTCGGATCCACCAATAGACCCTTTAGCGACAACATAGTATATACCAGCATCTGATGGAACAATATTTGTAATTTTCAATTCATTTGTTTGTGTTCCTGTAATTCTTGCATCATCCGCAAGAGCCTTGCCATCTTTATACCATTGATACAAAATTAGCTCATTACTGCCTGGAACTTCGGCATTTGCTTTGAGAGAAACCGTAGTAGCCATACAAGCTTCGGTATTTTGAGGTTGTTCAGTGAATACTACATCTGTGGGAATCATTTCCAACTTAATTGGTTTGGAGCGAACAATACCACATTGACCTTCTACTTCGACAAAATAGTAATCATCGACTGTACCAGTAAAGTGCTTATCTTGTAAGTTAGTTATTGTCATAATTGGGGAACGAGTATTTGCATAATGTTCGTTGTCTAATAACTGAACGTCCTGACCATTATATCGGCGGTACCATTGATAACGATGTTGGAACAATGGTGGAGTGATACCTTTTGTATGTGCTTCGATTTCGAAGAATACGGTTCCGCCCATTTTGCCTTTGACTACTGTTGGTTGTTTGGTAATTTCGGTTGGTCGTAAAGTATAAACTAAAACTTCGTTCGAGAATATACCTTTGGCTGTGTTTGCTGGTCCATAAATTTTGCATTTATATTTGCCGGTTGTTTCGTAATCGAATTTTGCAAACTTATAGACAGGATTGGTTGCACCAGGTATAGGATTGTCATCTTTGTACCATTGATATTGTGCAGTTGCTCCATAACTAATAGTTGCTGCTAATTCTATTTGACGATTTGTTTCGCCGTTGCAAGCCATTATAGGTTGAGGTTGTTTTAATATTGTAATTTCTAATTCAATTCCAGCGTATCCAATGTAGTAGAAGCCATCTCGTTTGGTTCCATAATAATCGTATAATTCAAATTCATCGCCAATGCCTAATGGTTCGTAGGTTACAGCATTTTCGACAAATTGAACGAACTGATAGCTTCCATCATCAGTTAATTGGATATTTGCATTAGTTGAAGTATTGTCACCAGTTAAATTAATCCACGATGTTAGGTCGCTTTGGTTGGTAGAACCTTTTGTAAAGAAATTATTGTTTGCACTTTCTACCATTGAATTTGTATTCAAAACAGATTGACCTGTTCCATAATTCATAACTAAGTTTCTCTTGAATATATTATTTCCATATTGGAAATTAGCCGCAAAGGAAGATGTTGTTGCTGCAAAAGTGTTATAATAAAAGCCTGTTCCATTGTTATAAAGGGCAGCGACAGCAACAGGACCGTTCGCATTGACTAAATTGTTGGCAATAATTCCGCCATTTGCTTGTTGCGAAACAATACCAGCAGAAGTTGGCGCACCCGAAATTATTACTTTGTTATACGAGATTTTATTATTACTTAGAGAGTTTAGTATCCCCGCAACTACTTGATTACCTGTAGATATTGATATGCTGTTCTTTTTAACAACAGCATCATTTGTATAAAGTGCAATACCAGCCACACCGGTTGCATTCGAAATTGAGTTGTTTTCGATTAATGAGCCGAAGTAGGTTGGTGCATTAATAATAACAACACCTTGATTTGGAGTTGTAGCATTAAAGTTGACAAATGTATTATTTGTAATTTTTGCATTTGTTGTTAGCCACAAGCCACCAGTTCCGGGTTGAGTTGTTCCAATAAATTCGTTGTTTTCGATTGTTACGGGATAAGTTGCTTGTATTTTATTGTTCTTTATGTCTTTTGATTTGGTTATACCACCACCACTGATGTTTTGGTAAATTCCATAAGCATTGTAATTATTAAGTTTTAATCCGGTTAATGTGTAATTTGGTGCGGACAAGTTATTGGTATATATACCGTGAGAACCATTATTAATCGTACTGTTGCGAACAGTGGCTTTGGTTATGTTGTCTAAATAGATTACAGCAAAGTTTTCGTTTTTGGGTGGATTATTAACACCAGTTAATACTACATTTTCGATCAATAAATTTTCGGAACCATAAGCCCAAATAGCATTTGCACCAGCGGCAGAACCTTGACTAACATTGATAGTTATATTCTTTATAATTACATTGTCCAATCCATTGATACCTAAAGCCCATTTTGCTGAATTTGTTGTAACATTGAGTTTAACATCGGTTGCATAACCAGTTGCAGATTGGAATGTAAATGTATTATTTCCGTGTGCAAAGTCGTCAATTGTAACTTGTTCTGAATATGTTCCAGCAGCAATATTGAACACAACTGGTCCATCACCTAAAATACCGCTCGAACTAAGATATTGAGCAGCTTCGGCGAAAGTTGGAAAGTGTGCATTGCTTCCACCAATAACATATGTTCCTGCTACTAACGAAGGTGCTTTATAGCCAGTGTAGCTATCATTAGTAGTGTTTGGATCGGCAACTCCATTAGGATTGACTGTTGTTGCTTTTATTTCGTAGGGAGCTAATGGAGTTTTAAATTGGAAATCAAATTGTCCAACAACTACATCTGCTGTTTGGTTTTGACCCAAAGATCCAAACCATTTTTTGGTTCCTTTTTTTACTCCATCAACATACCAATCAATGTCAACAACGGACAATGGTTTACGGGCATAGTTTTTTATACGCACTACAACATCTTTCAAACCAGGAGTAAAGCTACCCGATGGTCCTACTATTCCAACAACTCCTGCATCTTCGGTAGCAGGTGCAGTTTTTGCCGATTTAAAATTATTGGATGCATCTTGATCAGGCAAAGCGGTACCACTTCCAACAATGTTTGTCAACCAAACATCAATCGTAAATGGATTATAAGGACCACCTTCGGGATAGATAAAATCGTGTGTACCTAATTGCAATGTAACATTTTCGTTCTTCTTCAATAGACCCGACCAGTTAATTGATGGTTTCGAAACACCATTAACTGACCAATTTACAGTAAAACTGCCAACATTTCCATCTCCTAAATTCCCAATTTTAGCGGAAACTGGGTAGGTGCCTTCGGTGTAAGGATAGGTTGGAGTAATTATCTCCAATACTGCAGCATCTGGTGCAGGTAAAATTACATTTAAGGAGTAATCTTCTATTTCACCATAAGAAGAGGAACCACAAGGTGTGGGTGTTGTAGCCCAAGTCATCCTTATTCTCATTCTAGTGGTTCCACCAGCAGCACCTGATGGCACTGTAATCGTACCAGTAAAGGTTTGTGCTCCATCAGAAGATGTTAAAGTGAAAGTTTCATTTGCATCATCAAAATCGCAATCTTTATTCCAATCAACAAAAACCCTAACTTGATCACTTGAATAATAATAAGGGCCATTAGAAACTTTAATATTGTAGGAATCGCCAACATAAACAGTAGTTGACTTATTTGTGTAATCAGCAACTCCTCCTTGCCAACTGGTTGAGTTATCTATACTCCCCATTTGTACACGAGCTATGTATTCATCTTCGTATGATGTTGATGCACTGCAGTATGTACACTGTGCAATTGTTTTTTGCGAAAGTCCTAAGAAAACAACAAAAAGAAATAATACTCCTAAGAGAGTATTTAGTTTGTTATTACTTTTCATAATAACCTCAGTTTTAATTAAACATAAAATAAATTTTTATAATTTTTATTTCGAAAATTACAAAAATATTTTTAATTGTCAAAATTTTTACTACATTTTTTCCTTCAAATCAATATTTTTAGGAAAAAAACTTCATTAAATAAAGACAAAATTTATATTTCTATGTTACAAATATCGAACCTACGAATTATAATTATCTACATTAGCATTTTTGTTGGTACACAAAATTTTGCTTTGGGTGAACTCAACATACTGAATTGGAATGTCCACACTTCTTTTACCAATCCAGTTGATGTAGCTGTGGACAACGAAAATAAATTTTATTTCGCAACTCAAGGTGGTTTGTTGATATATGACCACAGAACCGGAACCAATCAAACTATAAATTCGGGTAATGGTCTATGGGATAATGAATTAACTTGCATTTATTTCGAACATCAAAATCAACATATCATTGCTGGCTCGTCATCGGGAGCTTTGTATTTTATCAATAAAGATATGAAAATCACTACTTTATTGGACATATCAAAAAGTAATTTTGCAAATAAATCCATCAACTCTTTTTCCTCCCAAGCTAATAAATTATATATTGCTACTGGATTTGGCTTGCTAGTTTTCGACCTCGAAAAAATGATATTTTTGGAAACTATTACCAAATTAGGTAATTTTAGCCCAAATACAAGTGTGAACAGTGTTTTTATAGCCGAAAACCAAATTTTTTTAGCAACAAACGAAGGTGTAGCCTATAATTATATCTCTTCACAGCTCCAAAACCCATCAGGCTGGAAAACTATTGAAAATGCTAATAAATCCATTCAACTTATAGATGGAATATCTACTAACGAAGGTATCTTTTTTGCATCCAAGAATGAAATCTATAAATTGGAAAATGATTCTTTAAAATTTGTTTTGAGCGATCCAGTTGAAATCAAAAATTTAATTAATTATAATGGACAATTTTTTTACACAACTGGTTATTTAATTTTGGACTTACAAAAAAATCGATTCGGAAGTGACCCGCTTTATCCTTGTAATAAAATTATTTTCGACCAAAACAATAAAATTTCTTCAGCTCAACCACAAATTTACCTTTACCGTGAATTTGGATTTGGTTACGTAATAAATGAAAAGCAAGTGCAAGTTCTCCCAAATTCTCCAATCTCGAATTTGTTTTGGAATTTATCGTTCGACGATTTTGGCAATTTATGGGTGGGCACCGGCAAAGGACCATCCAAAGGTACAATGAAATTCGATGGGAAAAATTGGGTTAATTACACTCAGGAAACAAATAAAGATATATTAATCAATAATATTGTCTCTGTTTATGCATATAACGACAGTATTGCTTATGCTTCAACTTGGGGTCGTGGCATAATGAAATTAAATTACAAATCAAACAAAATTGAATATGTGAATCGGCAAAATTCACCTTTGAGTGGTATTGCTACCGACAAAGATTGGATAGTTATTGGTAAAATACAAAAAGACCAAAAGGGCAATTTGTGGGCTGTTAACTACGGTGAAACTTCGTCGGGTCCACTACTTATTGCAATGGATAAATCGGGAAAGTTCTACGAGTTTACAAATTGTCGCAATTCCACCGACCGATGGTATTTCGATATGGTTATAGATGAAAATGGAACCAAGTGGATTGCCTCTACCCTTTCGGGCGGATTGTATTACTTTAACGAAAAGAATACATTGGATAACCCTAACGACGATATTTGCGGAACTTTACTAAGCTCCACCTATCCAAGTCTGCCGAGCAACGAACAAACCTCTTTAGCATTGGACCATAATGGAATTCTTTGGATAGGAACTCCCGATGGTTTAGCATCAATTTATAATCCTTCAGCAGTCATAATGGACCAAAAACCTATTGTTAGAAATATCAAAGCATTAGCAAAGCAAACAATAAATGATATTTATGTTGATGCTGTAGATAATAAATGGATAGCAAGCAACGAAGGTGTCTGGGTTTTAAATCCAGATGCTTCGGAGGTTTTAGCTATATTCAATACCGAGAATTCTCCTTTAAAAACCAACCGAATTAGAACTATTTCGGGAAATCCAAAGGAAGGACGCATTTACATTGGGACTGATTTAGGTATGTTCGAGGCTGTTACCCTATCCGTTGAACCTATTGAAGATTACTCAATCAAATGTTATCCACAACCATTCAAGCCAAAAATCGATAATGAATTAATTATAGATGGTCTGGCTAACCAAAGTGAAGTTTGGATTACAACTACCGCTGGCAACTTAGTTAAACGCATATCTACTAATTCTCGCCGTATAGTTTGGGATGGTACCGATGAAAACGGCAACTTAGTTGGCACTGGAATTTATCTGGTAAATGCACAATCACGGCTTACGAATAAAAGTTCTGTACAAAAAATCGCTGTCATAAATTAATTTTACATAAATTTGTAGATACTATTTTCAAACTTTCATTAAAGAATCGAGAGTCAAGAATCTATAAATTATGCAAAAGCAACCAAATTTATAAATTTTCCACTAAAAACCCGACATAAATAGATTTTCCATAAATTTGTTTTTATGAAAGTTAATAAAAATAAACCAGAATGGGCTCCCGAAGACGACAACCCAGCATATGCATCTTATGTTCTGCCACCCAAATACAATCAATCTGGCAGAACCATTATCAGCCGTAATTCTTCAAAGTTTGGTAACTTGACGATTGATGAATACATTGAAGGTATAACTTCGGACAACCGCACTATTCTATCCAAAGCTATAACATTGGTCGAAAGCAATGCACCAGCCCACCAGGACATCGCTCAAGAAATCATAACCCAAATTTTACCTCTAACTGGAAAATCATTAAGAATAGGAATTTCGGGATCACCCGGAGTTGGTAAAAGCACTTTTATTGATGTTTTTGGTGAATTTTTGATTAATTTAGGGCACAAAGTTGCAGTTCTGGCAATCGATCCATCGAGCACCCGTTCACGCGGTTCAATTTTGGGTGATAAAACACGAATGGAAAACTTATCGCGCAATCCAAAATCATTCATTAGGCCATCACCATCAGGTGGAACTTTGGGTGGGGTTGCCCGTAAAACACGTGAGACTATGTTTTTGTGTGAAGCAGCTGGTTTTGATGTTATCCTAATCGAAACTGTTGGAGTTGGCCAAAGCGAAGTTTCGGTGCGTTCGATGGTAGATTATTTTTTGGTATTACTTTTACCAGGAGCAGGAGACGATTTACAAGGAATAAAGAAAGGTATAATCGAATTAGCAGATGGTTTGGTAATCAATAAGTCCGAAGGTGAACTGCTTTCCCGTGCTCAATTAACAAAAGTTGCTTACCAAAATGCTCTACATCTTCTCAACCATAGAATACCTGGATACATTCCACCAGTTATAAATATTTCGGCATTGCAAAAACTTGGAATCCAAGAAGTTTGGTTTGAAATTACAAAATTTATCCAAATGACTAAAAATACTGGGTTTTTCGATGAAAATCGTAAAAATCAAACTATAGAATGGTTCGAAACATTATTGAATGAGGCAATTTTTTCGAAACTATTTTCTGACCCAAAAAATCAACTTATAATAAAAGAATCCAAAAATAAAGTAATGGGATTGGAGATTTCACCAGTGCTTGCTGTTCGTAATATTATTAAGAAAATTTTTGATTAATCATCACGAAAACATTTATTAATTCGTTTTTTTCGTTAATTTTACAAAAAAAAAGAGAAAAAAATGACAGAGAACAATAATCAAAATAAAGAAAAAATAAATAAAATTACAGATCCGTCACAATTGGAATACCATTGGGACGAAACTTTCGATTCACCCGAATTACTCAGCAAAGATTTATCATTGGGAAATTTCAAAACACTTGATGTCGTTTCTTTCATCAAAAAAAGGTGTCTGGAATATAATGGAAACAAACCACTCGAGTTAGCAGTCGAAATAATGAATAACCCAATCATTAGAATGCACGGTGCGGAACATCATTATCTAACACCCGCAGTTTTACTCACAGTTTTTAATAATCTTTCGAAAAAATACCCCAACCTATCCGAAAAATTAGATGAACTTGAGGTATATATCAATAATAATGCACCACACACTTGTTCATTAGAATTAGGAACCTGTGGTGCAGCAATTGGTAGTGGTGTATTTTTCGTCAACTTTATGCAAGAGCAATTTACCCCTGAAGAATTAGATAGGCTATCGAATTATATTCGCACAGAAAGTATTAGACAAATTGACGAAATTGGATTAAGCCGTTGCTGTAAACGTGATACTTATATTTCATTAATGGTAGCCTCCAAAGTTATGAGAGAAAATTTAAATCTTGATATCGAAATATCCGAACCAAAATGCACTTTCTCTTTACGAAACAAAAGTTGTGGAATGGAAGAATGTCCATTCTTTAATTTAAGTAATTTAATTGGTTAAGAAATCCACATCGTACATTAATTTTCAATAAATTTTCAGAAAAAAACAATATCCAAACTTTTTATCGTCTAAATTTAAATTCATAAATTTTCTATTAAAATGGACATTAGTAAATTACGTAATATTGGTATTGCAGCACATATCGATTCGGGCAAAACCACTCTTAGTGAAAGAATTTTGTACTATACCGGAAGGATCCACCAAATAGTTGAAGTAAGAAGTAAAACTGGTGGTGGTCCAACAATGGACTCGATGGATTTAGAACGTGAAAAAGGAATCACAATCCAATCGGCAGCAACATATTGTCAATGGAAAGATTATTTTATCAATCTCATAGATACTCCAGGCCATATTGATTTCACGGTTGAAGTAGAACGAGCTTTACGCGTTTTGGACGGAGCTATACTTGTTTTGTGTGCTGTTGCGGGTGTGCAAAGCCAGTCAATAACTGTCGATCGACAGATGCGACGATACAATGTTCCCCGAATTGCGTTTATCAACAAAGTAGACCGAGCTGGTGCAAATCCAGACAAAGTGATAATGCAATTGGAAGAAAAGTTAGGTCATAAACCAGTTTTAATTACAATGCCAATTGGTGCCGAAGACAATTTCCAAGGTGTTGTCGATTTAATCAAAATGAAGAAGATCACCTACGAAGGTCCAAATGGCGAAGAAGTTGTAGAGAGCGAAATTCCCGAACACCTTTTGGAAGAAGCGAATTTTCGCCGTCAAAAAATGATCGAGCGCATTGCAGACTTTGACGACGAAATTGCTATGAAGTTTTTGGAAGAAGAACAAATAACAAATGAAGAATTGATTGCTGCAATTCGTAAAGCAACAATTGCAATGCACATTACACCAGTATTTGTTGGAACCGCAAAGCAAAATAAAGCTATCCAAACTTTGCTTGATGGAGTAGGCTTATTTTTGCCTTCACCTGCCGAAGTAAAAAATTATGCACTTGATCTGGATGAAAACGAAAAAGAAGTATTGCTTGAAAACGATAATACCAAACCTACTGTTGCTTTGGCATTTAAATTAGAAGATGGAAAGTATGGACAATTAACTTACATGCGTATCTATCAAGGTACAATTAAAAAAGGCGATAATTTAGTAAATATCCAAAGTCGTAAAAAATTGAAGGTACCCCGAATAGTAAAAATGCATGCAAGTAGTATGGAAGATATCGACGAAGCTCAAGCTGGTGATATAATAGGAATGTTTGGTGTGGATTGTTCATCTGGAGATACCTTCACCGACGGTCGCGTAAATTATTCAATGACTTCTATGCACGTACCCACTCCCGTAATAGAATTAGCTGTAGCCCCAAAAGAAAGGACCCAGCAGGCTAACTTTTCGAAGGCACTTAATAGATTTCAAAAAGAAGATCCAACATTCCAAGTTTATCGCGACGAAGAAACTGGCGAAACAATAATCCGTGGAATGGGTGAACTACATTTGGAAATTTATATAGAGCGAATTAAACGAGAATACAACACCGAGGTCATTGTTGGTCGACCTAAAGTTGCATATCGCGAAACTATAACACAGCGAGCAGAATTTGATTATACCCACAAAAAGCAAACAGGTGGTGCAGGTCAATTTGCTCGTGTAGCTGGTTTTATCGAACCACTCACTAACCCGAATGAACAACATTACGAATTTGTAAATGCCATTGTTGGGGGCGTTATACCTAAGGAATATATTCCTGCTTGCGACAAAGGTTTCCAAGAACAATTGCAAGAAGGTTTTATTATAAAACAACCTATGGTGGACATCAAGGTAACATTAAATGATGGGAGCACCCACCCAGTCGACTCTTCAGAAATGGCATTTAAGTTAGCCGCCAAACAGGCAATGAGAGAAGCTTTAGCAAAAGCAAAACCGATAATTCTGGAACCAATAATGAAATTGGAAGTATCCACTCCCGAAGAATTTCAAGGAACTGTTATTGGCCAGATTAATCAACGACGTGGAGTAATTGTCAACACAACATTGGATTCTAAATATGTAACAATCGAAGCCGAAGTACCATTGAAAGAAATGTTTGGCTATTCATCAGATTTGCGCGGCGTAACCCAAGGGAAAGGCGAATTTACTATGGAATTTTTGAAGTATCAACCAGTTCCAAAATCTGTCGAAGAAGAAATAATTAAAGAATATAAAGAAAAAGAAGCTAAGAAATAGAAATGAATTGATAATCAATAAAGTTATATAATAATATTATTTTAAAAATATAAAAAACTCAAAATATCGGATGACTTTGTGTCATCCGATATTTTTTTATTGCTATCTGAGAAATTTTCTTGTTATAACTTTGTCATTGATATATAAATTAACATAATAAACGCCATTCAAAAGAGTTGTTGCATCAAATTCCAAAGTATGGGTGCCACTTGTAAGCATCCCCAGATTGTTAGAATATACTTTTTGACCAATACTATTTATAACATCAATTCCGACCATTGAAGGAGATTTTATTTCAAATCGAATTTTGCCAAAAGTTGTAACAGGATTTGGATATAGATTCATTAAGAAAGTATCCGTAAAATCATCAACCGAAGTAATTACTTCTGCAAATTCAGATTGATAAACTTGTTTGGTATTATCGTTTTGTAACCACATAACAACTGTAAGGTCGCTGAATTCTTCAACTGAATGCTCGCTTTCAATTCTAATTGAGTCTTTTGTATTAGCAGGCAATCTATATGTTCCAGGGAAAGTAAATTTTTGATTAAAGTTGAAAGTTTTACCTTTATTCACAGTAGGGACTTTAATACCATTGGTATTTGGCAACATTTTTTTCATCACATAATAAAATTCTTTTTCGCCGTTTGTTGCAACATTTCTTGTTGTTGTTTTTTCAACAACAGCAAGATAAAGGGTTTGATCTCCGGTTAAATCGATTCCGGGTTCGACCAAGCCGGTAACTTCTACAGTTTGACCTTCGATTTTTGCTTGCCCTTTTATTGTAACAAAGCAAGCTTGGTTGTAGAATTGAGTGAATATTTCGGGGGTTAACAAAATTGGGTTATCATTCCATTGACCATCAATCAATAGCCTTGGAACTGAGTTAATCCCTCCATAATAACTACCTCTTTCAAGGCATTCTGCAGTACAATATGGATCTCCAGCCCCAGGAAAATAATATTGGTATTTAACCACTGTCCATTTATTTGGGAATTGATTAAGTACCGATGTTAATTTTTCGTTACCGGGTTTGCAAGGTGGACAAGTTGACGAGGTGAAAACCTCAAAAAGTGGCTTACGAGGCACCATACTCGACGAAGCTGTCGTGGTTGCTTTGATTTTGTCGTTGCCTTCGTTTTGATCTTTTTTACCATTGATATCCGATGCCCAAAATTCAATAATGTAATTCTTTTCTTGGGCAGGAACAATCCAAGGTGTTGGGTGGGTTAAAGAAAATATTTCCCCGGGCTCTATATTTAAGTCATTAATCTCTCGACTTATGATTATTCCGTCATCAACAGTATAGTTTAGTTTCAAGCTTTTGATGGTTGCACTACCCAAATTTCTTAATTTCCCCGAAATTGGCACTTGAGTATTATTTTTAACATACTTTGGCAAGTCCAAAGAAATTGCTGCGACATCATATTCAGGTTGTGTTCCGTAATTAAATTCATAAACAATAAAAGTAGACTTTTCTCCGGATGTTATGTCGGTCGGAAATGGTATATTAGGACTGCCAGCTACTGCGATACCTTTGGTCCCATCTTCGTTTTGGCAACCAATTGTTCCAGTTGTAGTAGCTTGTAAACCACTTCCTTTATAATAAAGACTTAAAACAACATCGAATTTTCCACTTTCGTATAACCGAATAGCAAAGGTATGTAAAGAGGATGTTTCTAAATTTTTTCGAACTTGAAACCACTGAATTACGTGCACTCTATTTGGTGCCTCGCCATATGTCCAAGCAACAACTTCATAACGGTAATTCTGGTCGGGTGCAATAATCATCAAATCATCCCAAAATCCAAAAATTGCACTCTTGGGAGCTTTGCTGTTAGGAAGAATGGTATTCTCTGAATAATTAACATATGTATCAACATCGAATGTAATATAACCATTGTTACTTGCTCGATAGGTCCAATAAGTTTTACCATAAAGAGTAAATTTAAATGGTAAGGGTTGTTCGGCCGACAACGCATCGCTTATGCCTTGTGGAGTACCTTTTATTAGTACCGTTCCTTGACTTGTAAAGTCATAATCATCGGTTACACCGCGTGATTTAAGTATATAGTAATTAGTTTGAGCTGTAGCTACATAGCAAAAGAAAGTTAAAATTACGACCAACAACTTAGTAAATTTTTTACCATAGATCCTCCAACTCATTAAAAAATGATGTGTTTAAAAATTCAATTTAACAAAATATTAACAATTGAACAAATGTTTATTTCAAAATACTTAAATAAATTTTTACAATAAAAAAAACTGCTCCACTTTTGGATGGAGCAGCTTTTGTTTTTGCAAGTAGAGAGTGTGTGATTATTTAATTATTGTAAGTTTCTTGACGAATAAATGACCATTTATTGTAACAATTGCATTGTAGGAACCCGAGGCTATGTTACTTAATTCCAAATTAAATGTTTTGCTACCAGCAGGAACTTCGCCATTGAACAAATTAGAAATATGCGTTCCATCGATGTTATAAAGTGCTATCGATAACGTGCTTGGCTTATCAACTGAAATTGTTAATTTGGAATTATCGACTGCTGGGTTTGGTTCAAATTCACTTAATGAAAGTAAACCATCTTGGCTTGTTAACGAAATAGAGCGAATGTCGCTATACTTGTATTCACCATCTTTGTCGATCATCTTCAATCGATAGTTATAAGTATTACCCAAAGCAACTTTATTGTCGATAAATGGACCATAATGGGTAATCGAAACTGATGTTCCACGAGCAATTTCTTCGCCAATTTTCTCGAAAACATTTGATGAACCAATTGAGCGTTCGATTTCGAAACGAGAGGAATTTATTTCACTAGCTGTTGTCCAATTCAATGCAACTTGATTAGAACCAACTTTATTAACCTCGAAGCTCAATAAATCAATTGGAACAACATATCCTTCATTATTTTCGGCAAAGTCGACGATTGCACGGAGAACTTTCTCGATATTCGAGAAATGCCGCCATTCAACACCAACTATAGATAAATTGTAATCAACAGCGTTGTTGGTGATTGCAGCGATTTTAAAATCTTCGGGCACTTTGTTGATGTTTGAATAAACTCTTGTATCGAACCATACCATATCGTATAACATTCCAATGCGTGCAACACCTTGTCCGACAATTTCGATATCAAACAAACCGGGTAATGGATAGTTATCTGGGTATTTGGCTGAGTTATTGGTTTCCAAAACAGTTGCCGAAACTGGGAATTGTTGCAATCGACCAATATATGTGCCAGTTAAAGTAAAGCCATCATAATTTCCAGTTCCTCTTAGTGGTGTTGTAGTTGGTGTTGTATTGTATGTTGAAGGTTTTGCGTGGAAATAATTAACAAAATCGTTATAAATTGGTTGATTGTTTCTTACAAAATCTTGACTGCTTATAAATAGGTTCTTTTTATTTCCAGCTGCTGCATTACCGGCATTCAAAAAACCAATCAATTGACGATATTTGTAAATATTTAATTGATTCAAAGAATTATCGGCTTTTCGATCGTGACCATCAACCCAAAACAGAGTTTTATATAAGGTATAATCAGTTGATCGGCGTTCCCAATTTTCTCGGTCAAAAATATCGTAATCATATCTTTGATTTTCTAATTGAACGTTGTTGTACCAACCAATTCGGAACATACCTGTAATTAGTGAATCCAAATTCAAGTTAGCTGCAACTATGTTTGCGTCGGTAGGTAATTCGGATGGATCAACGGTTTGCCAATTTTCGGTCGAAATCATAATTTTGAATCGAGAGCGCTGCAAATAGAATCGGACTATTTCGGATATTTCATTGTTCCAATTATTTTCGTCGTATTGCAATTTGATTGTTAACAGATATCTTGGGGTTACGTTGTTTTTCATTTTCACTAAGTGAGCTGGGATATTGGTATATGCTAAAGGCGTTCCATCGAAATCTGAATAGGTTTGTGGAATGAAATCGTCTGGAATTCCATCTGCTAAATTGAACGAAAGATTAACAATTTCTCCGGCTGCCAAATTGTTCACATTGATTTCTTTTGTTAAAACAACTACACCATCGTCGAATCTGTTGGCTTTGGATTCGCGAGTTATTGTCAAAGTTGCTTTAATACCAGATTGCAACTGAGTTCCATTGTTACGGAATTGAGCAGATACTTCTATTGGAACTTTAGTCATAATGTATTGAGCATCATCGAATTGGAAGCCTTCGGTTGCTCGGTAAACTAAAGGTTGAGTAAAGTTCAAAGCTTCAACATCAACGATATAAGGTGTTCCTGTGAATTGTTCTGCACCAATATCGTAGCGATGCCCGGCATAACCGCGTAAATTGCCATCGATATCGTGGGTAACATAATCTAATTCTACACCACGTCCATCTAAGGAGGAGCCAACTGGTACTGGATTTTTCTTTGCTCTTAATTTAGTTGGATTGCCAGTATAAACCTGCAAGTCTTTGGTAAAATCGTAAATTTGAACAGAACTCATTTCTTGTCCAGTCCAAGCCTGCCATTGGTCTAATCGACGGAACTCCTTACCACTTCCTTGTTCGACAACATTTGCACTTTCGTCTGTTTCGATAAAGCGAACTAAATCTACATCAGATTCAAGGATATAATAGACATTATTATCAAAATGGTTCATTTGATTATGGGGTTGCATACCATAATAGAATATTGCACCTTTGTATTGATTATTTGCTTGAACTAATTTATCCTTGATAGCAATTGCATTGTTCATTAAGTGAGTATGTTCAACTTGTGCTAAACCAATTCCAAAAATTTCTCCGGTATTTTCGATAAATTCTTCGTTAACATCATCAATAATAATGGTATTGTTGGCAATCTTGGTATTTTTAATTGTATAATCATTCAACATTGGAGCATAGTAAAGATGGTTATCTCCTAAATTTATATTTCTGGTTGTCAAAACATTAATACCCCATAAATTGGTATTGGCATTCGATGCATTCAAATCGCGAACAATGTTGTTGGTTACGAGGATATCATCATCGATATCGGGGAAGAACACCAAATCTGCACCCAAACCAAATGTAAATCCGGTTTGCTCGATATGGATGCCAGCAACGTTGACGGGGGCATTGATATTGCTTATTTCGTTTCCATTAACTGTTAATCGAGTGTTGTTGTAACCAAAATAATTTTTAGATTGCTTACCGCCAGCAATGATACCAGCAGCAGTTCTTTGTGTATTCTTCACATTATCGATGCGGTTTTGGGTAACAGTTGTGTTGTCGGTGAAGCCCAAGAACAAACCTGCAAAACCGACGTTTTGTATTGTATTCTTCTGATATAAATTATTTTCGTTGTAAAATTTTAAAGTTGCATCAGATAATGGCTTCTTTAAAATACCTAAACCGATATCAACAATACCATAGCCAAATCCATTGATGAAATTACCAATGATTTTATTATTCTTGTTGACTAAAGTATCTATATTATAGGTGTTACCACCAGTTTTAACATCGTAGGGTGCTGTGGAACGAATATAGATACCAGCGGTAATATTTGTATTTGGTTGATAGTTGAATTCGACCAAACCACCAGCTGTATAGTTTGTTAAAGGTATTTGACCTTTGAAGATAGGATTATCGTCGGTAATAATCAAGTTTTTCAAAGTGATGTTCGAAGCACCATTACCAAAGAAGAAAGGAGCTCGGAAATTTGTATTTGGACTTTGCATTATTATTTGTATGGTATAGAGTTCTCCACCATCGAAAATAATATAGCCAGCATTGTTGGCCAAAGGTTTCTTACGATTGCCAGAAGCTTTGTTGACCGGTGCATTTAAATTTGATGGGGCAATGTTTTGTCCAAAATAAAAACCAATTCCACTACCTGATTTTATATAGATTTTGCAATAACCGCGTGTACTGATGTTTTCGTCTGCACGGAATGTAACCGTGTTGGTCGAGCTCATTCCCGGAATCATCGAGGACATATCGATTGCTGGGTCAACTGTGTTATTGGGGTAACCAACTTCGTAATAATTGCTGATTAATTTAAAGGTAACTGGACCACCAACACCACGAGTGTAGAGTGCATCAACTGCATCTTGGATTGTAGCAAAATTTCCACCTGGCCCAATTGTGTAGGAACCAGTCATACCACCAATTACATTGAAAGCATAATTAATTGTATTATTCGATGGAATTTCGTCTCCTGAAATTGGCACTTTAAAGGAAATTGCATAACTTCCAGTTTGAGTTGGAATAAATACGTCATCAAAAAAGAAATCCAATGTATTGGATGCTCCAGAAGGAATAGCATCTATTGTTTGTGTTCCAGTTTGTAGAACAACATTATTACGAGTAACTGTATAAGTTATTTCCAAGTTGGATAAATCGGAAGCACCATAATTTATGATACGAACTCCTGGACGAATTGGAATATTATTGTAAACACTTGAACTTGGTGCTAAAACCTGGGTGATTGCTGCTTCGATTTCATAGTTCACGCCAAAAATATATTTGGGTTGGTTTGCTTGAGGAATAACATTGTTGGTTAGCAAACCATCAGGATTGTACTGATTGGTAGAAACTGTAAATACTACATAAAAATCACCTATATAAGGTGGAGTCCAATCAGGTAATTGAATATTAACATATTCATTTCTCGAAAGTGGATCATTGGAATTTTCCCAAAAAGAAGTAACTGTTCCAACCAAGCTATTATTAGCTAAGTTATAAATTTGAGCCTTAATATCAAAATATTTAATATCATATTTACCAACATTGGTTACACGGCAAACAAGTGGCACTCGACCGTCACCATAGCGATAAACTGAGCCTTCTTTTAAAGTTGGTAGAATGATTTGAGTTGCTTCCAAATCGTAATCCAAAGCAATGTAGAAATATGATTTAACTGTCTGAGGCAAATTGCCAGTAATTTCCAAAACTGCAGTAACTTCGTATAAACCGCCTTCGATTTGATCTTTATTGGTTTTTAAATCTAATGCTCCATTTTCTCCAGCAGCAATTCCTTTGGCTGCTGTTATATCTACTCTATAAGCGTTACCAACAGGTTGAGTGTTGAAATTGATCAATTCATCGTTAGGATCATTGATATTTTCGATAGCAGTATAAATTGTTTGTGGATTCGAAGATCCAATAGGTCCATAAATTTTATAACGAAGTGCAACCTGTGGATGGGTCGCCTCACGTGAAATTAAAACATAAGGTCTATTAACTTCATCGTTGTAAATATAGTCCTTTGTTAAAACATATTTTCCATCGGGATTAACTTTGGTAAGTGTTGGTAATGTTTTTAATGTATAGGTTTTTCCTTTTGGTAATTTAAATGGAGCGTCGGCTAATATCCATCGAGCTAAATTAGGATTGGAATTACTATAATAAAATGTTGATGGTGTGTTTGGATCATTTGGTTGGATATTGATATAATTGGACGCGCTTGCTCCAGTAAAATAAATCCACCCGAAAACATTTGCTCCACCCAAACCGGCAGTGTTGCCCCATATGATTTTAATTTCGTTCGAAGTTTCGTAGAATTTGATCTGAACATCAAATGTAGAACCGCCTCCATTGGCAAAAGTGCGTGCTTTTCTTTGCTCGATTGTTAATACCCTAAAAGGAGAAGAGCCCGTAACGTTGTAATACAACCCATCTTCTGTGACCAAATCAGCAGCATACCAAGACAAAATCATTGGATAGGTTGGCAATTTGGGAACTGCAATTGCTGAAGGTTCACGGTATGTATTGAAAGAGATAAATCCATTGCCGTATACATACATCCGAGTAACTGTTTGATTATCGTACTTAAATGTGAAAGGCATCAGTATTTCGTACCAAGGGTCATCCCCATTTCCCATAAATGTTGCATTTGTGATAGGGTTGAATAGTTCAAAACCTTCTGCCATCTTTGAACCCAACAAGGTTTGAGACCTTGCATTATTGGTAGTAAAGAATAAAAGGCTTAGTAATATCAGCCCTAAAAACAGTTTAGCTGATTTCACGTTGTAACTCCTTATTTTTATGAATAATAATTTTTTTTCTCTTACTTCTATATTCCAAACTACAAATTTAAAAAAAACTTAATCAAGTTACTAACTTTTTCGCTTTTTTTTATTAACATTATATAAAATTAAATTTGATTAATTTTGTCTTTATAAACTTTGAGTTTTTTGCCTAAAAAAATAAAAACTCAAAATAAATCACTGCAAATTAATAATTTATACTCAATTATGAACGAAAAAAAATTTGTGTCTCGTAAAAATCATTTAATTTTTATTGGTTTCGAGATATTTGCCATTGGTCTTATAATGATATTCTATATGAACTTTAAATTTCATAGTGTGGAAGATATTTCACAATATAATGCTATCTCTGTTCTTTTGATGTCTTTTGGGGCCTTTACATTTGTAATTGGTATGTCTAAACGACAATTTAAGTTATCTGAGAACGAGTTGATTTATTACAATAAGAGGGAAAAATATCGCATTTGTTACAAAGATATTTATTTAATTCGCCTTTTTCGTGAGGGACGCTCTTCCCAAGTTATTCTTGGTATCGTTAATAATAACAAAGACGATGTTTTCGAAATTTCAACTTCGTTCTTCGATGCCAAAGTGCTTTTAGAATTATCATTAGTTCTTTACGAAAAATCAATTAACTACGAATTTCTTTTTGAGGACGAAGTTGGGTGGATAGAACAAAATTCCAACATTTCCCAAAACAAATTAGAGGAAAACAATGACAATCAAACTTTTTAATTCTTTAACCAAACAAATCGAAGAATTTAAACCATTACACGATAATTTAGTTAAGATTTACTCTTGTGGACCAACTGTTTATAATTATGCCCATATTGGCAATATGCGTGCTTTTTTGTTCGCTGATTTACTTCAGCGAGTTATGCGAACAGTGGGCAATTACCAAGTTCAATGGGTAATGAATATTACTGATATCGACGACAAAACCATACGGGATAGTCAACTTGGTTCCGATGCTTGGTTGGACGAAATGGGCGAACAAACCACGGATCCATTGGATAATTTAAAAAAATTCACTCAATACTTTACAAAAAAATTTTTCGAGGACATTTCTTCGCTTGGAATAGATTTATCCCATTTTTATTCCAACCCTCGAGCAACTGATTATATTACTCAAATGCAAGAATTAGTCCGCAAAATATACAAAAATGGATTTGCCTATATTAATGATGGTTCTGTATATTTTGATGTTTCGAAATGGGCTAATGTTGATAAATACGGGAAATTGAAAAATATTGATTGGGATAATTTTAAAGCTGGTTCGCGAATCGATCAAGACAATTACGAACGCGAGGACGCAAGCGACTTTGTTCTATGGAAAGCACGCAAACAAGGCGAACCTTACTGGGATTTCGATTTGGACGGGTATTCATTGCCTGGCCGTCCCGGATGGCATTTGGAATGCTCCACTATGGAATACGAAATTCTGGGACTACCTTTCGACATTCATACCGGCGGAGTGGACTTGCAATTTCCCCATCACGAAGACGAAATTGCCCAAAGTAAAGCCGGATATGGAGTGGAGCCTAATCCATTTTGGTGTCACAACGAATTTTTGGAAGTTGAGGGCAAAAAGATGAGCAAATCATTAGGTAATTTCTATACACTAAGAGAATTGATAAATATTGCCATAGATCCTTTGGATATTCGTATGGCAATGCTTTCGGCACATTATCGCACAAAATTTAATTTTTCGTTCGATGGCACAAATGCGGCTCACAAATCCAGAATGAAAGTTCAAGATTATTTATACGAGCTTTTCGATAAATCAGAAAACCCTTCTGTAACTTCGATCCCAGATGAAGAAAACCTTTTGAAAAATGTTTTTGCAGAATTATCAAATGATTTACATACACCTAAAGCACTTGCTCGTTTATTTGAATTTCTTAACAAATATCCCGCAAAAACTCTTAGCGACCAAACAAAAAAACAAGTTTTAGATGAATTGAAATTAATTAACGACATTTTTAACGTTTGGAAATTCGAACCTCGTCCAATTGAACAAATCAACATTCCCCAAGAAGTTGCTGAACTGGCCGAAAAAAGATTTATGGCTAAAAAGGACCGCAACTTCGAATTGGCTGATTCTCTGCGTAATCAAATTTCACTACTTGGTTTTACTATTATAGACAAAAAAGATGGATACGAAATCATTCCCAAATAAAATTAATTTTAATTATTCGATAATAGGTGCAGGTAAAGTAGCCTCTGCTGTTGCCCTTAAACTTCAAAATGATGGTTTACTCAAATGTGTGTATTACAAAAATCCAAAAAGAGAAAAAGAATTACTCAATTATGGTATTGATAAAACCAAAATTACCAACAAGTTTGAACATTTACTAAATTCAAATTGTATCATTATCGCTGTTAATGATTATGCCATAGTGGAAGTAGTCGAAAAGTTGATTTTTCTTCTCGAAAATCAATCCTCACAAATTCGATATATTTTCCACACCTCTGGATTGGTTACAGCCAAGGTATTAAAGCCATTAGTCGATTTGGGATTCTATGTTTTTGCGGCTCACCCCGTTCAAACTTTTTTTAATCCAAATAAGGACTTATTAAAAGGAATAACATGGAGTGTAGAGAACTACAACACCAACACCGAAATAATAAAAGAAATAATAAACGATCTCGAAGGAGTTGTGCAGTTCTTACCTAACAACATTTCGGATCGTAAAGAATTATACCATTTGCTATCAGTGGTTGCTTCGAATTTTGTAACTACTACAATTGAATTCAGTAAATTAATTGCCAAAGATTTGAAAATCGAAGATATTTCCTTTTTGTCTCAACTAATAAAAACAACAATTGAAAATTGTATCCAAAATTTAAATCACAACAATATGCCATTAACTGGTCCTCTTGCCCGCAAAGATTATAATGCAATTAAAATCTATTTAGATAAAATTTCTAACCCCGCACATATGACAATACTGATTAATTACTTAACTGCCAATTTGGAAATTCTGTTTCAAAAAGGCATTTACAATACTGCAGAAAAAAGCAAATTAGAAAAAATTATCAGGAAATATCAATAATCAAAATCAACAACAACATCGTCGCTCATTGGATGGGATTGGCAAGTTAAAATATAGCCTTGCTTTACCTCTTCCTCTGTCAATCCTTCTTTAACTTCCATAAAAACATCTCCGCTAACTAATTTTGCTCGACAAGTGGAACAAGCTCCAATTTGGCAACTATACGGAAATATCAACCCATTTTTTATTCCTGCAGTTATAATATTATCGTCCTTTTCAACCGTTAAAGCGTATTCTTGACCATAAACGCGCACTTTTATGTCGCGTTTCTGAAATTCAGGAAGTGTAGGCTTAGTACCTTCTTCATCATAAAAATTAGTTGAAACAAATGATTCTTTGTGAATTTTCGTTTGTGGAATTTGTCTTGCAATAATCTCTTGTTCAATACTTTGCATCAAACTTGTTGGACCACAAATATAAAAATCAGTCGAATTAATATCCGATATTTTATCCAAAATTAAACTACGAAAAAGTTCGGGTGTTAGTCTTCCATAAAAATTTGTTTGTTCAACGGTTTGCTTGCTAATAAAGTGATAGATACTTAATCTATCAGGATATTGTTGATAAAGTCGATTTAATTCATCAAGGAAGATAATATTGTTTTTGTAACGATTGGAATATAGTAAAGTCACTTTGCTTTTAGGCTCAACTATTAAGATAGATTTTATCATTGACATAAGTGGAGTAATCCCGCTTCCACCTGCCACCATTATGTAGTTGTGTTGAATATGTTCATTAGGTTCTATGACAAAATTACCCAAAGGTGGTAAAACATCTAACCAATCACCTTCTGTTACATTGTTAACTAAATAGTTAGAGACAAAACCACCGTCAATGTTCTTTATTGTAATTTGGATAAAATTATCAGTAAAAGGACAACTTGATATCGAGTAGGCGCGACGTTCTTCCTTGTTATCAATAATTAGTTTTAAGGTTAGATATTGACCTGGCTTATACTTAAAAATATCTTTTAGCTCGTCTGGAATAACAAATCGGAACGAACAGCTATCATCTGTTTCTTGAATTCTTTTATTTATTTGAAGTTTATAGAATTCCATATATATTTCAAGATAAAAGTTAAGTGACGAATTAATAAAAAATCAATTAAATTAAATCAGATATTTAAGGAAAATAGATAAAAATTTAAAATGTATTGTTTTGGACAAAACAGATAAAAAAAAACATTAGGTGAATTTGATAAACCTAATGTTTTCAAGTTAAACATATTTTGTCGTTTATTCAATTTCGGCTGAAACTTCTTGGGCTCGTTTGCCACCGAATTTTTCAACAATTTCGTCGTCGTAATAATCTGCAATAATTGCAACAGAGTTGAGAGCGGTGCGGAACTCATTCTCGTCTAAATTTTTTCCAGCTATAGAATAGCTAAATATAACAGTATCGTCGAAGAGCAAACCAAATGCACCAAAGTGCAACTCGGTATTTTTTCGCAATAAGTAATACATTAAGTTGGGAGTAACATTTGTTTGATAAACAACATTCGAGACGAATTCTACTACGGTATCGTCCTCTGTATAAGGTCGCACTTGCACCATCACTTGGGTTGAACCACGCTTAATTGTAAAAGTATAATCATCAAAAGCCACATAATCAGGATATATTTGTTTTAGAAAGTTAACAACTTTTTCGGCAGTTGCATTCAAAATTTCGATATCAGTATTCATTTTGTTATCCTTTGTTAAGTTATTAATATTTTCCATTGTAGACCTCTTTATTCTTGATCACTTTTAGGTAACAAACCCATTTTGGCTTTCAAAGCAAGTAGTTCTGTGTCGACCGATGAAGATTCTAACTGCTTAAATTGTTCGTCCAACGAAGTATTTTCGCCAGCAAGTTGTTCGAAAGCAACAGCTTCGGCTTCCAATTTTTCAATTTTTTGTTCAAATTTGTCGAATTTAGAGAATGCATCACTACCAACACCACTCATTGCTTGAGCAATTTGTTTTTGGGCTTTGGCGGCTTGGCTACGAGCAATTAAGGTGCTTTGACGCATTCGAGCTTCGTCGAGTTTTGCCTTTAGTTTGTCGAGTTGAACTCTTAAATTGGCAGTTGTGGCTTTTGCTTGTTCATACAATGGTAACAAATCGCTTTGGTTTCGTTCTGCCAATGCTTTACGTTCCAAAGCAGCTTTTGCTAAATCATCGCGGGATGCAGTTAGTGCTTGCATTGCTTTGTTTTCCCATTCAATTGCATCTTTGCGTGCTTTTTCCAATTTTTTTTGCAAACTCACTTCATTAGCAATAGCTTGGGCAACTGCTAAAGTGGTTTTGTTGACGGATTCCTCCATCTCAATAACCATTTGCTTAATCATTTTTTCGGGATCTTCGGCTTTGTCGAGCAAATCGTTGATATTTGCTTTAAAAATGTCACTAATTCGTGCAAAAATTCCCATAGTGATTCTCCTAAATAAAAAATACTTATTTTTGTATTCTTAAATACGAAAAATAACAAAATTTAGTTAAAAAATGTTTAACAAAAATATTTTAGATGATTTAATTAAAAATATTCCAAATTTGCAAGAAAAAACAAATGAAATTAAAATAAAATCTGAAGATTTTATTCACGAAGAATCCGGTGCAGCTGGGTTAGTAAAAGTAAAAATGCACGGTTCCCGAAAAATTGTCTCAATTGAAATTTCGGACGAATTAATTGCAATGAACGATAAAAAGATGATGGAAGATCTTCTCAAAGCTACTATCAATTCCGCAACCGAAAAAGTGCAACACGAATTTGAGAACCGATTGAACACAGCAATGGCCGAATTTGTATTGAAAAACGTTGATCCAACAAAATTTTTTTCAGATATGAAATAATTATGCTTTACTCATCTCAAAATATTGAAAAATTAGTAAACATTTTGTCATCATTGCCAACAATTGGCAAAAAGACTGCTCAACGTTTATCTTATCATCTAGTAAAGGCTGATAATGAATTTTTAGAAACATTTGCCAACACTTTATTGGAATTGAAGAATAAAGTGAAATTGTGCAAGATTTGTTTTAATTACTCCGACGAAGAAATTTGCCCAATTTGTAGTTCAGATAAGCGCAAACATAGTCTTATTTGCGTTGTTGAACAACCCAGCGATGTGCTTGCAATCGAAAAAACTAACGAGTTCAATGGTGTGTATCACGTACTTCACGGGGTAATTAGTCCTTTGGATGGAATCGGTGCAAACGACATCAAAATCAAGGAACTAATTCAACGAATTCAAAAAGTTGACGAGGTGATTTTAGCTTTGAATCCAAGTATCGAAGGCGAAACAACCTCTCAATACATTGCAAAATTGCTAAGACCATTCGAAATTAAAATCACTCGTATAGCAAGCGGTGTTCCTATCGGCTCTTCGTTGGAATTTACCGACGAATTAACGCTCTCGCGTGCTTTACATAGTAGAGTTCCAATTTAAATTTGTTTAGTGTTTTAATCTTTATTGTTTAAATAGTTGATTATTGCTGTTGTGGATTTTCCTTCTACAAGTTTTATTGTTACTACTTGTCCACCATTTTTTTGGACGAAATCCGCCCCAACTATTTCCTCGATTTTATAATCTGCTCCTTTAACCAAAACATCTGGATTAATCACTTCAATTAAGTTTATAGGAGTATCTTCCTCGAAGAATACAACAAAATCCACCGGCTTTAGAGCACTCAAAACCGAAGCTCGATCGAATTGATTATTCACTGGGCGACCTTTGCCTTTTAATCTGCGGACCGAGTCATCGGAATTCAAACCAACAATCAATATATCGCCTAATTTTTTGGCTTCTGTTAAGTAATAAATATGACCTGAATGGATGATATCAAAGCATCCATTTGTGAATACAATTCTTTTGGAATTCAGTTTTTGTTCCAAAACTAATTTGCTTAGTGTATCGAGAGAAATTAACATACTTATTTTTTATATTTTATCAAGGAATAACTATCCGTTTTCGGACAAATTTACTATCACCAATACGCACTTCAGCTATGTAATCGCCGGACGACATTTTACGTCCGTTATCGTCACGGAAATTCCAAGTGATTTGATAAACACCCGGAACTTGCCGTCCTTTGAATAAAGTCGCTATTACTTTTGCTTGCATAGAATAAATTACAATTTCGATTTCGTTTGGAGAATCCAATGAATACCGAATATCGGGACCAACATCCTCGACGATACCCAAAAATTGCCCAATCATATCCAAGGGAACTTTCAAGCCGTATTGTGGATAACTCAATCCTGTTGGCAATCTCATCCCCGAAGCGATAGCTTCCTGACGTTGGACAATTTCCACACCCGTAGGACTGAATGCTTGCGAAGGAACAACCGATAAACTTCTAATTGCAAGTTGATAAGGCAATTCCTCGTTTTGTTTAGTAACTTTATTCCATAAATCATCGGTTAGCGCCAGATTATACTGAAAAAGGGAGCGAGCAGTAACGCCTAATCGGCTGTAAATTTTAAAAATGGAATCTTGCATTTGTCGATATAGTGTTGTATCACCAATCGGTAACTTAGTGTTGGAGGGATAATAAACATCGCTTCGAAGATTCGAAACCCCAAAAATTAAAGTTATAAGAAATATGATTATATAGATTTGTTTCACATTAATATTAATTTTGGTTATTAACGAATTTTCACTTGTTAAATTACTAATTTATCTAAAAATTCGTTTTAAATGTTTTAATAAAATGCCAAATCAAAAGGTTAAAAAATGGAAAATTTTCAATTTCATAATCCAACTAAAATCATTTTTGGAAAAGGATCTATAAAATACATAGGCGGCGAGATAGCTGGCAATAATATCCGAAAAGTATTGTTACTCGCTGGTTCAGGTTCGATAAAACAAAACGGAGTTTATCAACAAGTGATTGATTCGCTAAACCGCAGTAAAATCGATGTGATAGAACAATGGGGAGTGCGTCCCAATCCAACATTAGATCACGCTAACAAAGTAATTGAAATTATCCGATCCGAAAACATCGAAGGAATCGTAGCAGTTGGTGGTGGCTCTGTAATCGACGAAGCCAAATCAGTTGCAGCTGGAGTTTTTGTAGACAACTTGTGGAGTATATTCGAAAAGAAAGCAGTTGTTCGTAAGGCATTGCCAATATTTGTCGTCCTCACATTATCAGCAACTGGTAGCGAAATGAATCCTTATGCAGTTTTGAGCAACGAAGCAGAATTAAAAAAATGGTCGTTCGGGAGCCCATTTGTTTACCCAAAAGTAAGCATAATCGATCCATCTGTGCAGTCCACTTTGCCTCGTCGACAAACTGCAAACGGCGGTGTTGACACTCTATCTCATCTGATGGAAAACTATTTTATGGGTGAACCAAATGCCGAAATTTCTCTTTCACTCAATGAAGCAACTCAGCGAACAGTCATTTCGCAAATTGATAAACTAATTGAAAATCCAAATGATTACCAAGCTCGAGCAAATTTTGCTTGGTCATCGACAATTGCACTTAACGGGATGACTGCTGTTGCTTTGGGAGGTGGCGAATGGACTACTCACGCAATAGAACACGCATTAAGTGCCATCAATCCTCAAATTGCCCACGCCGAGGGTTTAGCTGTGATGTTCCCTGCTTGGATCAAATATGTTTATGACGCCAAACCCTATATTTTTGAAAGATGGGCTCGAAACGTATGGAATGCGAACTCTGTTGGCGAAGGGATCGAAGCGATGAAACACAAGTTCCAATCTTGGGGAAGCCCAACTACTCTCACAGAACTTGGATTTACCAAATCCGATTTTCCACAAATTATCAAATGTATTGTTGAATATGGACGAGTTGGCCGCATCAAACAGTTAAACGAAACTGACTTCGAAAAAATATTAGAATTAGCTCTATAAAAGGAGAAAATATCCAAGTGAAGAGCAAAAATAGAATTTTATTTTAAGATAAAGTAAAAATTCAAATATATATAGATAATTGAAATTCAAAAAGAAAATTTTTTAAACAGGATTGTTCAAAGAATTTGCCTTTGTTGAATGTAACTCTAAATTGAACTAAATGCAAAAAAAGGTTGCAGTTTATTCCTTATTTCCCTTTTCCATAAAAGCTTTTAAAATATCTATTGGCACGGGGAAAACTATTGTAGAATTTTTTTCGGTTGCAATATCCGATAAAGTTTGCAAAAACCGAAGTTGTAGAGCTGTTGGATGTTTTTCTATCAATTGAGCAGCCTCGGTCAATTTATTTGCAGCTTGGAATTCACCATCGGCGTTGATAATTTTAGAGCGTCTTTCGCGTTCGGCTTCGGCTTGGCGTGCCATTGCTCTTTGCATTTCGGGAGGCAAATCGATTTGTTTTAGTTCAACAGCAGTGACTTTAACACCCCAAGGTTCGGTGCTTTCGTCGATGATTTGTTGTAATTTATGGTTAATCGTTTCGCGTTCAGATAAAATCTCGTCCAAATCACTTTGACCAAGAATGCTGCGTAAAGTTGTTTGACCAATTTGGTTTGTTGCATACAAATAGTTTTCCACTTCGACTATTGCTTTTGCTGGATGAATAACTTTGAAATAAAGCACAGCATTTACTTTGATCGAAATGTTGTCCTTGGTGATAACATCTTGTGGTGGTATGTCCAATGTTATTGTCCTAAGACTGATTTTCACCATTCTATCGATAAAGGGAATTAATATAAATAGACCAGGACCCTTAACTCCAATAAGGCGACCCAATCGAAAAACAACTGCTCGCTCGTATTCTGCGGCGATTTTGATTGTAGAAAATAAGAGAAAAGCAATTAAAATTATGAGTACAATTGTAGTTTCCATTAAATCTCCAATTTTTAATTGCAAAATACAAAATATATTTAAATTAAGTATATTGAACTTGATTAAAATTTATAAATAAAAAAGTACCTGGATTAATTAAAAACTTACACTTTTTTTACTAATCGGGCGGCAAATGCACCATCGCAACTATGTCGATGGGGATAGGTTTGCATCATTCCGTCTGTGCATACCTTTTCGGGTAGGTACTTTTCGGCTGGATCTAATTCGAATTCTGGATGTTTTTCTAAAAAGTAACGAACATTATCAGCATTCTCTTCGGGTTCGATTGTACAAGTTGAATAAAGTAAAACTCCACCGGGCTTGACTAATTCTGCTGCATTGTCGATAATATTCTTTTGTATTTTAGATAATTTTATGATGTCCTCGCTTTCACGCTTCCATTTAATATCAGGTTTTTTAGATATTGTTCCTAAACCAGTGCAAGGAACGTCAGCAAAAACCAAATCGAATTGTTCGTCGAAATCAACTTCGGCTGCATCGGCAGCCAATGTTTTAATAATATTAATTCCAAGGCGATTGGCACCCTCTTCGATCAACTTCAACTTGGAGGGGTATTTATCCAATGCAATTATTTCACCTTGATTTTGCATCAATTCTGCAATGTAGAAAGATTTGCCTCCGGGAGCAGCACAAACATCAGCCACTCTCATACCAGGTTCTGGCTTTGCCAAATGGACAGCCAACGACGCACTTGGATCCTGAATAGCTATTTCCCCATTTAAAAAAAACTCTGTCTCGAATATGTTTATTTTGGGATTGAAAATCATCATTGTATTTTCGTGGTAGGAATATGGTTTAAATATCATTTCGTTGGTTTCCAAGAAGTTCTTGAATGCTTGTCCATCCGATTTTAATGTATTGATTCGTGCTGGAACGTAAGGGCGTTTGTTCATTGCAATAAGCATTTTTTCGGTTTCTTCCTTGCCATAATGGTCAACCCATTTTTTTATTAACCATTTGGGAAAAGAATAAATAACCGAAAGATAATAATATGGATCGTCGGCTAGTTCGGGATAACGTATGTTGTCGAGATTTCGAAGAATATTTCTTAATACTCCATTGACTATTCCTGCAGTTTTTTCACCTTGAACTCTTTTAACAATTTCGACTGTTTCGTATATTGCCACTGCTTGGGGAATTTTGGTTAAATAAAGAATTTGGTACAAACCAACTCGCATTGCGTTTTTTACCCAATTTAGGTTCTTTTGAAAATCACCGTGATAAAATCCTGTTAATATCCAATCCAATTTTGCTCGCCAACGAATAACTCCATTCACAATTTCCGATAAAAGAGCTTTGTCGAATTTATTATAGATTTCCTTCTGAAATTCTGCATTCAATAATTTATCCAAATAAGCATCACTTCTTTCGTAGCGGTTTAATATTTTTACAGCCGAAAAGCGAACATTATAATTTCTTTTCGGATTTTGTTGTTCCTCCGAATTTGGATTATCAGAATTTTTACTATCAGATTCAACAAATTTATCTTTTGTTTCGTTCATATCAGAATAAGAAAAATTATCATTCATAAAAATTTCATAAAAATGAATAAGTTCAGAAAAATAAATACGTTAATAATATTGTTTTTATTGTTTTTAATGAATTTTTTCTCTATCTCCGCGATTTATTCCCAAGTGATCGAAAGTCCTATCTCGCCTTACCAGGTTATTATCCACGATACCGAGATTGGCTTTTTTGTTGGCTTAGGTGCAAATTATAACTCAGGGGAATATTATGCTGAATGTCCAGAGTGTATTTTTGATGATGTTTCTAAATTGGGTTTTTCATTGGGTATCAAAGGTGATTATCAATTGTCGAGGAATTTATTTTGTGGAGTTTCTCTAGGATATGAAGATTTGTCGATGAAAGGTACATTCCGCAGAATCGAAAGTGTGCCTTTGGATAGAGTTGATGGGACCAAAATTTATGTACCAATTGATTTTCGTCACTCGGCCGATTTTTCGATATCATCAATATCTTTAATGCCCAATCTCTCCTTTCGGTTGGATAGATTTTTAGATTTTCGATTTGGTTTTTTTTCGGACTTTGTTATATCAAGTAATTTCAAACATAACAAACAATTATTGACCAAAAGTGTTATTTTACCTGATGGTGAAAAAGTTTCCGTTGAAGTGTATCAAGATAAAGATGGAAATGTAACACTCGAAGATCAAACAATTGCAAGCCTTACAAATCCAATGCTCGGAATTTACCCACAAATCAATTTTAATATAGAATTATCTGGCTCAACCGATTTAAATTTAGGATTCTACTACAAAATCCCACTAACCAACCTGACCTCAAACCAGTCTTTCAAAATTAATTCCTGGAGATTTTTCCTTGGATTATCATTCGATTTGTACGATGACTCAAAAGAATTTGGGCAATTTTAGTCAAAGCTATGTAGTAAAAATTTGGACAAAAATAAAACTCGGTTGCTATTTTTTGTAATAAACTTACCCAAATTTTGTCGATAAATTGATAAAATTTGTTAAATTAAATTTCCAAAAAATGCTAAAAATACAATTTTGTTTGAATTTTCAGAAATAGTGAGTAGATTTATGTGCAAAAAATTATTAACTCTATTTGGATTAGTAGTTATAACAAACTTCTTTTATTTTAATAGCTTTGCAAATCAACCAAATTTGCCAGCACCCAATGATAACGAGCTGTATTTAATGGCAGCCATTATCACGACGGGCACAGCCGACGAACCAACCACCTCGGGAGGCAATATCCTGCAAAAAAGAATAAGGATTATCAATTTAGGTAAAACTGTTAACTGGAAGGGTTTGGACTATGCTCCAACAGTTTCTGCAGATGGAAAAACCTTGTTCTTTGTGTCCAATCGTCCCGGAAGCATCAAAACTAAATCCGATGATTGGAGTCACGACTTTTGGGCTGCAAAAAAGAATAACAGGTTGGATACTATCTTTTTTGAACCTTATAATATCGATACACTTTTCCAATGGGGAAATTTGGGTGTTAATACACAATTAAACGAAGGTGCTGCATCGATTGCTGCCGATGGTCAAACACTTTATTTCACCGGATGTAATCGTGAGGATGGTTTTGGTAGTTGTGATATTTATAAAACAACAATCGAAGGAGATAAATGGGGGCGCCCCGTCAATTTAGGTCCAAATGTAAACTCGGACAAATTTGATTCACAGCCATCAATCGCACCCGACCAAAGCCGTATATATTTTGTTTCCACCCGCGAAGGTCCCAATAGCGATGGAGGTAATTATCCCAAAAACTTTGATATTTGGTATAGTGATTGGGATCCAGAGACGGAAGATTGGAAACCAGCAAAGAATTTAGTAGATATCAATACAAAAGGTCGCGAAGAATCACCTTTCATTGCTGCAGATGGCGTTACCTTGTTCTTTTCATCTGATGGACATAAACCCAATATTGGAGAAAAAGATTTTTATGTAACTCGATTGGAAGGTAACAATTGGACTAAACCCGAAAACTTGGGCGAACCGATTAACACAAAATACGACGAACAATTTATCACATTACCAGCATCGGGCGACATTATTTATTTCTCCTCGCGTCGAACCGATATTCCCGGCTATCAAGGTGACTTAGATGTATTTATGGCTTTCGTTCCAACATATTTTAAAACTAAAATTGTGAACATCACTGTTAAAGATGAATGTACAGGTGAATTTCTTCCTTCAACACTTACGATTTACAATCCAGTCACCAAAAAAACAATGACAGAAGAATTAACTAACAATAAACAAACTTATTCCATCATTGTAACAAATGCTGAATATGGCAATCCAAAAGACTCAATTAAATTTATCGATTATGAAATCACCGCAACAAACCCAAACTATATCCCAAAGAAAATTGTTCAAAGGGTTACTAAACCGCAAATAACCGAAAATCCAGACGAAGCCGAGAAAGCCGAAGAAGAAATCGATGTCTTGATTTCATTAGGAGAACGTCCCGTGCTCACCTCAATTATTGCCGAGGCTGATTATATCCGTCGTGCCAAAAGGTTCGATACCAAGTTAGCTGGTTTTAATGGGTTGGTTATGGAACAAATACAAACTTGGGACTTGTATCCACTGCTTAACTATATATTTTTCGACCTAGGTTCTGGCAAGATCCCCGATCGGTATATCTTATTTAAGAACAAAGAACAAACCAAATTGTTCGCCGATACAACCATTGCAGGCGGTACTTTGAATAAATACTATCATATTTTAAACATTTACGGTTTTAGATTAAACAAATATCCCGATGTAAAAATCGAAATTGTTGGAACAACCGACGGAACAACACCCGAAGAAAAAAGGCCAGGATTGCCCGAAGAACGCGCTAATGCAGTTTTTACATATCTAAGGGATATTTGGGGAATTTCCCCTGATAGAATGAAATTAACATATTTGCCAAAACCTAAGGTTGTATCAAATTTAAAAGATTCTCTTGGTATTGTCGAAAATCGTCGTGCCGAAATTTTGTGTGATGATTGGAGAGTTATGCAACCAGTGTTCGATAAAGATCCTAAAACATTCCCACAACCCGATAAAATGCAATGGGTTTTGAAAAATGGTATTGACGATAAAATTTTAGCAAAACGAAGAATTGAAATTACTCGAAACGACAAACCTTGGAAACTTTTGGACAATGTCCCATTGAACAAAGACACAATTACTTGGGATTGGACCGACGAAGATGGAAAATATCCAAAAGATGAAGCCCGTTATGTTGCCCAATTAATCGTAACAACCAAGAGCGGTAAAGAGTGCAAATCCGATCCAGTCGTCATCCCAGTTATGCAAGTAACAACCGAGCAAAAGAAAGTTGCAATTGGTGCAGATAGTACATTGGAAACATACAATTTAATTCTTTTCCCATTTGATCGTGCCGATGCTGGACCCATTAACGAACGAATTATGCGAGAATATGTTTACGAACGCGTAAAGCCTACTTCTTGGGTTCAAGTAACTGGGCATACAGACGTTGTGGGTTTATATGAACACAACAAAAAATTATCTGATCGCCGGGCAACAACTGTTCGAAATGGTATTAACGAACAAACCAAAGGACGAGTTGGAGTTTTGTTAGTTCAAGGAGTTGGCGAGGATGAACCACTATATACTAACGAACTACCCGAAGGACGTTTTTATAATCGCACAGTGCAAGTCGTGATTAGAACTCCGGTTAGCGAGTACGAAAAATAAAAAACATCATCCCCACTGCTGTCTCGAAAGTGATGTTCTAAGACAGCTTTGTTGGAGAATTATTCTAAAAAACTTCCAAAGATAGTAAAAACTTTGGAAGTTTTTTTTACTCTTTTTAACTTTATTGCATAATTCATTTTATTGAAGTTCGTATAGCTTGTGGTAAACTCCACCCAAAGCAATTAATTGTTGATGTGTGCCACTTTCGACTATTGTGCCATTTTGAAGGACATAAATTATATCTGCATCAACAATAGTCGAAAGTCGATGAGCAACCAATATTGCGGTTTTGTTGTGCAATATTTCGTTAATTGCAGTTTGGACAATTTTTTCAGATTCATTGTCCAATGCAGAAGTTGCTTCGTCGAATATTAGAATTTCGGGATTGCCCAATAACGCACGAGCAATTGCAATTCTTTGGCGTTCACCACCCGAAAGTTGCACTCCGCGGTCGCCAATCTCGGTTTGATATTTTCTTTCTAATTTTTGTATAAAACCATCAGCGTTTGCCAATCGTGCAGCTTGGACTACTTGATCGAATGAATATTCTTCGCGGCCAAATCGAATATTATTTTCGATAGTATCATTAAAAAGCAAAGTCTCTTGAGAAACAATTCCAAACAACTTACGATATTGTGATAAATCGAATTCCTTTATGTTTTTTTCATCCAATAATATTTCACCTTGTTGCGGATCGTAAAACCGAACCAATAAATCCAAAATGGTTGATTTTCCGCTTCCACTTGATCCAACAAAGGCAATTTTTTGCCCCTTTTGTAATTTAAAATTGATGTCTTGCAATACTATTTCTTTGTCGTACGAAAAAACAATATTTTTAAATTCAATTGATTTTTCGAATTTTACTGGTTTAATATTACCCGATTTTATTTTTTCGTCATAATTTAATACTTCGAATAATTTATCTGCTGCAATTTTTCCGCGAGGAAATTGGGTAAAACTATAAATTACAGTTGTGATTGGCGACATAATCGAAAAAAGAGAGAATAAAAACAACATTAAATCATCACTTGAAATTTGCTTGTGAGCAACCTGCAAGCCACCAAAATATAAAACAAAAGTGAGTGCAGCAATCGAGAATATTTCATTCATTGCCGGAACCAAAGTCATAATTTTGCGATGCTTTATTGATGATTTAAGGAAATTGAATGTATCTCGAAAAAATTTATTTACTATATGGTTTTCCGATGAGTATGCTTTAATTATTCTAATGCCATAAAAGGATTCTTGCATTGTTGTTGTATAATCGCTCATTGCAATTTGCATTCTATTTGCATAACGAGTTAGATATTTACGAGAGAATCTGAGTAAACCTAAACTGATTATCGCTGTTGCCGAAGATATCAAAGTTAATTCCCACGAAATTGAGATTAGTAAAATTGCAAACAAGACTACTTGAATCCCTTCCCGTAGCAAAGTCGAAAATGCCGATATCGACGCAGATGCCAATGCAGTCGTCTCGTTAGCTATTAGCGAAATTAAATTGCCTTGTTTTTGCCGAGAAAAAAAACCAATTGATAAATTCATTAATTTCGAAAAAACTTGATCGCGTATGGATTTAACAATTCCTTCTTCGAATTTTGCAGATGCAATCGATGCTATGTATTTAAAAATGTTCTTTAAAACAAATGCAATGATGATTATGACACTTAAATTTAGTAAACTGTTGGCAATACCATTTGGTGAAATAATTAATTTGGAAATCCAAGCAAAGAAGTTGTTTTTTAAATTATCCAAAAAAAAGTTGCTTTGATTGTATTCCACTTGTTGAGTTTCGAAAATAATTTGAAATACTGGCTTAATCAATGCAATTGTGAAAGTATTGAGTGCCGAAAAAATAGTATTCATCAATATTGCAAATAATATTAAACCAACAAAAGGTTTGAAAAATACATAAATTTGCTTGTATATATTTTCTTGTTGATTTGCCATTTATTAACAATTATTAATCCTTTTTTCCTTTTTTATTTGGATTAGTACTTTTTGAAGATCGTTTTTTTAGGTTCAATCGATTTGTTTTACGGTGTTTATTGTTGGGTGAAATTCTAAAATTAAAATCACTATTTTTATTCTTCTGGGCAAGTTCTTTATCATTTTTCTTATCATCAATGTAGTTAGAAGATTTTTTTCCTTTAGTAAGTCTGATTTCAATTTTCTTTTTTCGTTTGATTATTTTAGGATTGATGCCATCATTTTTGTAGCTCTTGTCTGTTTCAATATTAGTTGAATCTTGAACGGCAAATAATTTGCCCAATGCATAACCTTCAATAACAATCACATATTCATTCCGTATCCGGATTGATTTGAATTTTTCGTATAACTCGGAAATTGTTCCATAATGGTGGGTTTCGCTTGGCATTGTTAAATTCATTCCAATATATGCACGGCGTTGAGGCATAACTTGAGCAAAATCTTGTAGCAAAACCTTTAGTCTATAAGGTGTGTCCATCACAACAAATGTATAAGGAAAATTACTTAAATCTTGGATTTCTTTTAATCTATCTTGAGTGTTGCGGCTCAGAAAACCAGCATACAAAAATCTTTTTAAATCAAATCCGGAACGAACTATTGCAGCCATTATACTCGATGCACCGGGAACAACTGTAATCGTGATATTATTTGCCAAAGCTGCACGAATTAGCTCAATTCCAGGATCTGCAAAAACTGGCGTTCCACAATCTGAAATTAGGGCAATTGATTTTCCCAAAAGAACGATATCGATTAATTGTTGAACCTTTTCCTTTTCATTATGTTCATTCAAAAGTTCGATAGGTTTGTTTAAATTCAAATTTATAAGCACACGACTGGCTTCTTTCATTTCTTCGCCAACTACGATATCGCAGTTTTGGAGCACTTCTGTTGCTCTAATTGTAATATCCTTTTTGTTTCCAATTGGAGTTGATACTATAAAAATTGTGCCTTTAGTTTGGTTGGTCTTTTCCAAGTTTTCCTTCAATTATATCTTTTAATAATATTGCATCTTGAAAATTTGGATCTAATTTAATAGCCCAGTCCACCATTGTTTTGGCTTGTTCCAAAAAATTTAAGTTGAATAATGCCATTGCTGCACCGTAACAAGCCAAAGAATTTTTTGGATTTTCTTTTAATGCTAATTCATAAACGTCTAAAGCTTCTATATAGTTTTCTTTTGTCGAAATTAATAAATTACCAGTAATCACGAGCAAATCGTCCAGCGAGTATCCCAAAGTTGACGAAAACTTTCGCACGCCCCACTGATTCATAGATTTTGTAACAAATTCCAAAGCTTCGGTTGATTGATTTTTTAATGAAAAGTACAAAGTTTCTAAGTAATACTTGTCGTAATCATCTTCTTCGTCGATTGTGTCGAGAATTTTTCTGGCATTTTCAAACTCGTTTTGGAATAATAAACATTGCACAATCCTTTTGTTTATGTGCCTTTTTAATTTTTCATTTTCAATGTTGTTGATGTTTTGTAGGTATATTTGATAGGCAATTTCGAAATTGTCGTTTATAAATTCATCTTCTGCTCGCCCTAATTCTATTAAATAATCTGAAAATTCCGGTAAATTCCTTTGAGCAGTTGCAGACAAATTGGTTTCGTATAAGCCATCAATCAGTGAAAACATCTTAAGTGCAGAATTTCGCCAATTCCAATTTTGACGAGCATACGCAGATGCAATCAATCCACGAGATAAAAAACTATTAGGTGATTTGTAGAACCGTTTGAGTATTTCGACCAAATCATCTTCGTTTGGTTCAAGCAAATATGCTTCTCCAGTTAATTCATACTCTCCAATTCGATTACCTATCGATTTTTTCTCGGATGGAATTTTTACCGAGAAAGTAGAAATTGTAAAATCTTCGGTAGCTCCACCTTCGGTTACGATAACGGGCAAACCGCAAGCCATAGCTTCCAAAGTTGGCAAAGAAAACCCTTCTCCGCGGTAAGGAGAAACAAACACATTACAAGCACGATATAACGAGGCAATTTCTTCTTCGTTTAGATAATCCTTTATGTAGATTATTTCGGGTGCATTTGGATTTTTTTGAATTTCTTCAATCATTTGTTCAGCATTTTGACCTCGATAAAAGCTCTCACCTCCCATATCTTTCACAACCAAACATACTTCATCGTTTTTGTTGAAAGCTTTAAGGTAAGCCCGTAACAAAATATCTATTCCTTTACGATAAATTGTTCCACCGCAATACAAAAACTTTAACTTCTTGTAGGTATTTAAGTTATATTTTTCTCCAATAGGTTTGAAAATAATGGGATCAACTCCATTGGGTACAATTTGCACTTTGTTGAAATCTATTCCCGAATTTACTATGCATTGACGAGAATAGTTCGATGGTGTCCAAATTTGATTGGCTTGGGCAAAGAACTCCACAAAATCCCTTCTTAATTGCGAAAATTCCCAAGGTTGCATAATCACCCATTTAGCTCCTTTGGGTGGATCGCTTTTAGGAGGCCATTGATGTCTTATCCATAAGTATGGTAATCGCGATATTTCCTCGCTCACTTCGGGTTTGAAGCGAATATCACATTCGGCTAACTTTTCGTATTTCGAATTTCCAATAGGTGCAAATTGGTCTGGTTCGTAAGGTATAATTGTCAGATTTGCAACTTTCGAGTCTATTATTTTTGAGCATAATTCTCGATTTATCAAAGCCAATGAATGGTAAATAAATTGAGAACCCTCCCAAACAATATTTAGTTTAGGTTTATCTTCCGGTCCATCCATTCCAACTAATTCTTCGAGCATTGCAATGTTATAAGCATTGCTTTCAGTAACGCTCTCCTCTCCTTGCAGATTTTCAGCTGCAGTTTCTTGAATTTGTACAAAAGATTTTTTCTTCCCTCGAGCAATAAAATTCAGGTTAATGTAACCCTTGTTCTGTGGAATGTCTTGTTCTTCGTAAGAAGTGAGTTCCAATCCTACTTTTTCGAACAAAATGGTAATAGATTTTTGGTCGAATCCAACGCAATGATAATCACCTGGATTGGTTTGCCCACCATAAATCATATAGGAAGCCACAGCAGCATCCCAATCACCTCGTAAATATGCATTTGCTTGCAATTTGAGCGAAGGTGAACGGATTATTATTTCTCCATTTGGTTTGAGAACTCTCACCCATTCGGTAAGTACTTTTTCGACTTCTCTATGAGAAAAATGCTCTAAAATGTCGCTTGCCAATATAAAATCTACTGAATTATCCTCGAATTCCAATTTCCTTATGTCCATATAAACCACTCGTGGGTCGTCGCTAAATAAGTCGATATTAATAAAACCCTCTCGCACATCTTTGCCACAACCCAAATTGAGTAGTAAAGGTGAAGGTAATATTTTGGGTAGTTTTCCCGATGCTTTATGGTTCGAAAATCCAAATTCTGAAGGATTTATCTTTAATCTATTACCAAATACTTTGCTCATAAAAATACTTTTTTTTAATAACTGCAATTATTATGCCATAAAGATTAAAAAAATTTAGATATAGAAAAGAAAATAAAGATAATATCTCGATTTATAGCTGGATTATATTTTGACTGTAAGACGTATTACCAGATCAGTTCTAATGTGAAGAAGTGGAAAATAGGCAGTATCTATAGCCTGCCCTTGATATTTGCTATATTCCGAAATAATCAAGAAATATGGATTTTTCTTGAGAGCATCCGATATTTTTTTTGCTTGTATTTCATCAATTTCTACAATGTTTTTGGGATTTTTATAAAAACTTGTAACTTGGGCATTAGTAAATTCTTTAATTACGAAGGGTTCGTAATCCGGATTAATCGTGAAATCATAAGGATTTTGTGATTCGAAATTATTCGGATTTATTGGTTTAAGAAAAACCAACTTATACGAAATTTTATCAAAAATCATCTCGTCAGTAATTGGATTGAATGGTTTTTTGGTTTCGGGATGGATTAATGTATCGATCCAATAAGAAAATTGGTAAATTATTGCCCTATCAATGCGATCTTTATTTTTTTTGAATTCATCGTATTTGTATAAATTTGTGAAATCAGTGCTTGTGGATGGCACTTTACGATTTTGTGAGTTATCATAAAAATAAACTGGTATCTGCACCGTAAATTCACTCAAATCATCAATAGTCCTTGTGTAGCACGAAACAAAAAATATCGCAAAAACCAAAAACGCTATATAAAAATATGCCTTCCTCATAATTTTCTCCTATTTGTTGTCCTCTTCGACTTCGACCAAAACTGTTCGGCAATAAAATCTTCCTTCGGGTAAACTATTATCGTAAAGCAATTTATCCTCGCCTACTCCATCGTATTTTGAATTGGGTATGTTCAACTTGTTTGCAGTTGACCGTGCTCGGTCGGTGGATAATTTTTTGTTGTATTTATCATCACCAATTCTATCGGTAAAGCCCGAAATTTTGATTTTAGAGTTTGGTTTGATGTCCTTACGAATAAAATCTGCAATTTTGGTGTTTGCTTTTCCAAGCTCACTTTTATCGAAATCGAATAAAATCAGATTATAATAATTTAAACTTATCTCCTTGTTTACTACCTCTATTGGAGTTTTCTGCACTTCCGAAAAAGCCGTTTCGTCCTCGTTGCTCACCTCTAAATATGTGCGAAGTGTATCATCAACAGCTGCAAGTTGTTGACTTAGCAAATCTATTTCTATTGATTGTGTGTTTGGAGTAATTTGTGGAATATTACGAATTTTTGAATTTTGTGTATTAATATTCAAATTTAAATTTGTTATAGGTTTTGGAGAGCTAACTTCTTGTTTTAGAACAATATTATCGGGTTGAATTTTTTTGACAACATCTTCGATCATTATCGGTTCTATTATTTCCCAATAATCCGAAGTGATTTCCACTCGTCGGTTTTCGACAATTCCCTCTGGATCTTTTGGATTTGATGGTTTTTCGGGTAGGTTTCGTGCGATTATTTTAATTCTACCAGGATCAATTTGCCAAGTGTCCACCAAATATTTCTTGACAATATCGGCTCGCATTTGTGAAAGTTTGCGGTTATTTTTTTCTTTTCCTTGATTGGAATTGCAACCAACTAATGTAATAGTTGCATATGGAAAATCCTGCATTCGTTTTCCTATTATATTCAACACGTGGTAGTAAGTTTCAACGGTATTTTTGCCGAGTAGATCTTTGTAAGTAAATTTTTGAGCTTGAATATTGTTTAATTGAATGTACCTTTGTGGTATATTTGCAGAATTTTCGTCAAAGAAAATATAGGGCAATAGTGCTCTTAATTGTCGAGAACGGTAAATTTCAACGACAATTTTGTCGACTGGTTTGTTTTCTTTATCTGTAATTTCGATTTTTGCAACAATTGGAATGATTTGCTTTGTTAATAGTGGAGATGTAAAAATTGTTTCTTTGATTAGGAAATTTCGAGCAATTAGTGGAATTGTATCAATAAGCGTCGGCATTTCAATATTTTGGAATTCAAACTGAACGGGCTTGTAATCCATAAAATAAAGAGTTAAACCACCAGATATTATTGGTTGACTTGCAAAAGCAAAATCAACATTGAGTTCAGCAATACCATAGCGGTAATTAATTCCACCCAATGCCCTAAAATTTGTAAATGTAGAAATATCGATTTCTAATGGCAGTCCTTTGCGAACTTCTTCGAAAGGGTTATTCACAAATTCGTTGGTTGCTTGTGTTTTGCGTTGCGCAATAATATTACCAAAAAAATCTTCATATTGCAAAGCAGTATAGAAACCAAATCCATTCTCAAAATTGCCCGAAAAGTTCAATGCTGCTGAATATCCTGAAATATCAATACCAGTAATACGTTTTATCGAATGGTAGGATAACCCGATACCAAGTGAATATGGAGAACCTGATTCGAATAATCCTAAATGCTCTGATAATTTTTGGTTCAAAATTATTGAATAGTAGATTAGTGGAGATTGATTCAGATTAAAAGTAAAAAACCTGCCACGTATTTGGGTTTGTGTTGGAAATCCTAAAAAGAGTTGTATTGCGGGCAATCCAGCGATACTTGATATATCATTTCCTTCGACATAAGCAACTGATTTATAGAAGGAATCGGGTGGAAAAGGATTTTGTGGCGCTGCAAAAACAGGAGTAGAAATTCCTCCATAGATTGTTGGTTCTTTGATATTCCCAGATTGGTTCATAATAAGCTTTCCATTTTTGGTGTGGGCTGTTATGACAACACTTTGGTCACCAAATTTATCGGGAAGTTCTGCATCATATGTTTTTTGGGTCTCCGGAATAAACATATTGGATATCGTAAAGTTCAAACCAAAACTCCAACCATTGGAATAATTCATTGTTGTATACAAACCGGAATTCAAACTTTGACTAATCGATGTTGTTAAAGGCTTGATATATCCTGATAAATTTCGGGATGTGAATAATCCAAACTCTCTTCCTATCTCAAAGTTATTTTGAGAAAAAGAAATAGATAATACGCAGACAAATAATAAAAAAGAATAAAATAATTTCATTCTTGCTCTTTGACACTTTTGTAAATTACACAAGAATTATGAAAATTGTTTAAATAAAATACTAATTTTAGAAATTCATCAAACCAACAAAAATCCCTAATTGCAAATTGAAGTTTTGCAAGTTGATATTTTCGGGCATATTTGTTATTTCGGAAGCACCATTATAAGTCCAATTACCACCAGAAATGGGGTTGTCAATACTTATATTGTAGGATGTTGTAACTCGAAACATTAAGAAAGTTGTAACGGCGTATTCAATCGATAATTTAGGTTCAATATTGAGAAAAGATTTTTCGAACGAATTATAAAAGGAATTGGTAGTTGGTTGGGATTGTAATTCGTTATAGTTAACTTTTTCGGGAGATTGTGAATATTCAACACCAATTTTTCCAAATCCAATTTGCACGCCAGGGGATATTGCTAAAGATTTGAGTGGAACGAAACTGTATTCTAATAATAATCCCAAATTTTCGGCTGAAAAATTACTCGTTCGTTTATAGTTTGTAGAGTTAATTGATGTATCTGTGTTTTTTTGGATTAATCCACTGTAACTAAAAAAGCCAACATTAAAGTTTTTGAATAAAACTGTACCAGTCTTGATTTCGAATCCATTGGAAAACATTGGAGATTTAAAATTATCGAAACCAAATTTTTTGTTGATTAAATTAACATCATCAAAGTTAATAAAATTAAAGTTTGCTGTATATGCTGCTCCAATCGAAAAATAGCTTTGTGATTCTGTTTTAACTTCTTCAACTTCGTAGTTAAATTCATCAATGTTTGATTCTTGAGAATAAATTGATGAGTTAATTAAAAAGATAAATGCACTTAATAAAGTTAATATTTTTTTCATTCTCATTGTCCATTATTTGTTACAAAATTACCATTAATTATCGTTGATAAGACGTTGGTTTTGGAAATTGATTTTGGATTTTCTGTAAAATTATTATCAATTATAATAAAATCTGCATCATAGCCAACTTCGATTTTTCCTCTCTTTTGTTTATAAATTCTATGGGGATTGGATATGTAAGAATCCAAAGCCTCATTCAACGAAAGCAACTCCTTTTGATTATTAGAACTGACGAATGCTTCCAAACCAAAAAATGGATTGGCACTCTCGATAGGAGCATCAGATCCAGCAACCAAAGTTGCTCCAGCATCAATAAGAGAACGCCAACGATATGCATCTTGCATTCTATATTTGCCTATCCGCTCAACTGCCATATTCGACAAAGTATCCGAAACAAAATGAATGGGTTGAACCGAACAAATTATGTTGCCATTACGAAGGTATTTCAAATCCTTTTCACGAATAATTTGGCAATGCTCTATTCTAAGTTTATTTCTATGTCTTGGAAACAAACTAAAAGTTTGTAAAGCAATTAGATTTGCTTTATCACCAATTGCGTGAACTGCAATTGACAAATTTTGGTTCAATGCTTCCCTTGTTTTCTCCAATATAACTTCGTTGCTAAGTAAATCCAATCCATATGTTTCGGCGTCATTGTATTTTTCCAATAATGATGCACCTCGTGAACCTAATGCACCATCCAAGTAATACTTAAATCCAATCAATTTCCACATTTTTTTCTTCAGTGGCACCTTACAAATACCCTTCCACTCATCATTTTGGGATTTTACGAAAGAATTTATTCGCAGCTTAAACTTATTTCCATTTAACAAAAAATAGTCATATAAATCTGGATAAAAATCCATATCATATATTTCGGTGATACCCATTTTTGTTAAGATACTTTCGGAAATTTTAGTAATTTCTTGTATTTGCGTTGGCGAGTAAAAAGGTAATTTTGATTGAACTAATTCAATGGCATTGTCGATCAAAATTCCAGTTAAATTATTATTTTCATCTCGCTGTATTATTCCCCCAAGTGGATTTGGAGTTTTATTGTTAATTCCAATAATTTTTTCGGCAAAAGAATTGATAAGTGCAGAATGCCCGTCAATGCGTTTTAGGTAAACAGGAGCATTTGGAAATGCTTTGTCCAATTTTGATTTGTGAGGATATTGCTTATTTCTGAAATTTTCCTGGTTCCATCCAAATCCAACAATCCAATCACCTCGTCGAAATGAAGATGTTTTAATCTTATCTATTATATCGTCCTCGCTACAACAATCCGACAAATTTGGCATTAAACTCACTTCTCCAACTCCAAAAAAATGAATATGTGAATCAACAAAACCGGGCATTACAAAAGTATTCCTTGGAAATTTTTTGATCACATTAGCTTTTTCGATTTCAATACCATCGGCAATTGAGGTAATTTTCGAAATTTTGTTGGATTTAGCGTCAATTGTTATCCTAATTTTGCTTAAAATCATATAATTAGTTAATTTTGAGTTTTTCAAAAATACACATAATGATCCAAACAACCGAAGCCATTGTATTGACTTCGAAAAATTATAGTGAATCGAGCAAAATTATACATCTGTTTTCGAAAGACTTTGGAAAATTTTCAGCAATAGCCAAAGGTGCCACAAGTCCTAAAAGTAAATTTGGAAAGTTGTTGCAACCAACCAATTATTTGCTTATTACATTTTATCAAAAAGCACAAAATCAATTGCAATTAATCACCAATGCCGAAATTGTCGAAAATTTTTGGAATTTACATACAGACATTCAAAAATCAGCCTATTCATTTGCTATTATCGAAACTATATACAAGTTGTTCGATGACTATTACGAGAACAAAAAGGTATTCGATTTAATTATTGATTGTTATAAAAAACTAAATGTATCAGATAAAGAGCCAATTGCTATATTTATCTATTTTATTTTAAAAATACTTGATTATAGTGGATATGATATTGATTTTGGAAGCTCAACTGGCTTATTTATTAACGCAAAATACTATTTTGATATATCTAATGGATGTTTTTCGGAAAATAAGATTTCCAATGGAATTGAAATTTCCAATGATTTATTAGGCAAGATTTTTGTAATAAAAAATAAAATTGAAGATTACGAGAAAACTAGTATAAAAAAAAAGGAATTAATTCAATTGGTAAATTTGTTTCAGAGATATATAAAGGAACATACAGATAAAAATATTTTTTGGGATTCATTGGAAATAGTATTATGATTTGGAATATTTTGTTAACAATATTTTTTGTCTTTTTAAATGCTTTTTTTGTTGCAGCCGAATTCGCAATTGTTAAAGTAAGGTCGTCGGTTGTTGAAGTAAGTTCCCGCAGCGGAATATACTTAGCAAAAATATCAAAAAGTATAATTAATAATTTGGATGTATACTTGTCGGCTACTCAATTGGGAATAACTGTTGCAAGTCTTGGACTGGGTTGGATTGGAGAAGGAGTTGTCTCCACACTAATTATGCAAATCATAGATTTGTTAGGTTTTTCGATTTCACCAGAATTAACGCATAAAATCTCTTTACCTATTGCATTTGCTACAATAACTTTTTTGCATATTGTATTTGGAGAGTTGGCACCCAAAAACTTGGCCATACAATATCCCGAGAAAGTAACTTATTTTGTTTCGATACCATTAATTTTATTTAATTGGACTTTTAAACCAATAATTTGGGCATTAAATACATTAGCAAATTTATTTATACGAATGATTGGATTGCAGGTTGTATCGGAGGGAGAAGAAAGTGCCCATTCCCCCGAAGAATTCTTAGTTATTCTCCAGGAAAGTTCCAACAAAGGAAAAATAGATCAGGACGAGCAGAAAATGATCGAAAATGTTTTCGACTTTTCCGAAACACCCGTAAAGCAAATTATGGTCCCCCGCAATCAAATTATTGCTATCGATATAGATACTCCTATCGAAAGTGTCTTAGATAAATTTTTGGAAGAAGGATATTCACGAATACCGGTATTTCAAAAAGATTTGGATAATGTTATAGGCATTATCTACGCTAAAGATATAATTAGCATTTTCAAACATAAGAACATCATAATACTTCACGATATCATTCGAAAACCTTTATTTGTAAACGAAAATGACTATATCAATGTTGTGCTTAAACAAATGCAAGCAAGCAAAGTGCATTTAGCAATCGTTTTGGACGAATTTGGAGGCACCGCTGGCATTGTCTCTTTAGAAGATATTTTGGAAGAATTAGTTGGCGAGATCCAAGATGAATACGACGAGGAAACTCCGCAATTTGCTAAATTAAACGAAAAAACTTTTCAAGTCACAGCTTCGTTACCTGTAGTTGATTTAAACGAGCAATTACCAGTTCCTTTACCTGAAAGTGAAGATTACGAAACAGTTGGCGGATTAATCATAACTAAATTGGGGCGAATACCGGACTTGGGGGAAAAGATAAAAATTGATAATTACATAATCGAGATATTATCATCAACCAATCGCAAAATTGAATTAATCAAATTAGAATTAATCCAAAATAATGAGGAGCAATAAAAAGTCGACTTGTTAGTTTTTTTATTAACCTAAAAATAAACAATAAAAAAGCAGCCTTATAAGCTGCTTTTTTGGTTATATGATTATTTTAGATTGTTACTTTTTATCATCATCAGAGGATTCGCGGAGACCAAATATAATTTTCTTAGCAATCTCGCTAGCTATCACCTGTTGAATTTTATCTCCACTTGTCATATATTGTTCGATTGCTTTTTCAACGCGTGTTTTGATAATTTCGGCAGTTTGTCCCACTAATGCATTGGCTAATTGATGAATATCAGTTTGTTGACCACGTAATGCTTCCAATTGCGAACGATTTGCATCTTCCATTTTCTTCAACATTTTATCCATACGTTCTTCTTCTTCAGTATAAATCAGAGTGAATGCCAAAAGTGAAAGCATCGTAAATTCCAGGAATATAGCCAGTAATATGAACGATGGTTTTGCTGCTGGGATAAATTTAAGACCACGAACACCAACTGCAACGATTAGGAAAGCAGCACCACCATATGCCAATCCAGTTACCAAGTTTTGGTATTTTTCTGTAATGTGGTGGGACATATACAATCTTAATCCCTTCATTATTTGAAAATGATTCCTTCTCCATAGCATAGCATTCTTGGTATCCAAAATTTCTTTTACCAAGAAATCGGAGAAGAATTCTTTGATACGAGAGTAGAGTGTATTGTTTCTGAATTCAACAACATTTATATCATCATAGAAAAAGTCTTCGAATTTTGCTTGTTTATAACTGCCATCCATATCTTCGGCCATAGTCCTATTCCAGACCATTTTGAAAGCAGATTTAACTTCATCAAAATCTTTTTCGGCTAATTTGTCGTCGGGCAAAGTCAATAAATCTACAATTTGGTCCGAAAATCCAGTTTGCAATCTTATTTTAACTTTAGTATCATCTATTTGCCTATCAAAAAGCAAAGCAAACAAACCTAATTTTGTGGGCAAAACAATGCTAATCAAAACAGTAATCAACAAAGCTAAGTCCAAAGCTAAAATTGAAAATCCAATCCAGGGTTCCAAAATAATTGCGTTTTCACCTAATATTTCACTCCTTGCATAAAATTCATTAGCACCTTTAACATATCCATCTCTTTCCATTGTACGTTCGATAAATGTGAAATCGAATATGTACTCTCTGTTGATCGCATCCTTGGAAATTTTGGCATCTTTGCCTTTCAACAATGGCTCTTTATCTTTCGAAACAGATGCCCATACAAGTCCTTCAAACTTCACAAAACCTATTTTTTCTAATTTTTCTCCCGAAGGTTTGAACAAAGATACTACGAATTGCGATACTGCCCAAGGAATAACACTGTATTGGAAAAACAAGAAAAGAACAATTACTAATGCTGTAAAAATACCAATGTGTTGGGGTCCTACTTTTGTTCTTTGTTGATGTAACAATATGCCTTTTTTTGCCATTTTAACTCCTTTCAATTTTTATTTTCTTAATAATTTCAAATTTAATTCAATTTACATTAATTTTAAATCATTTTTTGAAAAAAAATTGAAAAAACAATAAATTTTCGCTTAATTTGTAATTAATTAGAGATGATTTTGTAGTAATAATTATTACATTAACTAATAAATCGCGACTTTTGGGCTTTGAACCTATTTCTATGAGAAAATCAAATTATCAATGTTAAGTAACTATATTTTAATCTATTGACAAACGATTTACCTTTTCTGATCTTATTCAATGTTTGTTGATGTTTACCCTCGGCTTGACAAAAGAGATAAATTTAAGTTATTTTACTATAAAATTGATTAACTTATTTTTTACAAATACAACTTTAACTATCTCCTTCCCTTGTATAAATTTTTGAACATTTACATCTGCCAATGCCAATGGTTCGATTTCGCTTTGTTCTGCATCAAAACGAACGATCAATTTACCCCTAATTTTAGATGAAACTTGTACAACAAATTCAATTGTGTTTTTAATTGCTTTGTTCTCGTCGTATTCTGGGAAGCTCTCGAAATAAATGGAATTGACATTACCCATAATCTGCCAAATTTCTTCGGCAATGTGTGGTGCAAAAGGTGCTAAACACTTGATGAAAGCTTCGGCTGCTTGTTTGGGAAAAATGTCGTATTTCGAAAATTCGTTGACAAATATCATCATTTGAGAAATAGCTGTATTGAACCTTAATCTTTCAATATCTTCTTCAATTTTCTTTATAGTGGAATGTAAAATAAATTCTTGATCCGAATTCAATTGAACATCTTGAATTTTTGGATTTAATTTTCCATCTTCGATGGTAAACATCCTCCAAACTTTGTTTAGGAAACGGGATACACCTTCTATACCAGTATCGCTCCAAGGTTTAGCTTGTTCTAACGGACCCAAAAACATTTCAAACAAACGTAAAGAGTCAGCTCCATATTTATCAATTACTGGATCGGGATTAACAACATTGCCCAACGACTTCGACATTTTGTTTCCATCGGCACCTAATATCAAACCTTGATGGAACAATTTCATAAATGGTTCGGGAGTGGAAACATATCCATAATCGTAAAGAACTTTGTGCCAAAAACGGGCATAAAGCAAGTGTAATACAGCATGTTCAGCTCCTCCTATGTAAATGTCCACCCCTGTTTGACCCATCCAATATTGTTCTTTTACTTTGTCACAAAAAATATTGTCGTTGCTTGGATCAATGTACCGTAGGTAATACCAGCACGAGCCAGCCCATTGTGGCATTGTGTTGGTTTCCAATCGAGCTTTTTTTCCAGTTTTCTTATCAATAAAGTTCACCCATTCTGGAACTTTTGCTAATGGGGATTCACCAGTGCCAGCAGGCTTGAAATCGTTGATATATGGTAATTTCAATGGTAATTCATCTAAATCTAATGCTCTTTTGGTTCCATCTTCGAAAAACATAATTGGAATTGGTTCACCCCAATATCGTTGGCGCGAAAATAACCAATCACGCAATTTATATTGAATCTTTGCTTTGCCAATCCCTTGTTTTTCGAATTCTTCGGTAATTTTTTTCTTTGCTTCGGGAGTTGGTAACCCAGTAATGCTAAATTTTTCGTTCGATGAATTTATGTTAATTCCATCATAGGAAATAAATGCTTCTTTTTCAAAATCCCAATCTGAACCATCTGCAGGTTTAACAACTGGAATAATAGATAAATTAAATTTTTTTGCAAATTCAAAATCTCTTTCATCGTGGGCTGGAACTGCCATAATTGCTCCCGTTCCATAATGACCAAGAACATAATCGGCAATCCAAATAGGGATTTCTTGACCAGTCGCGGGATTGATAGCATAAGCACCTGTAAAAACGCCTGTTTTGTCCTTGCTCAATTCTGTTCTTTCCATATCGGTTTTTAATGCAGCCTGCTCGATATATGTTTTAACCTCATCAATTCTTTCATCAGTTGTTATTTTCAAAACTAATGGGTGTTCTGGAGCTAATACAACATAGGTTGCACCAAAGATTGTATCTGGACGAGTCGTAAAAACTGTTATGTAATCATTGCTATTTGCAATTCTAAAGTTAACATCTGCACCTTCGCTTTTGCCAATCCAATTTTTTTGCATTTCAATTGTAGAGCTGGGCCAATCTACTAAATTAAGATCATCCAATAATCTTTGGGCATATTTGGTGATTTTGATCATCCATTGCCTCATAGGTTTGCGTTCAACAGTGTAGCCTTTCTCGCGCCATTCGTCCACCTCTTCGTTTGCCAATACGGTGCCTAATTCTGCACACCAATTAACAGGAATTTCGGCAATGTAAGCAAGTCGATGTTTATCTTTATATTTTTCGATTTCAATTGGATCAGTAATTTCGGCAGGAATAGGCAAAGTATCTATATGCTTTGCTTTTTGTTCTTGATCATCAAACCAAGAATTATAGATAAGCAAAAACATCCATTGTGTCCATTTGTAATAGCTGGGATCTGTTGTGTTTATTTCACGGGACCAATCGTAATTAAATCCGAGCATTTTTAATTGTCGTCGGAAATTTTCGATATTCTTTTTGGTTGCAACTTCGGGATGGATATTGTTAACCATAGAGTATCTCTCGGTGGGTAACCCAAATGCATCAAAACCAATTGGATGGAGAACATTATAGCCTTTCATTTTCTTAAATCGGGCAATGATATCACTTGCAGTGTATCCTTCGGGATGCCCAATATGCAATCCAGCCCCACTTGGATATGGAAACATATCCAATACATAATATTTAGGCTTTGTAAAATCGTCCTCCACTTTATAAATTTTTTGATT